>SXGU01286969.1_pt1 | contig 11081 bp, 8 predicted proteins | sample 3174531 | NCBI WGS metagenome assembly SXGU01 (sample SAMN11356863, study PRJNA531348) | freshwater metagenome | isolation source: freshwater sample F1-140 | place: China: Fuxian Lake, Yuxi | collected 2017-12-25
CCCGCTTCAACCAAGGTTTCAAAACCCATTTTTACCAGTTCGACCGCGCCGCCGCATAATACCGCTTGTTCGCCGAATAAATCGGTTTCACATTCGTCGCGGAACGTGGTTTCGATGATGCCTGAGCGACCGCCGCCGATAGCCGAAGCGTAAGACAAGCAAATGGATTTTGCCGTGCCTGAAGCATCCTGATGGACTGCGATTAAATCGGGAACGCCGCCGCCACGGACGAATTCAGAACGAACGGTGTGTCCAGGCGCTTTAGGCGCGATCATAATTACATCTAAATCGGCGCGCGGCACGACTTGATTGAATAAAATTGAAAAACCGTGGGCAAATGCTAATACGGCACCTTGTTTGATGTTGGGTTCAATTTCGTCTTTATACAATTTTGATTGGAATTCATCAGGCGTCAAAATCATGACTATGTCCGCACCGGCAACCGCTTGTGCTACGTCTTGTACGGTTAATCCATGCGCTTCAGCCTTAGCCACTGAAGGTGATCCTGCGCGCAGGCCCACGACAACTGAAACGCCGGAGTCTTTTAGGTTAAGAGCGTGGGCATGGCCTTGCGAGCCGTAACCGATAATGGCTACTTTTTTAGCTTTGATGATTGAAAGATCGGCGTCTTTGTCGTAATAAACTTGCATGGTTTTTCCTGTTTTTTGTGTTTTTAAAATTAATAAGGTGAAAGGCTAAAGCATTACAGATGCAGCCCTTTTTCGCCTCTTGAAATACCGGTCGGCCCGGAGCGAACGACTTCGATAATGCTATCGCCGTCAATGGCCGCGATAAAGGCATCCAGTTTGCTGGACGGGCCGGTCATTTCCACGACATAAGTATTTGGCGTTACATCGATAATCTTGCCGCGAAATATATCCGCCATACCCCTGATTTCTTCACGCGACTGCACGCTGGTCCTGATCTTGACCATCATCAGTTCCCGTTCGATATGAACGGAGTCCGCCAAGTCGATTAGTTTAACCACATCAATCAGCTTGTTCAGCTGCTTGGTGATTTGTTCGATAATGTCGTCGCTGCCGCTAGTGACCAGCGTCATCCTCGACAAGCTGGGATCTTCGGTAGGCGCTACGGTCAGCGACTCAATATTGTAGCCGCGCGCGGAAAATAAGCCTGCGACCCGGGATAATGCACCGGATTCGTTTTCAATCAGGATAGAAATAATATGTCTCATTATGCCAATTCCCTGTCGGTCGATGTGCCGTTCGCAACTCGTAAAGTCATATCGTTATGGGCTTTGCCGGCTTCTATCATTGGGTAAACGTTTTCGGTTCGGTCAGTCAGGATGTCTAAAAATACGGTGCGGTTTTTCATCGCAAAAGCTTGTTCCAACGCCGGCCTGACTTCTTCGGGTTTGCTGATACGTATGCCGACATGACCGTAAGCCTCTGCCAACTTAACGAAGTCAGGGATGGTGTCCATGTACGAATGCGAGTAACGGCTTTCGTAGGTGAATTCCTGCCATTGGCGAACCATGCCCAAATAGCTGTTGTTCAGGTTTATGATTTTCACCGGCGCATTGTATTGCAATGCGGTCGATAACTCCTGAATGCACATCTGGATGCTGCCGTCGCCGGTCACGCAGGCCACTTCGGAATCGGGAAACGCCAATTTAACGCCGATGGCCGCAGGCAAGCCAAAGCCCATCGTGCCCAGTCCCCCGGAATTAATCCAATGCCGCGGCTTGTTGAACGGATAATATTGGGCAGCCCACATCTGGTGTTGGCCGACATCCGAAGTGATATAGGCTTCGCCTTGGGTGACTTCGTACAACTGCTCAATCACATATTGCGGCTTGATTAACTCGCTACCTCGGTCGTATTCCATGCATTTGATGGAGCGCCATTGTTCGATTTGATTCCACCAGCTTTCCAACGCTTTTTTCGAAGGCTTCTTTTTGCTTTCTCTGAGCATTTCAAGCATTTGCTCCAATACCGGCTTAACTTCACCGACGATAGGAATAGCGACTTTAACGGTCTTGGAAATAGACGCAGGATCAACGTCGATATGGATAATTTGGGCGTGCGGACAAAACTGATCCAATTTACCGGTAACGCGGTCGTCAAAACGTGCGCCGATAGCAATGATCACATCGCTGTCATGCATTGCCATATTGGCTTCATAAGTGCCGTGCATGCCCAACATGCCGACAAACTGCTTGTCGGTCGCAGGATAAGCACCGAGTCCCATCAAGGTATTGGTGATCGGAAAGCCCAGTACTTGAGCGAATTCAATCAACTCCTTGTCGGCCTCACCTAAAATTACGCCGCCGCCGGAATAAATAATCGGTTTTTGCGCGGTCAATAATAAGTCCACCGCTTTCTTAATCTGTCCTTTATGGCCGAGAACGGCCGGATTGTAAGAACGGATAGATACTTTTTTAGGGTATTTATAAGAGACTTTTATTTTGGGGTCGGTGATGTCTTTAGGGATGTCGACCACAACAGGGCCGGGGCGGCCGGTGGTGGCAATATAAAATGCCTTTTTCAGGGTCTCGGCCAGCTTGGTAACGTCTTTAACCAAGAAATTATGCTTTACGCAGGGGCGGGTAATGCCGACCATGTCAACTTCCTGGAATGCATCGCTGCCGATAACCGGCGACGGTACTTGTCCGGAAATAACCACCATCGGGATGGAATCCATATAAGCGGTGGCAATACCGGTGACCGCATTGGTAGCGCCAGGCCCGGAAGTGACCAAAACTACGCCCGGTTTGCCGGTGGCGCGGGCATAACCGTCCGCCGCATGGGTGGCGCCCTGTTCGTGCCGAACCAGAATGTGTTTGACCTCATCCTGCTGGAAAAGAGCATCGTATAAATGCAATACCGCTCCGCCGGGATAGCCAAAAATATATTCTACGCCTTCGTCCTTAAGACTCTGAATTACAATTTGTGCGCCGTTTAGCTCCACGCTAATACCCTCAAATAGACTTTCGAATTAAGCCGATTATATGCGCTTTTAAAAATTCAAGGCCTAAATACCGGTGTATTTTAAAGAGCGTCATATAGACAGCTGCTGATAGCCGCCTTTTTTAGCAGCCTAATCAAAACATTTTACTAGGTTTTCGGGCAAATTGTACATGCATCTCTTCGTCCTTTTTCATTCCTGTGTAACCCGCGATTCCCTATTTTTACTAAGCTAATTGACCGGATAGCTCATTAGGCTAAAAACTCAAGCTCATAACCGGCAAATTTGCGGATATTAATGACGCCGGTATCCAGCAAGAGATATTGCCCTTTAATACCGTGCAGTACGCCGGAGACTTCCGCGTTTTTATCGAGATTGAAGGATTTGACTTTAAGCGGATAACTATCGACCGGGAAATGAATATCCACAACCGGCTCATCGGTTAAAAATTCGATGGCCTGTTGTCCAAAGCGTCGGCTAATGTCGGCCAGCTCGGCGTCGCAAATAGCGATTAATTCATCCCGTCTTGCCATCAAATCGATAGGCTCGGCTTTACTTTTAAGCATTTGTTGCCAGCTGGTTTTGTCGCTGACGTGTTTGGCGATGGCAATTTCAATCAGCCCTGAAATATAGCGCGAGGGCACTTTAAAAATCGGCAGCGCCTGCACCGCGCCTTGGTCTATCCAGCGTGTTGGGACTTGCGTTTGCCGGGTAATGCCGACCTTAATGGCGCTGGAATTAGCCAGATAAACCACATGCGGCTGAAAACAGAACTGTTCGCTCCATGACGGCTCCCGGCAGGTGCCGGCCTCATAATGACAGGTTTCCGGTTTCATGATGCACATGTCGCATTGCGCCAGCGAGGTAAAGCAAGGGTAACAATAGCCCTGATTAAAGGCTTTTTTAATTGATCGGTTGCAATGCACGCAAAAGATTTTACCGGTATAAATCAGTTTAATTGGCTTGCCGATCAGTGGATTTAAACTGACCGACTGCTCGCTTAGCGGAAGCTCGTATTGAACCTGTTGTGAGGTGTCCGACTTCAGCCGGCTGCGCATTTTTCTTAATTGTCCCTGCATTCGGATGTTTCCTAAAAAGCTGATAATGACGGCTATGATGGCATAGATAGGGGATTCGCAGAAGTAGCGAAGGCGCGGGAAATTAACATTGGCTTTGGCGTCAAACACATTCGTTTGACTTGAGTTGCCGGTTTTTAGCCGATTTTATTCACCTGAACATCCATGCTGTGTAAGACGCAACCCAAGCCGAATTGATGAAATATCGATACATCGGCCGCATCGCGGCCAAACGCAATAATCACTCGGCCGCCTTGTAAATTGCTTTGGGTGGGATCGAAAGCATACCAGCGACCGCCGACATAAGCTTCAAACCAAGCATGTAAATCCATGGGCTCAAGCCGGTACAAATAACCCGCCACCAGCCGGGCCGGAATACTGATGCTTCGGCATAAGGCGATAGCCAGTTGCGCAAGATCCCGGCATACGCCATAGCCACGGTTATTGACCTCTATCGCGGATAACGGAGAATCGCTGGAGCCCGGTATGTATTCGACGGAATGGCGCACCCAATTAACAATTTTGCTGACCTGATCGTAACCCGGCAATGCATCAGCCACGATCTCTCGGGCAAGATCGCCGAACCTGTCGGATTCGCAATAGCGGCTCGGCAGCAGGTAAGGCAAAACGGGGTCGGGAAGGTTTTGGATCTCGATAAAACAGGCCCCCGGTGTTTGATCAATATATTCCGCGACAACAACCTCGGAAGAGGTATAAATAAAAAACTCTCCCGGAGGCGCAACCAGACGCTGGCAGAGATTGCCGTAGCTGTCTTTGCTTTCCGTTATCGGTACGTCGGGTTCAACAATATAGCTGGATTTTGAAATCCATTGCTGCGCACCGCTCAATGGACGCAGCATTAGAATTAAAGCGGCCGAATCGTCTATCTGGAAATGAAGATTGCAGCTAACTTTCAGCTTCATACGAGTAGGCTTGTTGCCGACATTAAAAGTCCACCGCTTGAATCTGGTTATAGGCATGGTTTAGCCAGATTTTGACTCGTTGCCGCTCCAGTAAACCCAGTGCGTTCGGGTTTTCGGCATCCTTGTTTTTTGCCGCCCAAAAACTGTAGCTGTTGCCGTCAATCTTGGTCATGACCGGAGCATGCAGGCGCTTCAATGTGATCACTTTGGCATCCAAGGCTAAGGCGCGATCTTTAACGCCTGAGGACTCTAAAATAGTAAAGTTGTCATCGCGCAGCTGGTTTTGCACCAGTCTGTAATGCAATCGCGAACCGAATTGGTCGAGCAGAGTGCCCAGCAAATCCGCGCAATCTTTACCGGAGTCCATTACATTCCAGTAATACAAGGCAATGTCCAGTTCCTCAGCCAAGTCCAACACGCCGGATTCCGCTATCCATTTAGCCAGCGGATGATGGGTTTGAGCGGCGAGATCGACCAAAATCCGTTGCTCGGGGTTGGCTAAAGCGGTTTCCATAATCGCATCCAGGCTTTGATAGTCGTCGATGACGGTCGGCGATGCGTAGTCCGTGTAAAAACGCAGCAAGGCGCCGTGCGAGCGGTCCGTATCAAAACCGATAAACGGTATGTCATGGTCTATCATGTATTGAGCCAGTACACGGGCGACAACGGATTTGCCTACGCCGCCTTTTTCACCGCCGATAAAATGAATAGCGCTCATTATTTCTCCATTAAGTTAATTGAGGTTTGCTTATGTAATTAGGTAAGGCGCGGTGCGTACCTTGAGAAATTATCACCGGAATCAAGGTAAAGGTACGTAACCGGAGAAGCTGTGAAAGCCTTCTTAGAGCATAAAGTAAAAGCATTCACCACGAAGGCACGAAGGTCACGAAGAAAAAAATAATTGTTTAAACTCAATCTATTGAAAACTTCGTGTCTTCGTGGTGAATAGTTTTTTAAACTCATTTTGAGAATACTTTCACCGTCTCTCCGGCGTCACTGCCATTAAGTTAAGGATGGACAGTCCCTTCTCCCTCCGGGAGAAGGTTAGGATGAGGGGATCAAATAAGGCTTTTTTCCTTATTTTTACTCTCCCCACCCCAGCCCTCTCCAGCAGGAGAGGGAGCTTTTTTTCTTAACTTAATGGCAGTGCTCTCCGGCGTGGGAACGATGTCGCTTTATTCGCTTCGCACGCTATATATTTAATCAGCACAAGCAATAATCAAACCAATAGTCGCTTTAATTGTAGCCGACCCTTAGTCCGTGCGGTCAATAGCGGAAGTGCTGCATTATTGCGATAGGTCAATAACATTCTTGGGTCTTTCCGGTGCGAAAAATAAGTTTTCAGTTCAAATTGGTGCAAACCATTTGAATCATACGGCGTGTATGCGAGTTGGCTGCCACTTTGTTGACATTGCCTGTCATCGGCAGGGGAGTGCCGGTATCCAATACACAAGAAATGCGCACGAAATACTTGAGCATTTTTATATCCTCTCTTCCCAACTCTTCTCGAAGAGACAGGAAGCCGGTTATTGAAGTTATTTCGTGCGCGTTCTAAGGATATGAGCCGAATTCGCTATCGGTTAGTTCAAATGTATCATGGCGCGCTAATTGCTTGCTATTATGGGTTCCATGAATGGGTAGCCTTTGACCTGCTATCTCATAGAGTCTATTTTAAAAATTAATGCATTAACTCACTATGAAAACGACTCAACTCGACGAATTAGACGCTTATTTCCAGCAAGTACAGAGCATTATTCTGCGTCGACAGGATTGGGTAACCGGCCTGCTGCCGGCGAGTACTGCCGTTAATGTGCACGGCAACTATACCGATGCTTGGGTAAGAGATAACGTCTACAGCATCCTCGCGGCATGGGGGCTAGGGCTTGCTTACCGGCGCATTGATGCTAAAAACGAGCGCATCTACCTGCTGGAGCAAAGCACGGTTAAGTTGATGCGCGGATTGCTGACGGCGATGATGCGCCAAGCGGACAAAGTCGAAAAGTTCAAGCAGTCGCAAAATCCGCTGGATGCCTTGCATGCCAAATACCATACAAAAACCGGCGCCGTCGTGGTCGGCGATCATGAATGGGGGCATTTGCAACTGGATGCGACGTCTTTGTTTTTGTTGATGCTGGCTCAAATGACGGCATCCGGATTGCGCATCGTGTTTACCATAGACGAAGTGAATTTTGTGCAAAACCTGGTCCACTATATCAGCCGGACTTATCGCACGCCGGACTACGGTATCTGGGAGCGCGGCCACAAAATCAATCACGGTATCGCCGAGTTAAACGCCAGCTCAATCGGCATGGCAAAAGCGGCATTGGAAGCCTTGTCGGGTTTTAACCTGTTCGGCAAAGACGGCGGGCAAGCATCGGTTGTGCATGTGATCAGCGACGACATCGCCAGAACCCGGATTACGCTGGAATCGCTTTTACCCAGGGAATCTATTTCCAAAGAAGCCGATTCAGCTGTTCTCAGCATCACCGGGTTCCCGGCCTTCGCGGTTGATAGCCCAACCATTCGAACAAAAACGGAAAGCATTATTTGCAATAAACTGGAAGGCCGCTACGGCTGTAAACGCTTTTTATTAGACGGTCACCAAACAGCCATAGAAGACAGCCATCGCCTCTATTACGATCCGCATGAGCTCAAGCAATTCATGGACATCGAATGCGAATGGCCGTTGTTTTTTACCTACTTATTGCTGAACAATCTGTTCTCGGGTAATAACGAAGCCGCGTTGCGCTATCGTGCTAAATTGGAAGATTTACTGGTTGAACAAAACGGTCAGCAATTATTGCCGGAACTGTACGCCGTGCCTATCGACTCGATTGCCGCGGAAAAAGCCCAGCCGCGCAGCCAGTCGCGCGTTCCTAATGAAAATGTGCCGTTGGTTTGGGCGCAAAGCCTTTTTATATTGGGCAGCCTGATTCAGGACGGTTTGCTGTGCTGCGACGACATAGATCCCTTGGGGCGGCACAAAGCGATCAATCGGCAGGATTGCAAACTGCAAATCCAGTTATTGGCGCAGGACGAAGCGGTACAAGACAGCTTAAGCGGATACGGCATTCCCACGCAGACGCTCGCCGAAATAGCGCCTATTCAGATAAGAGAGGCTAATGAGTTAGCCGAGGCCTATACGCATGTAGGCAGGAACGATCTTATCGGCCTGACCGGCAGACCTATGCGGCAGTTGCGCACTCTGGCGACATCCAAGATGTACATATTGGCCGGCGAGCGCTTGCTTTTTTTGCCGCAGTGCCTTAATCAAAAAGGTTTTTACCTGGCGATGGACAACCGTTTGCTGATTCAGCGTTTGCGCCTGGAGCTCTCGTATATTCATAATCATTGGGATAGGCCGGGTAAGCCATTGCTGGTCATCAATATAAAGCACAATATGTTGGGCAGCCATCATCGTGAAATTCTGATTGAATTTCTCAAAGAGCTGCAACAAGGTTCCACTCAAGGCATTTCCTTGCAGTTGGGTACGGTGTTGGATTTTGCCGAAACCTCCAGTCAGGAAAAAATTAATTACCTGCATGATTTTCAATTTTCTAAAGCCTCTTGGCAGGAAGCCGAGCGCCCGTTTTTTCAGGTATTACCGATAGATACCGATCCGCCGGCACCTTTAGACAGTCAAACCTTAACGGAGTGGGGAATCGGCGCCGATGAAATACTTATTGAACAGCTAAAAACCAACGCCAATCTTTACGCTCAACTTGAGGTGTTAAGTTTACTGAGTCTTCGTCACGGCCTGGATTACGATACCGGCTTGCAAGCCATGGATGGCGGCGCCGGTTATGTGCGCGACTTGCTCGATGAGATCTATGAACGCGCCGGTGATCGTCATGCTTGGTACATTGTCAGGCGCTGTGCCGGTTTGCTCGGTAAATACGATATAAATCTGGAGCAAGCGGCCACCGAAATATTGGCGCGTCAACACGCACTGACCTTGGGCCGGGCTTACAGCGGCAAGGCCACCTTAGTGCGTCCCGCCGACTCTTCGGAAATTTTGCACACTATTCGCACTTATAATGACGATGCCAGTGAGCAGATCATTATTCAGGAGTTGGTTATCTATTTGGGCATGCTGATCAAATCCGACCCGGAACTGTTTACCGATATGCACACGGTGCGGGTCGGGCATATCCTGCAATTGATCGTGGTCAGACACAAACGCGAATCCGCTTGCGAGACGGTGGACCAGGCTTTCAACGAGATTCTTTCCTTATCGCCTTACCGATTGTCCGGAAAAGTCAAAGAAACGTTGAAAGACTACAATAACACCGAAGATCAATTGGGTTTAGCCGAAACATTACATTACGAAGGCGATTGCCGGGAACTAACCGGGGCGCGCTTTCCCAAAAACATGGATCCGGAAGATCGTGCGGAAATAGAGGATTGGTATCATTGGCGCGAACAGCAAGGCAGTATCGGTAGAGATAATAATGCCTTTTTTGCCAGTGTCTGGGATATCCTGCATCATTGCAAAGGCTTGATGATCGGTGAAAAACTCAGCAGCAAAAACCGCTTGGATAGCGAAACCACCCTGTCGCAGATGACCCCAGGCGAACAAAGCTTTAAGCTGCACGTCAGCCATTTGCTGAACAAAATCCAAGCCCCGGTTTATCGCCAATTGACCGTGGAAACGCTAAAAGCGATGGCCTCTATTTTTCGTGAATACCCGTCTTTATATATTGACGATACTTTATTGTTAGAGGTTATTATTGACCATGCGGTAAGGCTTAACTGGTTACAATTACACCCTGAGAATAAAGACAATTACGAAAATTATGCGGCATTAGCGTGGCAGGTTTTTTGCCAATTACCGCCGCATCAAGCGGCCAACCGCATCCTCGATGCGTTGATACATTTACTTAAACAATAATTGAAGGAACTTATCGTGATACTAGCCGGCGATATAGGTGGAACAAAAACGGTATTGTCTATTTTGAGTCGGGATACCGACGGATCGTTAACCTGCGTACAGGAGCAAACCTACGCAAGCCGGCAGTTTGCGGAATTCGATGATATTTTGACGGCCTTTTTACCCGCAGACGTGACTATCCGCTCAGCCTGTTTCGGTGTTGCCGGTCCGGTGGTCAACGAACGTTGCCAAACCACTAATTTACCGTGGTTGTTGGATGGGGCCGCCCTGAAAATAAAATTGGGCACGGCTAAAGTAAAACTCCTGAATGATTTGGAGGCGATGGCGTTGGGCATGTTGTCCCTGCCTGAACATGACTTGGTCGAGCTAAATCCGAATGCACAAACGTTGGTCGGTAACAGCGCGGTAATCGCGGCCGGAACGGGCTTGGGCGAGGCTATTCTGTATTGGGACGGCGATAGGCACCATGCGCTGGCGACCGAAGGCGGACATACCGATTTTGCCGCTCAAAACGCGCAACAGGATTTATTGCTGGCGTATCTCAGGAAAAGTTACGCTGAGCATGTCAGTTACGAACGCATCCTATCGGGTATCGGTTTCAGTCATCTTTATGACTTTCTCTGTGAGCAGGGGTTTGCACCGGCTTGTCCGGCTGTTCCCGATATCAATAGCGATATTGACCGGAATGCGGTGATTTCCCGGCTCGGCGCTTCGGGTGAAGATCCTCTCTGTGCCGAAGTTGTCAGGCTTTTTGTTGAGCTCTATGGCGCCGAGGCAGGCAACTTGGCCTTAAAGTCATTTGCAACCGGCGGCGTTTTTATCGGCGGCGGCATAGCGCCAAAAATCTTATCGGCTATGCAAGACGGTCAATTTATCCGCGCGTTTAAAGCGAAAGGCCGGTTTGTTCCGTTGCTTGATAAAGTCTCGGTGAAATTGTCGTTAAACCCGCGCACACCTTTAATCGGGGCCATTAACTATTTTGATCTTTAAGAGGCGCTCAGCCGTTGCTTTTCATGCTGAGTGATGTGTTTGAGTTTTGTAACGAAATCGTCTGTTTTTGCTGAAGCCGTAAACCGGTTGATAGTGTTATTGCGTTTTTTATTGAGCCAGAGCGCTACTCGTCTTCCACTGGCCAGTCCCTTAAGCGAATATATCTTGCGTCAGCACAACATTATTTATTGACTCACGGCGGATAATCGAGTCTAATGGCGCTCTTTTGTAGGGCCGCCCAGGTAGCTCAGTCGGTAGAGCAGAGGACTGAAA
>SXGU01270429.1_pt1 | contig 11076 bp, 13 predicted proteins | sample 3174531 | NCBI WGS metagenome assembly SXGU01 (sample SAMN11356863, study PRJNA531348) | freshwater metagenome | isolation source: freshwater sample F1-140 | place: China: Fuxian Lake, Yuxi | collected 2017-12-25
ATGTTCACCTACTGATTTGTTTTTGTTTTTTCGCAAAAACACAATAGCAGAAAAGCAGGCGACTGCCTCGACTTTCATTCATAAATGCTACCATTTACGCAATTAATTCAGATCAAAATTCAAATTTTGCAAGTAGCTCAATAGACCGCATTAGCTTCCTATAAAAGCTGCATCGAACTCAGCCAGGGCTTTGGATACATCGAAAGGCGCAATGCGCGTGATGGCATCCAAGGCGCGTTCCGCCCGATGTGCGCTCTTGTCCCTTAACAGAGGCGCGCCTTCTGCTGCTTGGCGAGCTTCCTCTAGATCTCCGTTACAATGGAGGACGACATCGCACCCCGCAGCGATCGCCCTCTCCGCCCGCGAACGAAAATCACCTGACAAAGCTTTCATCGACAGATCATCCGTCATCAATAACCCATTGAATCCAATATTTTTTCTAATCATCTCTTGAATAATGATTTTGGAGAGCGTGCCAGGATTTTCAGGATCAATCGCTGAGTAGACGACATGCGCCGTCATCGCCATTGGCAAGTCGGCGTTGGCGTGAAAAGAGACAAAGTCTAATTGTTCAAGTTCCGAGAGAGGAGCGCTGACGGTTGGGAGTTCAAGATGACTGTCAGAAAGAGCGCGTCCATGTCCGGGAATGTGCTTCATGATTGGAGCGACGCCACCGGCCATAAGCCCCTCAGCAGCAGCTCGGCCAAGTTGCGCAACCTGTTGACAATTTCGGGCGTAGGCGCGATCGCTGATAATTTCATGCGCCCCGTCAGTTGGAACATCTAAGACGGGTAAACAATCCACATCTATCCCGACCTCACGCAAATCATAGGCAATCAAACGCGCGCCAAGCCAGGCAAGCCGCTTGGCGTTTTCTAAATTCGACGTAACTTCAAGAAATCTCGCAGCGCTTGGATAAGATTTCCATTGTGGCGCATTCAGTCGTTGCACCCGGCCGCCTTCTTGATCAACAAGTATAGGAGCCTGCCTGCCAAGCACATGCCTAATTTCTGTCGTAAGAGAGATAAGTTGATCGCGGGACTCAATGTTACGTCGAAATAATATGATCCCCCACGGCGAAGTTTCTTTTAAAAATGAACGTTCTTCCGGCTCAAGCGCAAGGCCCTTTAAGCCACAAATGAAAGCACGCATCCTAATTGTAATCCCTCGAGAGTATTTTAGTCTTTTAATGCGCCCGAGCAGCGTGTGAAGTAGCTAGATCTCGGGCGCATGGGGATTAATTACCTGCTACGAAGCAAGAGCCACCGCTTTCTTTGACCTTAGCGCAAATGGTCGCTGCTGAATCTTTTGTTACCCCGCCTACACGAACGCGATAGACTGTCTTTTCCCCAACAGTCGCCATTTTATAGCTGGGCTTTCTACCGCCAAGATCAGCGCCATATTTTGAAATGACCGATTTCACCATGGCTTTCGCTTCTGTTTCACTTCCAGCAGCGCCAAACTGAACTGCATACCCGCCGCTAGCGGGCGTCGGCGCTTCAGTCGTTTCCGCAGCCTTAGCGACAGCGTCATTGACAGCTGGCGTTGAAGGTTTAACTGGCGCTAGCGCTTTTGGTTTAACGATCTGCGCTGTTGTTACTGGACGCGCAAGTGTTTTAGGGGTTCCGCCTTGCTGAGAGGCGTCTGCATCTGCAGGAGACACAGACTTTGCAACGGCCGCAGGCGGCAATGCGTTGACGCCGGGCGCAGGGCTGCCGTCTGGTCGAACGGTCACAGATTTAACGCGGTGTGGCTCGGCAAGAGATGGCGCTTCATGAGGCGCATTGACAGGATCGTTACCAATCTTAAGCGTCTGAGGCTGGACCTTGGGATCAACCGCTTGTTCCTGATTATTGACGACCTGTTTTACAGCGGCTGTTTCCTTACGATCTAGCACCGTGGCGCCGCCTGTTTGCGGCGCATCTTGATCTGCCTCGATACTCGGCTTCACTTTCATTGGGCCTTCTGGCGCTTGAATAATTGCAATTTCATGGGAACCAATACGGCTGCGGTGCATGAAACCCCAACCGATACTGATAACCGCGATAAAACCAATCAAGACGACTGCATGCCACGCGCGTAACCGACCGCCAAGGAGCGAAAGGAACGTTTCACGCATATGGGCGGAACGACTAGATAATGTAGAAGCAGTCGATCTTGTATCCCAATCAAATTGATCGCTCGAATACTGATCTTCAAATTGATCCGGGTATCCAATCGTTGAAGAATCTTGATGGTAAGAACGCGGATCTTGATTATAGTGAGCCGAATGATCCTCATAGTCGTCTTGAGCAAAAGGCGGCTGTTCATATTCTTGAGGAAGTGTTGAATAATCAGAATAGCGTTCGTCTTGGGGAAGATCCTCTTGCGCTCCGCGCAGTGAAACATGTTCTGTTTCCGGCTCCCAAGCGCGTCCTTGCCATATATCTGTTTCAGGCTGGACATAGGGATGATTATGCTGAGACGCAGCGGCTTGTTCGCTTGGATGAGCCTGCAGCAAATCTGCATAAGGATCATAAGATGCTGACTCTTGCTCCTGCATCAAGCGCGCGAGCTCTGTAAGAGGATCGCGCTTGGAGGGAGAGGGATATTCCCGATCAGTTGTCGCCTCGCCTCTTAACCGGCGCTCAAAATCTCCAAGATCAATGGCTTGGCCCCGAACAGCGGATTCACGCATTACACACCCCTAACCACGCAACCTGGCGTGAAAGAGCGAAAAAGCGCGTTGCAGTTTGAAAAAAAAGCGTCAAACCAACAACTTAGCGCATTTCGTCGGGGGCGCTCACACCGAGAAGGCTCAGGCCCGACCCCAGGACGATGGTCAAACATACCACCAAAGCGACCCGGGCGCAGGTTAACTCTCGCTCGTTTGCATTAACAAAACGTAATTGCGGATAATCTTTTCCACGGTTCCAGTGTGAATGGAATGCGCTGGAGAGCTCGTGAAGATAAAAGGCCACACGATGGGGCTCATGCGCTGCAGCGGCGGCTTCTATCATTCTGGGAAACTGAGCTATGATCCGCGCGAGCGCCTTTTCGCCGTCATCTATCAGCAGCTCAAGGGGCGCTTGGGTTAAAGATGTCGGCGAGTTGTCTAGGTCCGGAAAAGCGGCGCGCGCCTGCCTCAATACAGATTGCGCGCGAGCATAAGCATATTGGACATAAAAAACAGCGTTATCCTTGGATTGTTCAATAACCTTTGCAAGATCAAAATCTAATGGCGCATCATTTTTACGATAGAGCATCATAAAACGCACGGCATCGACGCCAACTTCATCAACAACTTCTCTTAAAGTTATAAAGTCACCAGCGCGCTTTGACATTTTTACTGGCTCCCCATCGCGCATCAGCTTAACAAGTTGGCAGAGCTTTACATCAAGCATGACTTTATCATCTGATAAGGCTTTGACTGCCGCGCTCATTCTCTTCACATAACCAGAATGATCAGCACCCCAAACATCTACAAGAACGCCATAGCCACGATCTATTTTATCCTTATGGTAGGCAATATCTGCAGCAAAATATGTGGGCGAGCCATCGGATTTTCTCAAGGCTCGATCAACATCATCTCCAAAAAGAGTTGATCGAAACAAAGTTTGCTCTCGATCTTCCCAATCGTCTGGGAGCTGCCCTTTAGGGGGCAGCAAACGGCCTTCATAGACAAGATTTTTATTTTTTAAATAATCTATCGCCTGATCTATTAATGAAGAACCAGTAGTAGATTTATGCAACGTACGTTCTGAGAAAAAATAATCATGTTTAATGTTCAATGCGTGTAGATCATCGCGGATCAAATCAAGCATTGCATCAATAGCGGCATCCTTAACTATTGGCAGCCATTCCGATTCAGCTCTATTTAACAGACCAGAACCATGCTGCTGCGCCAATATCGCACCAACGCCTTTGAGATAATCGCCAGGATATAGGCCTTCAGGAATTGCGATCTTCTCTCCTAAAGCTTCGCGATAACGCAGATAGACTGAACGAGCCAAGACATCTACTTGCGCTCCTGCGTCATTAATATAATATTCTCGGGTGACCTGGCATCCAGAAAAAGCCAACAGATTGGCAAGCGCGTCGCCAAAGACGGCGCCGCGCCCATGTCCAACATGCATCGGGCCAGTGGGATTTGCAGAGACATACTCAACATTGACGTTGCCACCCAACGTCCTGGTCTGATTTTTGTTAACTCGCCCATATTCTTCTGGCTTGGCTAAAACAGCGCTTAAAAGCTTGTAATAAATTGCTGGCTTGAGGTGAATATTTATAAAACCAGGCCCAGCAATTTCAACTTTGTCGACCTCTTCAAACTCCTTAAGAGATTGGCAGATTTCTAGAGCTAAATGACGGGGGCTTTCAAAATTAGTTTTCGCCTCCTTAGCGAAGACCATCGCCGCATTACAGGCCAAATCGCCTAAATTAATATCTTTTGGCGGCTCCACAACAAACCGAGCGGCGTCTAAGCTAGGCAATTTCCCAGCGGTATGGAGATCTGTGAGAACAGCGGCTATCCGCTGGTGGAAGATATCAAAGATATTCATATGAACCTGAGCTAGAATAAGAAGGAAAATGAGCGTTTGGGGCTTAGCATTTTATCTACACGAAATCATCACCCACCTATTTTTATAAGTAATTACCTATACATGCAGAAAGAGACGACTTCTCCGGATTAATTGTTTTTTTAAGATAATTATGGCCGGATCGATTAAAACAAGCGATCCGAAGCGGGGTTTGCGTCCATAGGATAAAGTCTCATCACTTCGCCCAATGCGTATCGATCTGTCATGCCAGCGATATAATCAGCAACAACAATCGCTCGCGCCTCCTCTGTTGAATTTTTAACCAGGCTCTCCCAGTCTGGCGGCATGAGGTGGGGCTCCGCCATAAATTTGGGAAATAGTCTAGATATAGCTTCTCGAGCGCGTTCCCACACGCCGATAACTTTTTCATGTCTATACATATTCTTGAAAAGAAAATTCTTTATAGATTTTTGCGCAATGTTCATTTCATCAGAAAAAGCAACAATCGCCTCTTTTGCGTGTCGCGCCTCATGAGAGCTTTTCGGATTCAATCGCGTAAGATTTGAGCGTGTTGTCGTGATAACATTTTCAACAAAAAGCGTGATCACTCTTCTCACTAATTCGTGAATGATTCTTTGCCGCTCCAGCCCAGGATAGTGTTTATCAATGTCTCCGAGGATCTGACTAATAAATGTAGTCGCATTCGCTAAATCAGTTAAACTAAATAGATCAGCTCTTAAACCATCATCAATATCATGGCCAATGTAAGCTATATCGTCAGCAAGCGCAGCAGATTGAGCCTCAAGACTAGCGAATGTGTGTAATTCTAAATCGAATTCTTGATTAAACTCAGCAATAAAATTTGCCAGCGGGTTGCCTGCCGCGCCGTTTAGAAGCGGGCCATTATGCTTAACTATGCCCTCGAGTGTCTCCCACGTCAGATCTAGCCCATCGTAATCTGCGTATCGTCGCTCCAATTTAGTGACAATTCTCAAGGCTTGGGCATTGTGATCAAAGCCCCCGTATGGGCGCATACAGATTTCTAACGCCTCTTCGCCCGCATGACCAAAGGGCGTGTGGCCAAGGTCATGCGCTAATGCGACCGCCTCAGCCAAATCTTCGTCTAGCCCTAAAGCCCGCGCCAGAGCCCGAGCGATTTGGCCAACTTCTATGGTATGCGTGAGACGCGTTCGGAAATGATCGCCATCTAGAGGAACAAAAACTTGCGTCTTATGCGCCAGCCGGCGAAAGGCCGTAGAGTGTATTATACGATCTCTATCTCTCTGGAACGCCGAGCGAGTGGGTGATAATGAGGCGGGGTAAATCCTTCCACGTGACTGACCTGGGTCGGATGCATAGGGTGCCAGAGGCAGGCGTATCGCCAACTCATTATCCTCTCATTGAACGACCGGCTTAAGCAGCCTATGTTCCGCCGCATAAACCTTTAATCACGGTCAAGGCAACTAGCAGGCAGGAAAGATCAAATGTCGAGCCAAAAGGCGCCTCAATTTATCCTAACCCACAGCGCCTGTAACAGAATCCGTGCGCTTTTAGCCAAAGAACCTGCCGACTCATTCTTTCGTATTGCGGTTGAAGGGGGGGGATGCTCGGGGTTCCAATATCAATTTGCTATCAGTGATCAACCAGCCTCGGGAGATGTACTCATTCATGAGCCTGGCGTAAGAGTTGTGATCGATGAAACATCAATGGCTTTTCTTACGGGCTCGGAGCTTGATTTTGTCGATGATCTCATGGGTCAATCATTTCGTGTAAACAACCCTAACGCCAAAAGCTCTTGTGGATGCGGAACTAGTTTCTCTTTGTGATAAGCATATTTCACTCATCCGGATCTTAACTTTCCTCTCCGCTTCATCACGGATCAAGAAGAAGGCATAAATTGGAAGCGCTTTTCCTCGGTCATGCTTATATTGACCTAACAATGCAAACTAATTGCATGCCCAAAGGGGATGAAAAAGCAGTTGCTAAAGATTATGCTGTAAGTTTTGGCGGCAACGCAGTTACTGCTGGTTTCAGTTGCGCAAAGCTAGGTCGAAGCGTCCACTTGTTAACTTCAGTTGCACAAGATTGGCTTGGCCATATGTTTTTAGATATGGCGCAAAACTATGGCATAGAAGTTCATCGGCGGAGCGTTAAACGCTCCTCACTTTCCTTCATCCTTCCCAACAATGGACAGCGCGCTATCCTGCGCGCTCGGGATGATGAATATTTAGAAGATTTTCCTATCCTAGATTTATCTGCACTCAAATTACTCCACTTGGATGGACATATGCCTGATGCGGCAATTTTTTATGCAAGAAAGGCTTATGAACAAAATAGTCTCGTGTCCCTCGACGGCGGAGCGTTACGACCTGGCTTGTTAGAACTTTTCTCATTTGTTCATGTTGCAATCGTCGCCGAAAGACTCTGCGAACAAATGTCCCTGTCGCACAATGAAATGCTTTTTTTTCTTAAAAGCAAAGGCGTAAAAATTGGAGGCGTAACAATAGGATCAAAGGGCATGCTTTGGTATGATGAAAACGGAGATGTTCAACATTTACCGTCTTTAAAGGTTCCAAAAGAAAAAATTATCGATACTTCGGGAGCGGGAGATGTCTTTCATGGAGCTTATTGCGCTTCCTATTTAGAGCGTCCAGATGATCGTTGGCGCAACCATTTCATTTTTGCTCGAGCAGCTGCTGCACATAAAATTCAGCACCTTGGCAATGAGGCTGGTCTCCCCTCACAAAAGGATATTTTAAACGCCTGCACTGCCTATCATGAAGGAGAATAAGGCTAAGCTACTGACGAAAAAGAATTTTCCTCTGGAGAAAATTATATTATCTCCCGAATAGGGCTTGGCAAAAGGCGAGGCGCCTAGTATAGGCCCCTCACGTTCCCCGATAGCTCAGCTGGTAGAGCACGCGACTGTTAATCGCTAGGTCGTAGGTTCGAGTCCTACTCGGGGAGCCATTTAAAAACAAACACTTACATCAATATTTTTTCACTAAAAATTCTCTTATATTTCGCCGGGGCATATGCTGGGGCATATGAAAAACGGTGGCTACTTAGCCTAATTTACCCTCCAAAAACACCGAATCCCCCTCCCTCAAGCCCTATTCAAAAGCTGCTTTGGATATCCCTTCGATTGATAAAGCCGTGTTTGCCTCAGATAAATGTTCTGTTTATGTTCTTACGCTTAGTAAGTCTGGATAAGTGCGTTTTTGGGAGAGCTGGGAAATGTCTTGGGCTGAGGAAGAGACATATGCGCTTGAGGAGTTTGCCCCTCCCCCAAGCGACATCATTGAAGGGCCAATCGACTTCAACGACATCCTTGTCGAAAACCAAATAGCTACATTTGCTGTCCGCATTGCTGGCGAGAGCATGATTGGTATCGGCATCTTTCCAAACGACATTGCTGTGGTGAATAGGGCTCGTGAAGTTACTAACGGCTGTATCGTGATGGCGCGGGTTGACGATGGCTTCACTATTAAACGTTACCGTAAAGGCAAGGACGGCATTCGATTAGAGGCTGCAAATCCGAGTTATCCAGACATCCAGATTACTGAAAATACTGATTGGGAAATATGGGGCGTCGTCACCCATTCCATTCGGATGCTTGTGGCATGACGAATAGCGCCTCCCCTAAGTGGCGCAGGACTGAAAGCATCTACCCAAACACTTTAATCCGAGAAGATGATTGGTCTTTATTAGACGCTACAGGAGACCGCATCGCGACTGAATGTATTAGCCCGATTGAAAGCAGGTTCGATTATGGCCTCCGTCAGTGGGCTAATCGGGGATGATGTTCGCCGTCACAAGCTGGCGCAGATTTCAATGAATAACGCAATCCTTAAATTCACGTGACTGACGTATGGACGGATGATTTTCCGGAAGACGAATCGCTAAGAGGTCATGAGAAGTTGAGTGATAATCAGCCCAAGCGTAACCGCAACGCCATCCCGCCCTCGGACGGATTTGCCTAATCAAAAATATTACCCATTTGTCATGATAGCGCGAACAAAGATTGTCTGAGAACTACACAAGAGGCGATAGACGCCAATTACAAGTAGGGAACGCTAACATGGCCAATATACCTGTGCCGCTAGAAACTATGGTTGAAGATTTGATTGCGTGTATTCGTGCCAAAAATTGCTCGTGGTCTGAGGAAGACGCAGCCGCTATGCTAGAGGCCCAAGCCGCCAGAATTAAAGAACTTGAGGCAGAACTCGCAGTAGCTTTCTCTACCGCTTAAAAGGAATAAAGCGTTAAGAGGTAAGTTACCGTCTGATACTGGCGTTATCGCTTAGGCAATTCAGATTAAGCCGCTTGCGAGGCTTGGGCTAAGAATACCTTGGGTAATTTCAGCCAAGGCAACCACCGAATTTGTCATTTATTACACACCGACGCATGAAGGCCTGAGCTATAATTATTCACATGACATATATTGTTTATGTTTACGGGCCCTGCAGCCATAAATTCAGCCATCCATTGGGGCGGACTCGTTGCCTGTGCACGTTGCGTTATATGCGCCACCGGGTCATCCTCACGCTGGCGTCTTATGAGCGTCTTGTCGTGGTTACCAAAATAAACACGAATACCAGCCATTATGTTGGATGAGTTATTCCAACCATAAGCAGCTGAAACAAATGCACTAGGCGCAATATTGCCCCCTCTGAATTGCGGAAGCAGATACTCAACTTCGCCCGTCACAGCATTTCTGCCGAATGAATAGATATGGCCGACAGATAAGGCCAAATCATCTATCGGATAAAAAGTAGCCGATACAATATCAGTAAAATAATCTGGAATCGTAAAGGCTGAACGTCCGCCATATGAGTGAACCTCAAATGGGTTTAGCCCAGCACTGTAATAGCTAGCTCCCCGAACTCCGAGTATCGCTTTGCCAGTGAACTTGCCGAGATAAGCTTCAAATTCGCCAGCGGCTGTCCAAACGCCTGAGCCAACTTTATCGCCCAGCAATAATCCATCGCCATAAGCGCCAATGAGTCCTTTGTCTGGGTCACGCCAAAACAGATGACCGCCAGCTGCGCCCAGTGGATTGTTGCCGAATACACCTGAGCCCAAATCAACCTGCGCACCAAATGAGTGGCCAATTGGGACAGTAATTGTTCCTGTAGCCCCGCCAATGCCTTTCCAAACGGTGTTTGATTAAGCTTGGGGAGCTAAGCCGGGGAAACTTGAAATGCTGACAGAGTTTCCTTGACCAGCGCCGCCATAAACTTGGACTTTGCCATTCACGCCATCTACAGCAGGCTTTGTGCCGGATGTCATCGCGGTAATCATCGGCAATGATGATGCAGAGCGTGTTGATACTGCGTCATCAGCAAGGGCGGAAAAGCCGCTCAACAGCAGCAGAGATATAGTGGCATTAATTCTCTTCATGTCTCTGCTCTTTGAGACTAAAACATCGGAAGAAATTACAGAACTATATGTAGCCTCATCAATGTATAAGATTTGCCATTTCTGCTTATTTGGCTGAGTGTGACTTATTGGTCACGCGTCTAAAAGAAAAGGCCGCCAGCCCCCCTCGAGCCGACGACCTTCCTGTCCTCCCGTGAGGACCTACGCTGTTGCCAGCGTGTTACTACTATAAAAATCTAGGCTCTTTGAGACATAACCATGTTCGCTCTGAGCTTCTCGCTGCGCTCAGCGGCTTTTGCTAGAAATTGAGCTTCAATCTCTTTGAGACCATCAATCAGATTATCCATGGCTGCTACAAAAGCTTGGGATGCATCAGCAGAGGTCTCTTTCTGCGCAGGAACTTCAGTAACGCTGGCGTCTATGAATACTTCTGGATGTAAATGCAGCATGAGCCACCCTCAACTGGTTAATAAAGATTAACGAACCTTGGCGAGATGCGCTATGGCAGAATTACCACAGTTCACTATAAACTTGCCTGAGTGTGGGATTGAGCTGTCCGTTAGTAAAGAAAAAGCCGCCAGTGGTCAGCTGACGGCCTTTTCAATATAGCGTATGGATAGCAAGTAATTGTGACTTTTACTTTGTCGCTGCATCTAGATGCGTAAGAGCCTCTTCTGCATGGCCAGTAGCGGCCTTAGCGTCTTTTTTATTGCCCTCTTCTATAGCCGCTTTTAGGTGAGTGATACCTTCAGCAGTGTGAGGATTGGCCTTCTCTTTTTCAGCTGCTTCAGCATGCTTCAGGCCCTCTTTGGCATGTGTCACAAGAATATCAGCATGACCTGCTTTTCCGTGCTCTATGGCTTCTTTTGTATGCTTAATGGCTTCAGAGAGATGATTTTCCGCTAAAGCCAATCCGGGAACAAAAAATGCTGCTACAACGGCACCTAGAAATATATTGAATATTCTGCGTTTCATGAAAACCTCCATAATTTTTGTTGACACTGAACGACTACCAAATGGCCACGAATTTAAACTGTAGCGCGACAATCTAGGTGAGAAGTTAGCGACAGATTAGAATGGCCTTTTAGCGGTCGCGACAGGTATATGATTGTCTTGATGCGACAATAAATCAAGTGATTTTTTTGTTGATATTTTTTAATTGTCGCGGCGCGTC
>SXGU01301059.1_pt1 | contig 11073 bp, 9 predicted proteins | sample 3174531 | NCBI WGS metagenome assembly SXGU01 (sample SAMN11356863, study PRJNA531348) | freshwater metagenome | isolation source: freshwater sample F1-140 | place: China: Fuxian Lake, Yuxi | collected 2017-12-25
GGCGGTGACCAGGGTCGAGCCCGCGACACCGCGCGCCGGGTCGGTGATCGCCTTGCCCATGGCCATGGCGACGTTGAGGAAGAACTGGTCGTTGGCGCCGATGAACTCGCAGACCCGGGCGAGCGTCTCCGAATCCGGGACCGCCCGGGCGAGCCACGGCGCCAGCAGGCGAATGAACAGGCTCGAGCAGGCGACGTTGCGCTGGTGCATCTCGTCGCCCATCGACAGGCCGCGGGCAATCACCGGCTTGAGCGGCATCCCGCCCTGCAGACGCAGCGCGCCGGCCAGCGCAGGCCCCAGCGTGCTTGCCAGCCAGCGCAGGCGGTTGAGCACCTCGGCGTCGTTGCCGCCGACGCGCATGACCTTGCCCAGACCCTCGTTGATCGTGCAGTAGGCGCGCGTGCCGAAGGCGCGGTTCTCGACGATCATCACCGGCATCGAGCGGGTGATCAGGCCGGTCATCGGCCCGACAGCGTCGTGATGGTGGCAGGGTTCGAAGGTGATGCCGCCCGAGGCGGCCAGTTTTTCGGCGGAAGCGAGGTCCGGCGCCCAGCCTTCGAGCACGATCGCCCCCTGGATGGCGCCGCGCAGCGGCCCGCACATCCGCTCCCAGCCGATCGGCGGGCCGGCATGGAGGATCATGCGGTCCTTGAGCCGGGTCAGCACCTCGCCGGCCGGCCGCACATCGACCAGCACCGGCTCGGCCTTGAGGAACCGGCCGAGCGCCTCGCGGTTTGCGGCGTCAACAGCCTCCAGCGCGCTGAGCTTCGACACCAGACCCGCCAGCCTTGCATCGCCGCGGGCCGGCGGCGCCCAGTCGACCTCGGCGACGGCCACACCGCGCGCCTTGAGATCGGCGGCGAAGCCGGCCAGGCCGACATTCACCACCTTGAGCGGCGGGCGGAGCAGCGATTCAGCAGGCATGAAGTCCTTCAACGGCGAGGCGCGGGCGGAACATAGGGGAGGTTCGCGGAACCGCCAAGCAGGCTCTTACGAACCCTTGTCCAGCGTCGCGACCAGCCGATCGCCTATGAGGCGGACCCGCACGGGAAAGGGGACGGAATCGATCCGGGCGGCGATCTCGCGGTCCCGAGGATCGGCGTCACCGTTCTTCAGCAGGGCCGGGTCCACGGGTGGAGTCATCGTCGCGAGCAGCGCCTGGATCGCGGCGGCATCCGGTCGCCGCCCTTCCAGCCGGCTGCGAAGATAGAGCGCATAGAGTTCGTCCTCGTCCGCCCGATCCCTGCCCTCGCGCCCCATCGCCACCAGGGTGACGGTCGCGGGAGCGGCCCGAAGGATCGCCCGCACGGTCGCCTCGGCCGTCACGAACGCGCCGGCGTAGATGCACTCCGCACGACGGGCCGCAAGGATTCCCGTCGTCCCGTTGGTCGTCGTCTGGATCAGGGTCTTGCCCACGACATCGGCCCGCTCCAGCTCCGCCGGTGAGTTCCCGAAATCGAACTCGGGCGGCTTGACGCTGTTTCTTTCACCGATACAGAAATCCCCCTGGCCGGCGGCACGCAGCCTCAGCGCCTCATCGAGGCTGCCCACCATGATGATCTGCCGGGCGCCGCGGTTGAGCGCGACAGCCGCCACCGTGAACGCCCGGAAGACATCGATGATGACGACGGTTCCCTCGACGGCCTCCGCCGCCAGGCTTTCCAGTCGAATCTCCATGGGCTTATCGGAACCCGGCCTTCGGGCCGGCATTCACTGCCTTGAGCGGCGGGCGGAGCAGGGATTCAACGGCCATCAGGTCCTTCCGGTGTGTCAGGCGCGGCGGAACATAGGGGAGGTTCGCAGGGCCGCCAAGCCCTTGCCCCGGCACTAAGGCCATCTGCTGGAACTGAGCAAGACACAGCCCCTCTCCCGCACCGCGGGAGAGGGTGGCCGCGAAGCGGCCGGATGAGGGTCCGCGAGACCAAGCGTGAAAGACCAGGCTCGTACACTTCGCAAGAGTACTGACGCCAGCATGGCTCGCGAGACATTCGCGAGGTGGCGCTCGAAGACCCTCACCCGGCTCGCTAGCGCTCGCCACCCTCTCCCGCAATGCGGGAGAGGGGTTTCCCTCCGCATCGAAGCCTACCGGAACCCCGCCTTCTTCATCACGTCGAAGAGGTCGCGCAGCGTCTTTTCCTTCTCCGCCGGATCGGTCAGGTCCGCGACCACCTCCGTGGTGAAGTTGGGCTGTCGCAGGTACCCGACGACGCGCGGTCGCGCGGCTTCGACCGCCCGGCCGGGCGGCAGCATGTCGGGCAGGCACATGCTGACCAGCATGCGCGCGCGCATGCGCAAGGGACGGTTGGGGTCGTCCACCCGCTCGAGGATCTTGGCCTCGACCACGTATTTGTAGAGCAGCGTGTCGAGATGCTCGGTCAGCTTCTTCTTCAGATCGTCGGGGAGGCCGGCGTCGCGGATCTGATAGAACAGGTTGGTTACCGCCTTCATGACGAAGGCCGGATTCTTGGTCGACGGATGGACGGCGCCGGCCGTGGTCATCGAGGCGATCCAGCCGTCGATCAGCTCCACGATCTTCGCCTCGAGCGGCGGCTTCAGGCTCGACTCATGGATCGCCATCAGGAAGCGCAGGCCGCGCGGCGGGTCGGCCGGCAGCTTGGAAATGAAGGCCAGAGATTCGAGCCGGCCGCCGGCGCCGCCCATGTTGAGCATGCGGGCGCCACGCTCGATCGCGGCATCGAACAGTTCGTCCGCGGTGCGGATCGGCCCTTCGGCCGGCACCAAGCGCTCGACCAGAAGCCGGAAAGCGTCCTTCTCCTTCTCCGGGGTACCGTCGCGCATCAGCGGGTTGCGGCTGGCGATGATGCCGCGGATGCGGTCGGCGATGACATCGACCGCACCCGGCAGGCGGGCCGAGGCGATCAGCTTGTTCAGCCGCTCGGTTGCCGAGTTGATGTCCTTGCGCTGCTCCTCGTTGCCCTTGGCCAGCGCCATCTGGCCGTCGAGCAGATCGAGCATGGCGAGGATGGCGGCCAGCAGGTTCTCGCGCGGGCCCAGCAGGTCCTGGACCAGGGTCGCATCGTTCAGCGCGTCGGCGATGAATTCGTCGAGCGCCCCGACCGCCACGGCCGGGTCGACGCTTTCGGCCCATTTCATGGCGTTGTCGAGCTTGCCGAGGAAGCTGCGCTCGTCGATCAGCTCGCGGCTGATGGCCACGCGCTTGAGATATTCGGCCTCCTCCGCGTCGGCGGCCTTGGTGGCCACGGCCTTCTCCAGCTCGCTGAAGCCGACCTTGGAGATCGAGGGCAGCTCGACCTTCTCGGCGGCGTTGGCCTTGGCCAGGACCTGGTCGAGCATGCCGAACAGGTCGTCGCGCCGCGTCTTGGCCGCCTGCGGGCTCTCGCCCGCCGATTGCAGGCTGGCCACCTTGGACACGGCGGAGGTGACGAGATTGTCCTTCTCCATCACCCGCTTGAGCTCGCGCGGGTTGTAGAGGACCTCGCTCACCGTCACGTTCATCTTCGAGGTGTAGTTCTTGAACAGCTTGCCCATCGTCTGGCGGGCGTTGTCGCCGTAGAGATCGTCGGGCTCCTCGCATTTCTCCGGCGTGGCGTCGACGCTGCCGAGGGCGACGGTCTCGCTGGGGCCGCGCCCCTTCTGCTCGAAGACGACCTCCGGCTGTCCGAATTTGCCGCGCGCCTCCTTGACGACGCGCACACCCTCGACGCCGGCCTGGCTCACCCGACGCCGTGCATCGGATGTCGCGTCGATTTCCGAGGCAGAAACGCCTTCGATCTGCCAGCGGCCGTTGCGGCTGACGTGAACTTCGTACCCCATGCCCTACATCCGCCCGACCGAGCGTGTTAACGCTTGTACCCCTCGAGGCGCCGGTTTTCCCCGTCCCGGCCGCCTGCACGCTGCCACCCAAGGGCGCTACTGGCCCGGGCGGCGCGCCGCACCTTAGTCAACTACGGCCATTCTGCAAACCGAGTATGAAGAGCGCGTAAACCATATGTAAACACGCGGACTTTACCGACTTAATGATGAAGCCTCAGGGGCTGGTGCCGCGCTTTTGTGCCGGTTTCACCTTGCGCGAGGGCGGCTTGACCCCCAGCGGGTCGATGGGCGCGCCGCCGGCCGAAACCGGAGACCAGAATCCCGCCTTCGACCACGCCCTGAAGACGTAGCTCGATCTGGCTGCCCTTGCCGTCGTCGAGGGTCACCCGCGACGGCAGATCGGCGGCGGTCGCCGCCGGGCCAAAAATGCAGGCCGTCAGCGCCATCGCGGCGAAGGTCAGACGCCAAGCTGACACACGATCCATGCCATGTCGGGTTCCCCTGCCCGGGGAAGAAAAGGCGTGTCGTTCCGTTGGGTTCCCGCTATGCGCCGCGGCTTGTTGTGAAACCCATCGCGGGCGGCAAAAATGTCACGGCCCCTTGCGGCCGGCGCGCCTGCCCGGCATCGTGGCCGTATCGACACGGAGTACCCTATGAGCGAAGCCGTCATCCGCGACGAATTCGGGGCCTTCATGCCCGGTCCCGCCTTCCGCATCGAGGGCGCCGAGGCCGCGATGCTGTCGGGCATGACCTTTGCCGCCAAGGATCTCTACGACATCCAGGGGCAGCGCACGGGTGCCGGCAATCCCGACTATCTCGCCGGGCAGGAGCCGGCCGCCAGGCATTCCTGGGCCGTCCAGGCCCTGCTCGACGCCGGCGCCACCCTGATCGGCCGGTCGATCACCGTCGAGATGGCCTTCGGCATGGCCGGCGACAACGTGCATTACGGCATGCCGATCAACCCGCTGGCACCCGACCGGGTGCCCGGGGGCTCGTCCTGCGGCTCGGCCGCGGCGGTGGCCGGCAAGCTTTGCGATACGGCGCTGGGTTCCGACACCGGCGGCTCGGTCCGCATCCCCGCCAGCTATTGCGGCCTCTACGGGCTGCGGCCGACGCACGGGCGCATTCCGCTCGCCGGTGTCGTGCCGCTCTCGGCCAGTTTCGATACCGTCGGCCATTTCGCCCGCGACGCCACGACCTTCGAGGCGGTGGGCCGCGTCCTGCTGCGCGAGAGCGGCGACCCGCCCCCGCCCAAGCGCCTGATGTGGGCGACCGACCTCGCCGCCGCGGCGGACAAGGAGACGGCCGAGACGGCGCTGCGCCTCGCCCAGCGCATGGCCGCACCCTATGGCGGGCTGGCGCGGACCCGTGCCGCCCCGGTGTCGACCGAGGGTGATCCGCTGGAGCAATGGGCGGCCGATTTCCGCACCCTGATGGCCTACGAGGCCTGGAAGGCGCAAGGCCCCTGGATCACGGAGAAGAAGCCGAATTTCGGCGCCGACGTGGCCAGGCGTTTCGAGATCGCCAGCAAGGTCACCGAGGCCGACTACAACGCCGCCAGGCCGCGGCGCGAGGCGGCGACCCAGCACCTCAAGCTGCTGCTCGCCGGCGGCGGCATCCTGTGCTTTCCCACGGCGCCGGGGCCCGCCCCCTTGCGCAACGAGCCCGAGGCGCACGAGGCGGCGCGCTTCCGCGCCCACGTGCTCTGTGCACCCTCGGGCCTCGCCCGCCTGCCGCAGGTCACCGTGCCGGCCAGCAAGGTCGACGGCGCGCCGATCGGGCTGTCGTTCCTCGGCGGTCCGGGGTCGGACGCCACCCTGCTGCGCCTGGCCACCACGACGACCACCGGCTGATTGCGGCAAATAAGGCCAATATGTCTTTCCGGTGGCGCCGCGCAGCCTCCCTTTATGTAATTGATATAGATAGATAAATTATGTGCAATCCGGCACTTTATGTGTCCAAAGTGTCTAACTATCTTTCTGGGTGACGGCGCAACGCATGGCTAAGAAGCAGAAATCCTACCCGCGCGACCTGAAGGGCTACGGCGCCACTCCGCCGAACCCGCGCTGGCCGAACCAGGCGCGGGTCGCCGTCTCGTTCGTGCTCAATTTCGAGGAGGGCGGCGAGCGCTCGGTGCTGCACGGCGACAAGGAGTCCGAGACCTATCTCTACGAGGTCGTCGGCCTCAGCCCCCGCCAGCGCAAACGCGACGAGAGCGTCGAGTCGGTCTACGAGTACGGCATGCGCGCCGGCTTCTGGCGCATCCTGCGGCGGTTCGGCGAGCGTACGCTGCCGTTTACCTCCTATGCCGTCGGCATGGCGGTGGCGCGCAATCCCGAAGCGGCGAAGGCGATGGCCGAGGCCGGCCACGAGATCGCCAGCCATGGCTGGCGCTGGTACGACTACCAGAACGTCGGCCCGGCCGAGGAACGCAAGCACCTGAAGCTGGCGATCGAGACGATCGCCAGGATCTGCGGCGAGCGGCCGGTCGGCTGGTACACGGGCCGCGTGAGCCCGAACACCCGACGCCTGGTCGTCGAGGAAGGCGGCTTCCTCTACGATTCGGATTCCTACAGCGACGACCTGCCCTACTGGCTCAATGTCGGCGGCAAGGGCCACCTGGTGATCCCCTACACGCTCGACAACAACGACATGAAATTCGGCACCGCCCAGGGCTTCAACCAGGGCGATGATTTCTTCACCTATCTGCGCGACGCCTTCGACGTGCTCTACCGGGAAGGCGAGGCGGCGCCGAAGATGAGGTCGCTCGGCCTGCAGGGCCGGCTGGCCGGCAGGCCGGGCCGGGCCGCGGCTCGGGCCCGCTTTCTCGACTACGTGCAGAAACACGACAGGGTGTGGATCTGCCGGCGCGCCGATATTGCCCGGCACTGGCGCCAGGTCCATCCCTACGACGCCAGGACAGCCCACAAGGAATAGAGGAAACGCCGATGCTCAAGGTTTACGGCCGCGCCAACTCGATCAACGTGCAGAAGGTCATGTGGATCATCGGCGATCTCGACATCCCGCATACCCGCGAGGATGTCGGCGGCCAGTTCGGCAAGACCAAAGAGGACTGGTACGTGAAGATGAACCCCAACTCGGTCGTGCCGACGATCGACGATGACGGGTTCGTGCTCTGGGAGTCGAACTCCATCGTGCGCTATCTCGCGGCCAAGCATGGCAAGGATGGGGTGATGCCAAGCGATCTCAAGGCCCGAGCCGATGCCGAGCGCTGGATGGACTGGCTGCTGACCGTGTACGGCCCGGCCATGCGCGACGTCTTCTGGCAACTGGTGCGCACACCGCCCGAGCAGCGCAATCCCAAGGTGATCGAGGAGAGCCGCACGAAGTCGATCGCCGCGCTGCAGCTGCTCGAGAAGCATCTCGCCGGCCGCGACTACGTCTGCGGCCCGAACTTCACGGTCGGCGACATCCCTTTGGGTGTCTATGTCTGCCGCTGGTACAAGCTGCCGATCGAGCGGCCGTCGCTGCCGAACGTCGAGAAGCTGCTCGCCCGCTTCAAGCAGCGGCCGGGCTTCAAGACCCATGTCGACGGAATCCCGTTGACCTAGCGCGTATCGGGGCAGTGCGGGGCGGCACCGCGGAAGGCGGCGCGCAGCACCCGCGACAGATCGTCGGTCTCGCTCGGCGCGTAACTGCGCCCACCGGTGATCTCGGCCACGCACTCGGCACTCGCCTGGCCGGTGATGTCGACGATATGCACCGGCACGTCCGGCCGCGTCGCCTTGAGATGCTGCGCCACAGCGCAAGGGTCGCCGTTGCAGAACTCGCGCCCGTCGGTGAGCAGCACGATCGAGCCCTTCGCCGTGTCGAGCATCTCCTGCGCCACCATCAGGCTCTGGGCGAGCGGTGTACGGCCGCGCGGGATCATGCCGCGCACGTAGTCGAGCGCCGGGCCGCGACGGCCGGCGCCGAAGACACCGACCTGGCGGATGTCGCGGCATTCCTGGAAGACGATGAGACCGAGCTCGACATGGTCGGGCAGATCCTCCGTCGCCTCGCTGAAGGCAAGTTGCGCGCGGCCCATGCGCTTGGGACCGGGCTGCTGCAGCAGCGCACGATACCGGGCCCGTGCGTCGGGGTCCTTGCGCCGCGTGCCCTCATCGAGCTCGTCTTCCACCGCCGGATCGAGGCCGAGCGGCAGCCCCATGCTGACCGAGCCGTCGAAGATGAAGACGACACGGCCGGGCTGTGCCTCGGTCGGGCAATCGGGATCGGGTGCCGCAACCGGCGGCGTCATGGCCTGCTGCTGGGGCTGTTGCGGCGACGATGCGCCGCCAGCGCCGCCCCCACCAGCAGACGCGGGCTGAGACGGCGGACGCGCTGCCGATGAGCTGGGAGAAGCGCTGCTTGGCGTATCGCCTCCGGCACCGCCTCCACCACCGGAACGGCTGCCACCGCCGCTTCCGGCACCGCTGGCAGAACTCTCGCTGCGTGCGCCCTGTGAGGGTGACGAGGAACGGGATGGACTGCCGCCCGGCGCGCCGCCGCCTTGTGAGGGCGTCTGCGCGCCAGCCGGCGAAGCGGCGGGTGGTGAACCACCACCCCCACCACTCCCCGCACTCGCTGCCGGGCTGCGCCCGCCGGCCGGGAGCGCGCTGCAGGAAGTCGGGCGGCTGTCGCTGAGATAGCACTCGAGCTGCGCCTCGGCGATGGCGATACCGGCACTTGGCGGAACGCGCGCCGCCGCCGGCGTCGCGCCGCTGGCGCTGCGCGAAGACGTAGCGCCCGGTTGCGCCGCGCTTCGTGCCGCTGTGCTTCGTTCCGCCGGCGTCGTCGATGTCCGGGTCGCCGGTGTGCGACCGACCGGCGCCTCTTTCGGCTCATCGACTTCGGCCGATCGCGGCTGCGCCGGCAGGCGGCCCGCCGGCAGAGGCTTCGTCGTGTCTTCGTCTTCAGGGTCGACCAGGCGGCGACCGAACTCAGGCTGCCGGCGGCCCGTCAGACCCGACGACCCCGCACCGCGCCTGGCCGCGTCTTCGGGTATCTCGCCCGGCTCGAAGATCTCGATGCCCGGCTTGCCGACCGCAGCCGTCTTCTGCTCCTCCTTGGCCTGCGGCCAGAGGAACCACGCGCCAGCCGCCAGAAACAGCAGTAGTCCCGCCAGAACGAGCGGCATCAGACGGCGGGATTTCTTGTCTTCGCCTTCTCTCGGCTCGGTATCAGCCTTGAAAGACCCGCCCGGCTTCTGGCCCAGCCGCTCGGTGATCAGCGCCGCAAGGTCCGGCGTCGGCTCGGCCAGGGTCCGTGCGGGATCGCGCTGCAGGCGATCGAGACGGTTGGACACCGCGCCAAACAGCAGCTGTGCGACCGCATCGACGCGCCCCTCCGTCGCGTCGCGGATCTCCATCAGCTTCGTCGGATCGTCCCAGTAGACCTGGGCGAGGTTGATAAGCTGCTCGACGTTGAGCTTGCGATGCGAACTGACCGACATCGGCCCCCGCTGTGCGACGCGAGGGCTATCTTACCACGGCGGCTACTGGCTGGCGGTGATGCCGCCATCGACGTAGAGGATCTGGCCGGTGACGAAGCTCGAGGCCGGCGAAGCGAAGAACAGCGCCGGTCCCACCAGATCCTTGGGGTCGGCGATGCGGCCGAGCGGGATACGCGACAGGAGCTGCTTGCGGAACCTGGGGTTCTCCATCACGTGCCGGATCATCTCGGTGTAGACGAAGGTCGGGGCAATCCCGTTGACCGTGATGTTATGCGGCGCGAGCTCCATGGCGTGCTGCTTGATCAGCATCACCAGCCCGCCCTTGGTGGCGCAATAGGCGGAATAACCGCGGTTGCGCAGGCCGAGCTGGGCGCGCACCGAGAGGATGTGCATCTGCCGTCCGCCGCGCCTGCCGGCGATCTGGTGCCTGGCAACGGTCTGGGCCAGGAACATCGCCGCACGAACGTTCACCTGGTAGAGCGTGTCGAAGGCGTCCTCCGTCACGTCGAGGAAGGGCTGCTCGATCTGCGTGCCGATACAGTTGACCAGGATGTCGATCCGCCCGAAGCGCCTGGCCACGGCGGCGACCGAGCGCTTGATGTCGCTCACCCGGTGCGCGTCCATGGCCACACCCAGCGCATCATGGCCTGATTCACGCAGACGCGCGGCCATCGCCTCGGCCTTCTTTTTGTCGCGGCCGGAGACGGCGATCGCCGCACCGCGCATGGCCAGGCCCCAGGCGATCGCCTCGCCGATGCCGCCATAGCCGCCGGGCACGTAGGCCACCTTGCCCATCAGATCGAAGAGGGGTGCGAGCTCGCGCTGGAAGTCGATGGCCGGGGTGATGCGCTGTGTCGTCTTCATGGTCAGTCGAACTGCAGCCCGCCATTGAGGTCGAGGATCTCGCCGGTGATGAAGCCGGAAAGCGGCGAGACGAAGAAGCGCACACAGTGGGCGAACTCCTCCGGCTCGCAGAACCGCCCGACCGGGATCTGCTTGAGCAGCGCCTGGCGCTGCTCCTCGGTCAGCTGCTCGCTGACCATCGGGGTGTTGATGTAGGCCGGAGCAATGCCGTTGACCGTGACGCCGAACGCCACCACCTCGCGCGCCAGCGAGAAGGTCAGCCCCTGCAGCGCCGCCTTCGACACGGTGTAGGCCGTGCCGGCGGTCAGGCCACCCGACTTCATGGCAAAGGAACAGGTATTGACGATGCGGCCCCAGCGCCGCTCCTTCATGCCCGGCATCAGGCGCTGCGACAGCCAGAAGGCACCGTCGAGATTGACCGAGAGGACCTTGCGCCATTCCTCCGGCGTGGTTGCCGCCGATTTGTTGTTCGACAGGATGCCGGCGTTGTTGACCAGGATGTCGACTGGCCCGAGTTCCTTCTCGATACGCTCGCACGCCGCGCGCGCGGCGTTGACGTCCGCGACATCGAAGGCGACCGGAAAGCCGCCGATCTCGGCGGCCAGCCGCTCCACCTTCTTGCCGTCTATGTCGCCCAACGCCACGCGATGACCGTCAGCCTGCAGGGCCTTCGCGGTCGCCAGCCCCATCGGGCCCGCCGCACCCGTCACCAGGGCGACACGCGCCGTCATCACGCGACCGCCATCAGGTCGCCGAGATAGGTGCGGAAGCGCGGATCGTCCTTTAGTGCCTCCAGGCTCGGCGCGGCGTTGGCCTTACCGCCAGCGACGAAGACGAAGCGCTCACAGACCTCCTTGAGCAGGTCGAGGTGATACTTGGCGGTCGGGTGCAGGCAGATGAACACCAGCCGTCCCTCGCCTCTCAGCCTGCGGAAGAAATCCAGCATGAAACCGATATAC
>SXGU01338889.1_pt1 | contig 11068 bp, 4 predicted proteins | sample 3174531 | NCBI WGS metagenome assembly SXGU01 (sample SAMN11356863, study PRJNA531348) | freshwater metagenome | isolation source: freshwater sample F1-140 | place: China: Fuxian Lake, Yuxi | collected 2017-12-25
CACCTTGCGCCAGGCGCGCGGCACGCGCTATCCCGATCCGGTGTTCGCGGCGACGTTGGCCGAACAGGGCGGCGCCGACCAGATCACCATCCACTTGCGCGAAGACCGCCGGCACATCCAAGAGCGCGACCTCGACGTCTTGCGCAAGACCGTGCAGGTGCCACTGAACCTGGAGATGGCCGCGACACCGGCGATGGTCGAGCTCGCGATCCGGGCTATGCCGGACACGGTGACACTAGTCCCCGAAAAGCGCGAAGAGCGCACCACCGAAGGCGGCCTGGATGTCGTCGGCAACGCCGGCCTGTTGACCAACGTGATCACGGCGCTGCGCGACAAGGGCATCGTGGTGTCGCTGTTCATCGACCCCGATCCGGCGCAGGTCAGGCGGTCGGCCGAACTGCATGCCCAGACCATCGAGTTGCATACCGGCGACTACTGCGGCGCAACCTCGCGACTGGTGCAAGAGAAGCACCTAACCGACCTGCGCAGCGCGGCGATGATTGGCCACGACATTGGCCTGCAAGTCGCCGCCGGCCACGGCCTGGACTACCGCAACGTCGGCGCTGTGGCGCGCCTGCCGCATATGGCCGAGCTCAACATCGGCCACGCAATCGTGGCCCAGGCGCTTTTCGTCGGCTTTGAGCGCGCAGTGCGCGACATGATCGTCGCCATGCACAAGCCCGCCGAACTCGGCGACTGACCCGGAGGCGCCGCCATGCTGATTTTGTCGCCCGAGCAGATCCGCCGCGCCGAGTCGCGCACCTTTGACGACCTGGGCCTGCCCCCTGCGCTGGTGATGGATACTGCCGGTCGGGCCATCGCGGCGGAGATCCACAAGCGCCTGGGCGATGGCAATGGCCGCTGGCTGACCGTGCTGGCGGGCGTCGGCAACAATGGCGGCGACGGCCTGGTGGTGGCGCGGGTGCTGGCGGCGCGCGGATTTCGGGTCGAAGTGTTCCTTGTCGGCGACTTGAACCGCATGACGCCCGAGACCCGGCTGCACCACGAAGCCGCGCGCCGGCACGGCGGTGTGGAGTTTCGCAGCGTGCAGAATGCGCCGCGCGGACCGGAACTGCAGGGGCTGCGGCGATCGCTGGGCCGCTCGGCGGCGATCGTCGATGCGCTCACTGGCATTGGGCTGCAAGGCGACTTGCGCGATCCGGCGCTGACGGTGACCAGCCAACTGGACGGCCGCTATCGCGCGTTGACGGTGGCCGCCGACATCCCAAGCGGCCTGTGCGCGACCACGGGCAGGGTGCTCGGCGCTGCGTGCAAGGTGCACGTGGTCGTGACCATGGGCGCAGCCAAGCCGGGCTTGCTGCTCGGCAAGGGGCCGGACCACTGGCAAGAGCTGGTAGTCGCGGACATCGGTGTGCCGCCTGCCTGGCTGCTGGCGGAGCGGCCAGCCGGCGCACTGCTCAACGATGCCGACGCCGCGACGTGGCTGCCACTGCGCTCTGACCATGGCCACAAGGGCACCTTTGGACACGTATTCGTGGTCGCAGGTTCGCCGGGCAAGGGTGGAGCCGCGATCCTTTGCGCCGGTGCGGCGCTGCGCGCTGGCGTGGGGTTGGTGACGCTCGGCACATCGGGCGAAATTCGCCAGCGGTTGGAGGGTTCGATCCCTGACGTGATGGTGGAAGCGGTGCGAGGCGGCGCCAGCGAGGCCAAGCGCATCGAGAAACTGGTGCACGGCAAGACGGCGCTGGTGGTCGGCCCGGGACTCGGCACCGGCGCTGCGGAGGTCGATCTGGTGCAGCGCTTGTGCGCGACCTCGACGTGCCCGGTGGTGCTCGATGCCGATGCGCTCACGATCGTAGCGGGCAAGCCCGAGGCCGCGGAAGCCGCCCACGGACGCCTCGTGCTGACGCCGCACCCCGGCGAAATGGCCCGCCTGTTGGGCACCGACATCGCCGCCGTCGAGGCCGATCGCATGACCTCCGCCTGCACTGCCGCCAAGAAGTGGCAGGCGGTGGTGGTGCTCAAAGGCGAGCGGACCCTGGTGGTGGCGCCGGACGGCGCGTGGGCGATTTGCAACCAGCCCAACGCGGCGCTGGCCAAGGCCGGATCGGGCGATGTGCTGGCCGGCGTCGTCGGCAGCCTGTGCGCTCAAGGTCTAGGCGCCTTCGAGGCGGCGCGGCTGGGCGTGCATCTGCACAGCAAGGCCGGGTTGCTGATGCGCAACCGTTGGGGCGCGCGCGGTGGCATTGCCAGCGACCTCTTGGGTTGCGTATCGGCAGCGCTGGCGGCTCTGCAAGGCGTGCCGGTGCCGGAATTGGTGCCGGCCGACGTCGAACGGTAGGCTTGGCGCATGGCCAGTCGCCCCGCGCAACCCGCATGGATTCTCGGCCTACTGGCCGCGACCGCGCTCGGCTGCGACGAAGGTGCCGCGGCGGGCCAATCCTGCACCAGTTCGCGCCAGTGCGCGACCAACCTGTGCTACCTCAACTTATGCCTGGTGCCCAGTGCCGACGACGACCTCGACGGCCTCGACAACGGCGCAGAGCACCGCTTGGGCAGCCACCCGCGTCAGGCGGACAGCGACGGCGACGGCAAACCGGACGGCGCAGAAGTTGGTGAAACCCCAAGCAAGCCCGCCGATCGCGATGGCGACGGCAAGGCAGATCTGTTGGAGTCCGCTTGGGCCGACGCCGACCAGGATTGTCTCGCTGACGAGAGCGACTCGGCCAACAAGCTGCCGCTGACCGACGCCAAAGCGCTGGCGGCGCTCGCATGCCTGCACTTGGGCGTGTGCGCCCAACCAAACGCCGTCATTGGTGCCAGTTGCACCAAGGGCGAATTGGAGTGCGACTATACCAACGTGCCGGGCTGGCAGGCCGTCGAGGCGTGCGACGGCGTGGACAACGACTGCGACGGGCCGATCGACGAGGGCTTTGTCTATCACGGTGCCAGCATTGGCGCTCCGTGCGTCGGCGTGGGCGCGTGCGGGCCGGGCGTGGTGGTTTGCGCGGCGGGCAAGGCGACCTGCAGCACCAACCCCGACGGCAGCCTGCCGCGGGCGCAGACCGAAACCTGCAACAACAAGGACGACGACTGCGACGGCGACACCGACGAGAACTTTGCGTTGGACGGCGTTCAAGTAGGCGCGCCATGTCTGGCAGTGGGTGAGTGCGGCATCGGCCAGGTGCTGTGCGGCCAGGGCGGGGCGCCAGTGTGCTCAAGCGGGCCGGGCGGCAAGGACAACAAGGCCAAGGCCGAGGTCTGCAACCAGCGCGACGACGACTGCGACGGTTTGACGGACGAAGGCCTGCTGTTGGGCCAATCGGCGCTGGGCGAGGCATGCGCGAGTCCCGGCGCGTGCGGCGTGGGGGTCGTGGTCTGCGGCGCCAAAGGCGACGTGACCTGCAGCTCGGCACCAGGCGTGCCGGGCTCGCCGGCCTCGGACGAGCTGTGCAATCTCAAGGACGACGACTGCGATGGCTTGACCGACGAAGGGTTCGCGCTCAACGGCAAGCCGCTGGGTGCCCCCTGTCCGGGCAAAGGCGCCTGTGGCGCTGGCGTGGTCGCGTGCAGCACCCAAGGACTGGCGACCTGCTCGACGCTGCCCGGGGGCCCGCAAAGTCAGGCCAAGCCCGAGGTCTGCAATGGCCTGGACGACAACTGCGACGGCCAGACCGACGAAAAACAGCTGTGGCAAGGCCTGGGCCTCGGCGCGGCGTGCAACGGCTTGGGCGTATGCGGCAAGGGCGTGGTGGTCTGCGGCAAGGGCGGCGCCCCAACGTGCACCAGCCAAGCAGACGGCCCGCAGAGCCAGGCCAAACCTGAAAGCTGCAATGGCCAGGACGACGACTGCGACGGCGTGACCGACGACGATCCGCTGCCGCCGATCGAGTTGGCGTGTGTGGCCAAGGGCATCTGTCAGGGACTGGTCGCCGCGCCCTTGTGCACCGCGGCAGCGTGGACCTGCGACTATACCGGGCAGCCGGGCTTCGAGGCGGAGGGCGAAACCAGCTGTGACGGCAAGGACAATGACTGCGACGGCCTGACCGACGAAGGCCTGGCCATCGAGTGGACCAGCTCGACCGCGATCGACGACGGCCGACCGGTGGCGCGGCGCGCGGCGACGGGCGCGGACGACGGCAAGGGCGGGCTGTGGTTGCTGGGCGGCTGGGAGCCGCTGGCCGGCGGCGGCGAGACCCTGGCCGGCGAGGTGTGGCGGATCGACAGCAAAACCGGCCTATGGACGCGCCTGGCCAGCCACGATGCGCTTAAGCGCGCGGACGCAGGCGCAGCGTGGTGGCCGGGCAGCAGCGGCGCCGCGTTGCTGCATGTGGTCGGCGGCACCGACTCTCAAGGCAAGACCCTACCACCGACAGCGCTCGACGCATGGGGCAAGCTCTTGCCAACCGCTGCGCTGCCGACGCCGCCTACAGCGGTCGCCGACGCAGCGTTGATCGCATTGCCGAGCGGCTTGTGGCTGTTTGGCGTCGACACGGCGGGCGGCTCCGTGCACCTGCAATCGTTTGCCGACGGCGCATGGACAGGTCACTTTGCGCCACCGGGCGTTGCGCAGCAGTGGAGTGTCGGGCCGGCATGCGCTACGGGAGCAGGGCTGCTGATCGTGGGCGTGCAAGCGTCTGGTGTGGCGGTGTCCTGGGTTTACACCACAGCCACGGGCACCTGGACGGCGTTGACGATGCCGGCGCAAGCCAATGACCTGGTGTCGGCCGGCAGCGTGCTGTGCACGACGACGGGCGCCGCATGGTGGGTCGGCGCGGCGCGCAAGGACGGCACGCTGTCGGCGCCGCTGCAGCTGGGCGGCACCGCTGCCTGGACGCCTCTTGCGGTCAAGATGCCACCGGTGCGCGACCCGCTCGCCGCGGTTTGGGGCGGCAAAGTGCTGCTGTCGATGGGCAGCGACCCGCAAGGCGTGCCGCAACCGGACAGCTGGTTGCAGGCGGTCGCCGGTTTCGAGTTGGCCGACGCCGAGCCAGAGACGGTAACGGGTGCGGCGTGGCAATTTGGCGCAGGCCGGCTGTGGCGCATGGGCGGCGCGGCGCCGCGCGGCCAGAGCCTGGTGGCCCAGGCAGTGGCGTGGTCGTGGTCGGCAACGACGGGCTGGCAGCGTCACGCGTCCGCCGCGACCGGCGGCCTGGCCTTCGGCACGGCGGCGGCGGGGCCGGCTGGGGCGCACCTGCTGTATTTCGGCGGCACGGGTTCTGCCGCGGCGGACGCGGCGGCGACATTGCTGACCAACCCGGCGCTACCGGCAAGCGCTGGCGGCCTGGCCGTGGACTTGGGCACCCAGACGCTGGGCGAAATCGTGCCCGCAATGGGCGGCCTGCTGCCCAAGACCCGGGCCGATACCGCGGTGGCGGCGACGCTGGACAGCAACGTGTCGTACCTGTTTGGCGGTGCGGCAAGCGACGGCCAGGCCAGTCTGTGGCGGCTGGACTGGGCCGGCGGTCCGCAGTTGCTGTGGCAGGCAGCCGCTAGCCCGGGGCCGATCTGGAAGCGCGGCGCCGCGGTCACCCATGACCCGCTGGCCAACCGCGTGGTAGTCGCTGTCGTGGACGGGTACCTGCAGCTGTGGTCGCTGCCGCTTGGCGCCAAGCCCGTCGGGCAGTTGGCCGCCGCCGACGCGACCGTGACGGCGGGTCGCATCGCGCTTTTCGGCGCCCCGGGCCACAAAGACCGCCTGCTGGTGGTTGTCCAACAACCCGGCAAAGGCGCAGCGCAGGTTCGCCGGGTGGTCCTGGGTCCAGTTGCGCAGCCGGGCCTCGCGCTGGAGCCTTGGGTGGGCGCGCCGCCACCGTGGTTCGGCCCGGTGTCCGCCAATTGGGTGTCAGATCGGGTGGTTGCCGACGGCGGCCTGCTGCCCGACGGCCGCTACCGCACCGGTCGCGACCAGATCGTCCGCACATGCCCAGTAGGGAAGTAACCGGCGACTGACAGCGGGCAAGTCGGGCGTTTTCGTTGACACGTTGGCGGGCTGGGCATAGGCTGCGGGCGTGGGACGGGCGTCGACTTCCCCCGCCTCCCAACCGTGCACGCGTTGTCGATTTCGCCCTTGCCTGCCGCCCACGCACTGCCCAGGATCGCGGTGACCAGGATCGCGATGACCAGGATCGCGGTGCGTAATTGCCATCGGTCCAGGCCGTTGGTGCGCACACTGTGGGCTGCTTTTGTGGTGGCGCTGCTGGTTGGCTGTGGCGGCGCGACGGGCGGCACCCTGGCCACAGGCCGACCTGGCGGCGAAGGTTCACCGACGGAACGCTACGTGGCATCGCTGCGGCTGGCGGCCTTGGGCCGCGTCGAGGCCCGCGGCGGCTTGGACGAGGTGGCTGCCGAGCATTTTCGGGCGGCCTACCGCAAGCATCCAGCGGTCGAGTACTTGCTGGCTGCCGCGCGCTCGGCCGAGCGCGCCAAGTTGTATGCTGAAGCCCACGACGCACTACGGCAGGCACTGTTGCACGAACTGCCTGCCGAAGAGCGAGCGCGCACGGATCAAGAGGTGGCGCGGCTAGAGGCCTTGGTGCCGGCTGGTCTGGTCCGGGTCACCGTGCAAGTAGCGCCTGAAGGCGCGCGCGTCGAGCTCAGCCGTCAGCAGCCGGGCGAACCGCCCCGCGACCCCAAGGCGACCGGGCGTGGCTACGACCGTGTGGTTCTTGGCACGGGCTGGGTGTTCCTGCAGCCAGGCACCTGGGCTGTCCACAGCACCGCCAAGGGCTACCAAAGTGAATTGCAGACTGTGACGTTGCAGCCGGACGGCGCCGAACTGGTGGCGGTGGCGCTCAGCGTGGAAGATACCGGTCCGCAGTTGGCGGACCCGCGCCCGCGGCAGAAGCGCCCGGACGACGGCAGCCTGCCAGACGACAAGAAGACGCCGGAGCCAGAGGGCCCGGTGGTGCAGTTCAACATGGACAAGACGCCCAAGCGGTCGGCGGCGCACACTTGGGGCCCCATCGGTCTATCGGTGGTGGGCATCGCGGGCATCGGCGCGGGCGGCTGGTTTGGCTTTCAAGCAGCGCAGAGCGGCCTGGCAGCCAACGACCTCGTCAAGCAGAAGCTGCCCAAGACGCAATACGACACGCAGTTGGACGAGCATGTCGCCAGCGCCAAAGACAACGCCCAGCTTGCCAATTACGCCTTTATCGGCGGCGGCGCGCTGGTGGCGCTCGGCACGCTGTGGTGGTGGCTGGCGCCAGAGGACAAACCCAAAGACGATCCTGCGCCGACGCTCGGCCACGCCCGGCCGGCCACGACGACGTTGGCCAGGGCATTGCGCAAGCCGCCAAAGGTTACTTTGCAGCCGCAAGGGTTCGGCCTGCACTGGAGTTTCTGACCCCATGGGTGTTCGCATGGCGCTACCGGGCTCGCACCGCCCCCAGATTCGGATGCTGCTGGTCGCAGCACTGCTGAGCCTGGGCGCAGCATGCACCGTGCAAGTCAACCAGCAAAGTGGCTTCGACCCTTGCAATCCCAACCCGTGCCAGACCAAGGGCGTGTGCGGCGGCTGGGCTGGCACCTGTGCGGTCAAGAGCAACGTCGCGGTGTGCAGCGGCTGGAAGTGGACGGCCAAGACCGCCGCCCCCAAAGACGCCGGCGGCAAAGCGTTGACCAAGCCGGAAGGCTACGAAGGCAACGAAGTCACTTGTGATGGCAAGGACAACGATTGCGACGGCGCGACCGACGAGGCCGTCGTCGGCGACCCCGCCAAGGTCTGTGCGACTCAGGGCGTCTGCGCAGGCAGTAAGCCCGCTATGCTGTGCCTGGGCGGCCAGTGGCTGTGCGGTTACGCGGCGTTGCCGGCCTACGAGGCCAGCGAGACCACCTGCGACGGCAAGGACAACGACTGCGACGGCAAAACCGACGAGGCGGTCCAGCCCAAGCCAACCGACTGCAAGCGCCAGGGCGTCTGCGCAGGGTTGGCGGCGCCCGAGTGCAAGGGCGAGAGCGGCTGGGACTGCGGCTACGTCGCCGCCCCCGACTACGAAGCCACCGAGACCAAATGCGACGGCCTGGACAACGACTGCGACGGTCAGGCCGACAGCGGCCTGGGCAGCGCGGCGTTGGGCGGCAAAGCGACCTGCAAGGCTGCGGGCGTGTGCGCGGGCAGCGCCGACATCGTGTGCTCGGGCGGTCAGGCGGTGTGCAGCTACGCCAAGGTCAGCGGCTACGAAGCCCTGGAGACCTCCTGCGACGGCAAGGACAACGACTGCGACGGCGCAACCGACACCTACCCGGGCAGCGCGCTGCCGCTGCACGCCACCGAGACCGAAGGCTGCGCGGCCAAGGGCGTATGTGCCGGCAGCGCGGTCAAGGTCTGCAAGGCCGGCCTGTTCGCGTGCGACTACGCCAAGGCGCAAGGCTACGAGAGCCAAGAGACGCTGTGCGACGGCAAGGACAACGACTGCGACGGCCAGGTCGACAACTTTGTGGCACCACCCAAGGTCGCGGCGTGCGGCAGCAAGGGCGTCTGCGCCGAGGGACCACTGGTGTGCGCAGCGAGCCTGTGGCAGTGCGACTGGTCGGCGATGACCGCCAAGGGCTACGAGGCGTTCGAGGCGACTTGCGACGGCAAGGACAACGACTGCGACGGCCAAACCGACGAGAGCGCGTCAGCCGCCAAGGGCTGCAAGACCGCCGGCGTCTGCCAGTGGGGCACTGAGGCGGCATGCAAAGACGGCAAGGTCGCGTGCGACTACACCCACATCGGCGCCTATCAGGACGTGACTGAGACCCTGTGCGACGGCCAGGACAACGACTGCGACGGCCAGACCGACGAGCCAGAGTCGTTGGACGCCACCAAAGCCGGTTGTTCGCTGGGCGTGTGCGCCAATGCGGCGACGGCCAGCTGCGACAAGGGCAAGTGGGTCTGCGACACCAAGGCCGCCGCTGGCTTTGAGGCGATCGAAAAGACCTGCGACGGCAAGGACAACGACTGCGACGGCCAGACCGACGAAGCCCTGAGCGACCCAACAGCGTGTGCGAGCCAGGGCGTGTGCAGTGGTGGCGTGCAGTCGGTGTGCGCGGGCGGCAAGTTCCTGTGCAACTACGCGGTGGTGGTCGGCTACGAAGCGGTCGAGGCGACCTGTGACGGTAAGGACAACGACTGCGACGGCAAAGTCGACACGGGCGTCTGCGGGCCGACGGCGGTGTGTTCGATCGCGGATCAGTGCAGCAGCGGCGCGTGCGTCAGCCTCGCGGGCGGCAGCAGCAAGGTCTGCGCCAATGACGCCAAAGCGTGCGCGCTGTTGGGCAGCGACGGCAAGGTGGCGCTGGTGGCAGACGGCCAGGCCGTATGCGCAAGCACGACGGCGACCCAAGCCTGTGCCGCGGGCAGCTTCGGCGCGGCGCAGAACTGCCCTGCCGACAAGCCCAGCTGCCAGGGTGGCGTCTGCGGCGTCTGTGCCCCGTCGAGCAAGGCCTGCGACGTCAAGGACAAGACCGCGATCGTGCAGTGCGCCGCCGACGGCCAGAGCGCGACGGTGACCGGATCGTGCAAGGCCGGCGAGCGTTGCGCGGGCGCTGGAGATTGCGTGCCCAGTGCAGCTTTTGCGGTGTCCGACAGCAGCGAAGCCGTGGTCGCCCACGATCTGGTGGCGCTCTCTGGCGGCGGATTCGCGGTGGTGTGGACCGTCAACAAAGGCGCGGCCGGCGAACTGCGCGGCCGGCTGTATTCGGCGGCCGGCGTGGCGACCGGCCCGAGTCAGGTGCTGCAGGGCTCGCTCAAGCCGGACAAGGACGCCAGGCTGGCCGCGGTCGCCATCGGCACCGGCTTTGCGGTGGCGTGGGAGGCGCAAAACGACGGGCGCGACATCGCACTGGCCGTCTTTGACGCCACTGGCAAGATGGCGGGTTCGCCGGTGCTGGCCAACGACCCCGACACCAGCGGCGAGCAGCGCGACCCCGCCATCGCTGCGCACGCTGGCGGCCTGTGGGTGGTGTGGGCCGGCGAAAACATCGACTTTGTCGACTCGGGGATCGGCGCGCGCGGCTTCGATGCGACAGCTAAGGCGGTCGGCGCTGCCAACCTGATTGTCAACGACGGCAGCAACCTCGCTGATGGAAGCAGTGGGGACCAGTTGACGCCGGCGGTGGCATGCGCAAGCAACGGCGCCTGCGCGGTGGCCTTTGTCCATGTGGGCAACAACGGCAAAGGCTCGATCCGCGGCCGTACGATTACCGCAGCCGGCCAGTTGGGTGCCGCGATGCAAACGCTCAGCAGCGGGGTCGCGTCGCTCGACAAGGGCGCGCCCAGCCTGGTTGCCGTCACCGGTGGCTACGTCGCGGCCTGGACGGCTGAAGGTCTGGAGGTTGGCGGCTCGGGCAGCGGCATTGCCATCCGTCCACTGACCGGCAACCTGTCCGCGCTCAGTGGCGCCGCGCCGGCCTTGGCCAACACCACCACGACAGGCGATCAGACCCACCCGGCGCTGCGCACTACGGCCGCGGGCGTGGCCTTGACGTGGGCGGTGCCAGGGCTGGGTTCGGTACGCGACTTCTCGAACAGTGCCGCGCCATTGGGTGCCGAAGCGACCTTTGGCACAGACGCCACCGCAACGGCTGCACTGCTGCCCAAGGTTGCGGTGCTGGCCGATGGCAAGGGGCTGGTGCTGTTCCGCTCCGACGCCAAGGGCACGGCCGCGCTGGCTTCGCAGGCCTACTTCCGCTAGTCGGCTGCCAAATCGGCGGCCGACCGCAGCGCTCGGGGCAGCGGCCCCGCAACCCTACTCTGACCAGCCCGGGCGGTCGCCGCCGCGCCGGTTGCTCACCGCGCGTGCCACCATGCCGCAATTCGCCTACCAGCCCCTGTTGCCGCTGGATCACCACACCGACCCGACGCCCTGGACGCGCATTGGCGATGGGCTGGTGGCGACCCGCCAGTTGGGCGATCGCACATTTCTGGACGTCGACCCCGAAGCACTGCGGCTGCTGACCGCGACTGCAATGGGGCATATCGCCCACCTGCTGCGGCCGGGCCACCTGCAGCAACTGCGGCGCATCTTCGATGACCCAGAGGCCAGCGCCAACGATCGCTTCGTGGCACTGGACCTGCTCAAGAACGCGTGCATTTCCGCTGGCGGCGTGCTGCCGATGTGCC
>SXGU01140180.1_pt1 | contig 11067 bp, 7 predicted proteins | sample 3174531 | NCBI WGS metagenome assembly SXGU01 (sample SAMN11356863, study PRJNA531348) | freshwater metagenome | isolation source: freshwater sample F1-140 | place: China: Fuxian Lake, Yuxi | collected 2017-12-25
AACTCGTGCAACAGGCCGATAACCTTAAAAAGGCGGGATAATGAAGAAAAAAGCTAAATCCCTCAGTAACATTTATTTACCGGTAAACACGCGAAGTGCCTTGGATTGAAACAATTTTTGTCTCTCTGTCGAACGTCTAGCCGCCGGTACTGTCAAAAAGTTCGCCACGGTTAATGCTAAGGTCGCGTTTGCACGTCGAGATACCTGAGCGAATGCAGTCTCGCTCGATGTCTCATTTTGAGACGACCTCGACTTACGCCCGCAAACGCGCACCGGCCGACCATGGTCTTAAATAGGTAGGGCGCGATCGCGGTGTACCCCTTGTTCCAGTTATAGTGAGAGCTTAGGGCCTCAGAGATACCAGCAACTAGGATGGCAATGAGATCTCGTCCTTCGACTTCGACAGATAAACCAACAACAAAATCGCTAGTAATACTCGCGTCGGCTTTTGCTATGGTTTTGTTTTCGATGCCGTCGAGCTTCGCACAAACCAAGCCCAGGCGCTACAACGCACCCGAGGCGAATCCGGAAGCAGCCAAGGCTCTAGAACAAACCAGTCAACCGCTCACTGATGTCAACCCGGTACCGCCAGAATACCTTGTGTTTGAAGTACCGGATCTGCCCCTGTATGGTTCAACTCATCACTCGTGGTATGTGCTGCGCGGATCGCTCCTGTGGACGCCGACCGGAACTGTGGATTTTCGAAAAGTGATTTGGCCACGATGGGAAACAAAGCAGGTGCCGCCGGCAATCACCTATACCGGCCCCAATGATGCAGAGCTGGTGATTTTCGATCGTGAAAGCAAAGAGATCGCACGGGTTGGTTTGAAAAAAGGCTTTGTCCCGCAGCTCTACGGCAATGCGGATGCTCCGCCGCCAGATCATTTTCGAATTGAGATCGCTGTCAAACCCGAACGCTTTCGCTTAATCTCGAAGAATTATGAATGGCCCAAAACCAAGGAGCTCTTTCGCTGCGACGTAGAAGTGATCGAACAGGACTTCGACAAAGCCTCTTTCGACACCAATGCCGACACCCTCGTTGGCGAAGGATCGGAGGCAAAAAAATCGCCGCCGCTGGAAGTTCATCCCAAGGTCAAACTTTGTCTTGAAGCCCTTGAGGGTGTCGCCAAGAATGCGTCACCTGACAAGCAATGGTACGTTGATGTTTCGTGGCCGAAGCCACAAAGTCGCCGTTCGTTGATGTTCATCTCCGAGAACGAACGCATATTTCGTAGCGCACTGGCGAAAAACAATCACGTTTTCATCACTCGACGAAATGAGGGTAAACGTTTTGTTGCCAGCGCCGGCCATACTCTTATTGAAAGGCTCGAAAGCCCGGGCCTTGACCTCCAGGGCTTAAGCAAAAAGGAATGGCACGGCCCCTCACCAGCTTCCGAGGTGCCCGTGAGCCAGGTCGCGGATTTCGCACTTCCTGATGGCGGTCACATTCTGGTCTCGGCATTTGCGAGCGATAAGGTCGAAAAGCGCTCGCTCGACGCCCCCATCGAATTTAATCCGCCTATCAACCTTCAATTTCAAAAAACCAAAGAGCCCGTGGCTGTCATTCGCCAAACCGAGTTTCACGAACAGCACACCGGTTTTGCCGGGTACCTTCGCCCGTGGTTCTTGTCAGCTAGTGCTAATTTTCATACGTTAGCAAGTGGTCGCGGCGAGGAGCTTTCTTCACTAAACCTGCCAAGTTTTGAGCTCGCCTGGCTTGCCAACAATCGGCGGATAGAACCGTTTTTAACCTTTGAACCCGGCGTGCTTCACTATGGCTCGAATCTCGGTCTATTTGAAGCACACGGTGGAGTTCGCTGGCGATGGCGCCCGGCGATTTCTCCGTTCGTCGGCTACTTCACCTACGCTCTTAGTGGCGCCAATACCGGTGCCGCGAGACTTGGATCAATGGACGGTTTCAGTGTCGGTCTGCAAGGTTTTCATCGCGAAGAGGACTACCTCTTCCGCGGGTGGATCGCTGGTGTCAGTACTTCGCCCGTTAGTTACGATGCCTACGTCGAGGCCTCTAAATTAATTGATCGCGATAAAAATGACCGTGGCTTGTTTGTTGGTGTATTCGCAGGTTACACCGCCTATCGCCAGGAACTGCAAAATAGCACCCGGCAAATCGAAACCTTCAGCGAATCACGCTTTAAGATCGGAGTCACGGCAGGCCTGGCTGGTCCGGAATTCCTGACGCCTCCGACGGAAACCATGGGACAGGTAAAGAGCGAAGCGACCGAGGACGGCACTGTCCCTTCAGCGGAGAAAAAATGGAATGCCGCCGCCAATCCCCTTTTCATCGTCGACAATCTCTATCGCCTGAACTTTGTTTACCGCGTCGGCACGAACTGGACCGTCGGACCCGATTTCGGCTATGCCTTTGGTGCATCGGCGTCGACGAACTCGGTACGATCAACAACCACCAATTACCTTCTCGGCGTGCGCACAGAATGGATGCCGAAAGGCACGCTGCAAAATGGTTGGTACCTTAGTCCGACCTTCGACATCGCCTCGATCAAGATTGCAGCCACTCGCGGCAGCACGACCGGGTCAGCACAATATTACACCTACTTCGCACAGCTCTTCGGCGGCTACCGCTGGTTCTTCGACGATATCAACCTGACTGCGGGCGCCGGCTATGCTGTTTCCGGCACTACTTCGGCGCCGATCACATTCAGCGACGGCTCGACACGCACTCTCACGCTTCCTGGCGGTGGCCTTACCTATGAAGCACTTATCGGGTGGACATTCTAGAAGCGGAAGCTGGCGCCGATGGCGTAACCTAGATTCGCATCAAGCTCCGCCGGCGAGTAGCCTACGCTGATCGAAAAAAGCGCGAAAACTGACCACATGTCACTAAGAGTGTAGCTCGTGACCAAACGCGAGATACCCTCAATTCCTGTAACCAAAATCGGCAGATGGTACTGAGTCGTATAGGTATTGTGGGTAAAGATTCCCATTCCATAGGATAAGCTGATATTCCACATCGAGTAGCGCGTAATGACCAGTTCTTTATTTGAAGTCGGATCGACTTTCGGATCTGCACCTAGAAGATATAAATATTTAGTGGCCGTTGCATCGGTATAGCGAAAATCCGAGTACGCACTGACTTCGACATCACCGAGGTATTTATTAGCTTTCGGCATGCGAACAATGAGGCCATAGCCTTGACTCGGCACCAGATGGCCGCAGCAGCCGCTAACCGGCGTGACATCGACGAAGCCGGTGTATGGAAATAGCTCCATCGCCTGTGCCCGTTCGCTTCCGAGATTCAATATCAGGAAAGCCAAGAGCGTAACAAGCGCGAGAACTTTATGCAGCATCGCTCGTTTCAGCGCCCTCACGATTCTCTCCTAAATAGGCCGTACGCAGATGATTGAGCACACGTGATATCGACTCTTTTTGTTGTTCCGGAGTCCATGACTCCCAGATTTCCATGCGTTCCGCCGCTCGGTAGGCCGACAACCGTTTTGGACGCAGCAATTGCTCGAGAGGAAAGTCAGTCAACAGCTGCAAGTGTTTCACGGCGAAGAAAAAATCACTTCCTTCAACGAGGCGAAGAAAATTCTTTTTATGCAGTTCATTCAGCTCATCGAAAGTCGCCAGTGAAACGATTCTCGCTTGCAATGCATTCCAATCGGCCTTGTTCATTTTCTTCTGGATCGAACGCAGTTTGACATCAATTTCTTCAAACGTCTCCGCCCGGTTGATGATACCGGCCATCGCGTCGACGACCGTTGATTTGGCTGTGCGAGCGACTACGAGCTTTGTCTTCCAGGCGCGCAGCTCGTTACCGGCATCGACCATTGCTTTTGAGTTATAGACCATGCCAGAAACCAAGGCGTCATTCTCATCGTATTTGAAAGAACGCGCGAGGTCCGGGCGCATGGATATGATCGCATAACGAGTGGCATCCGTAGGCGTGGCAAGATTGTCCGGATGCACTTTTTCCATCGCTGCTACCGGAATCCAAAGAATCAAGGCCGTGACTTTCGACGCCGCATCGTCTTTGAGGGATTTTTCCATAACCGTGAGTTCCCGCAAAATCGCCTCGGGTTTTACCTGATTTTGATCTTTCGCGCCATCGACGGTTTCGATTTTCTCAACGCAATAGGCAGCACACCATGAGGGCAGAGACGCAAGAGCATTTCGTTGTGCAACCGCACTCGCGGTACTGAAGAAACTTCGCGCACGCACGACGTCGTTCTCATGCAAGCACTTCATAATATAGAGACCAACGACCTCGGGCTCAAAACTTTCGAAGGCCGAGGGGTTCCATGCTTCATTGAGAGGTTTGCGACTTGCTTCTTCATTCGACGGCGGTGCCGACGGTTCCGAACGGGGGGCTCGCCCTCGCGGATTCTCGTTCTGTTTGCGACTCATCATCCACAAAAGCGCGCCGAGACCGAAGAAAAATAGAATCGCGAATTTAAAGAACTCATTGGGGTTGGAAAGCTGCTTAGGATCGATTTGCGGCGGAGCATTGTTCACCACGACCTGAGGCGCTTCTTCTTCTTCAGGCTGCTTGAGCATCGCACGACGAAGTTTAACTTCGTCGCCACCACGAGCACCTCCCATGATTTCCGGCAGCAACGCCTCGATGGCCTTGTAGGTCTCACCTTCGACACCCTTATCAAGCACAACGGTCACACTGACCGGACCGTTATAGGCGCCCTGCGCGCCCTCTTTGAGAACGACTTGACCCTCTTCATCGACACCGACGCGCAAACCGGGAAGATTGCGAATGGTTCCGCTCACTGCCTGAGCACCACCCGATTCAAGAGAATCCACACGATTAACCACAACCAAGAACTCACGTTTGTCGAGAATCCCCTGGAGAGCCGCACTGACCCGACTCTGAACCTCCAAGATACGATCGCCCGCCATCGCTGGCGTCGAGATCAGGAGAATTGCAATGAGGAGTAGGCCCAAATGCCTCACTGCGCCTCCATTGAATAAAATTTGACGACGACTCTTCTGTCGGACATCGCGCCCTTTTCGCCGGTGGCGAATTTATGCGCCCGACCAAATCCCGTGGTACGCACACGACTCTCGGGTACACCCTTTTTCAAAAACCAACCAGCGACTTTGACCGCGCGCGCGCTGGAGAGCTCAAGGTTAGTCGAATACTCCGAATCTTTTGGGAGACCCTTCGAATCGGCGTAGCCCTCGACATCAACAACACCGCTCTTGATGCCACTGAGCAGAGGCATAATCGTGTCTAGTTGTTCGATCGCCTCAGTACTTAACTCTGTCGATCCCGGGTCAAATTCGATGGCGATCGCCAATGCTGCAGCCGCCGGACCACGGCCCGCCGTCGCCGCCGCAAGCTTTACCTCGTGGGTCGGCTTTTCGACCACCTTGGAGATTTCCTTTACCTTGCGTGCATAGAGTGCCGTGGTCGCAATGAACAATACGGAAATAATCATATACATATCGGCGAAGGAATAAAGCCACAACTCGGTCGAGCGCTTGATCTCGAGTCGAACGTGGTTTTTTCCTGAGGTTCGCCGTTCAGGTCTCATGCAGCTGCCTCGGCCCGGGTACGCGATTCACTGGCAATACTCTCAAGTTCTTCGGTGAAGTTAATTCGGTGAGAATCGGGAAGATAAGAATTCACGAGCTCACCAATCAAGAGCGGCTCTTGGCGTTCAAGAATCGCATGAAGCCCTTCGAGAACCATCTCGCGCGACTTCACATCAGATTCGGTTTTCATCTGAATCAATTCCGCTAGCGGCTGAAAGAACAAGTTGGCGACCATGATTCCGTAGAACGTACCTGAAAGCGCCACGGCCATGCCATGACCGAGTTGGTCCATTTCGGCGGCACCTAGTTTGGTCAAAAGCTGTACGAGACCGAGAACTGTGGCGGCGAGACCGAGTGCTGGCGCAAATTTCGATAGTGTCAGCATGACGTTGACCGATCGTGAACTGCGCTCTTGGTACTCGGTCACACGTTTTTGCATCAGGGCGATAAAGATCTTTGGAGTCACGCCGTCCAACATCAGCTCAATACCCGTACGCATGAATTCGTTTTCAATCGATTCGAGTTCGCTTTCCAGACGAGCCAAACCACGTTGACCGATCGTTGCAATGCGAACCACTTCGCGAGCTTCCTCCACCGGAATATACACCGAGCGACTCATGGCACGCCATGCGGCTTTGATTGCCTCGAGAAGATTGATGAACGGAAAACTCGCAAGACCGGCGACCATCAGACCACCGATAACCACGACCAGACCCTCTGGGTTAATGAAAATCGCCGGGTTGTCTGTAAACTTTGTTATGACCAGATAAGTAAAAACGCCGACTAAGATGTACGCCATGATGCTGACAAAGTTGAAGCGCATTGCTAGTTCCCCCCCGTCTGCGCGGGTGAACGCGATGGACGTTCGTTAGACATTTGAATCAAGCTTTCACGTACGGAATCCATACCGGGATTAAGTTCTAGAGCGTGAATCCACGAGCTGTTGGCGCCGTCATAGTCCTTCATCAGATACAAGACACTGCCTTTGGCCGCATGTGCGTCAGCATTCTTCGGATCGAGTTCCAGAACTTTCTCCACGGCTATCAAACCTTCAGTAAAACGTTTACTGAGAAGCAGGCGATTGACCTCGTCCATCAAACGACGTGACTGCTCAAACGCCTCACGAAGTTCGCCCTTGGCGACGAGCGGCTGCTGCAGCGTCAGGTCGAGGTAGGTCGTCTCCGAACCAAAGGCCGTGACTGCGGCATAGCGCGGCTCAAAACCTTCTTTTTCAATCCGCAACTGAATCAACTCATTGCCTTCAGTGGCATGGTCGTGGCGATTAAAGGTCAGCGGGGTTTTACCTACGAGCGCGCCTTGACCGGTTTTCTGATCGAGATAATACACTGTCGCGTTTGGCGGTGTCGTTCGCACCACCACGGCGCCCGCTCCTTGGCCGAAACCGACTCCGAGAGTGGCGCAGGCCGTGAGAAACAGGCCCGATGCTCCCGAAGCTGCCAGCCATAAAAGTGAATATCGTCGCGAAGATTGCCGCCTGATCATTGTGGCCATCCTCCGCGCAACATGTAAATACGGCCCGAGTCTTTGCCTTTGGTACTGGGCGCCGCAGTGCCATCAATACCGATGCGACTGTCGGAAAGCGGTTCGCCGACAAACAGGTTCTCATAACCGTTATTGTCCACTCCGAGTATCAAGACCGATTGACCGAACTGCGAGTATTGGTTGGTAACCGAAGTTTCCACCTGCGTACTACCGTTGTAAAAATATTTTGATGCCGACGGCGATTTTCGATTGTTTTGGTAGGGATTGTTCGATGACAGCTGCTGAAAGCCGCCAGCCATATTGCCAGTACCATCGTTCAAACCGTAGTATGCAAGACAGCCGCCGACATTGTTCGACGAAAGATCGGGATCTCGTCCTTGACGAGCACAGATGACGAGATCATTAATATTCGCCCGCCCGCCCCATCTACCGACGGTGATCGCCGAACCAAAGTAGTAGGGTTGATCCGTGTATGAGGAGCTGCCGGCATGGTCGTAGCGAATCTCATTGGTGGCACAAGTTGAAATCTCGCCTGGGTTCGAAGCTGCACTACTATTTTTATTTACAGTGCCCTCATAGATGTAGCAGACGCCCTCGTTCGTTACGGCATTCGAGCCCGACTGAATTTCGTTGGCGACGACGGTCGCACCTTGAGCGCAGATAATCAAATCAATGCCAAGCACGCCACTCACCTTGGCGCGAGTCGGATAGGCGGCGATGGCCGAACCGAAGTTCCAGCTATTATTGACAATGTTTCGAGTTCCGCCGGTGTAGAAGTTGCCATTGCCACAATGTTGATTCGAACCAAAAACTCCCGGCGTCAGCGGGCTCGGCACCGGTGCACTGGCTGTCGAGCCATGCGGAGGCGCGAGTTCCTTGGGCGCCGTTGCTGCGGGCGATGCGCCGGTTTGAATTCCCGAGCTGGTGCCAAAGTAAAGATAAACTCGCCCAACGGCGTTGTAAGCAGGTGTCGAGTTGTTGATACCCATCGCACCCACCGCGAGATCCGGATAGCCGTTATTATCAAAATCTCCCGACGCCAGAGCCGATCCGAATTGCGCCGTATTTTGTGCGATCGGTCCAAGAATCGCATCTGAATACGTGGATGATAATGCTGACGATGTCGAACCAAAGTACACAAAGACCGCGCCGCGAGTGGTACCGCTGACGGCTCGTCCCTGAGAACCAACTACTAAGTCACTCTTGGTGTCATTATTGTAGTCCATGACCACACAAGAAGATCCGAACTGCCCACTGGCCTGATCACCAGGACCGTAAATAATCTGGCTGGGACTAGAGAAGTCAATCTCACCGCTGGTGGTACCGTAGTAAATGTAAATAGCGCCGATATTATTTAAATTGGCGAGTGCTGCGGTGGAATCATAGCTCTGATTAGGTGAGCCCACGACCATGTCGAGGTCACCGTCATTATTGACGTCACCCGAACACATTGCCCAACCGAATTGCTGGTTCGACGAAGCGTTCTTGGAGCTCGGATCAAAGCCCATTTGACCGACGGTCGTCGAGATTGAATTATTGATGTTGCGATAGGTGTAAATGTCGCCCGAGTCGAGAACATCGCCGGGCGACTGACTTTGGTCATCCAGCCACGAACCTACAACCAAGTCGGTCGTTCCGTCCGTTTGGCCCCAAATCGCCGCCGAAGCGAGTCCGCTACCAAAGCTATTGGCATTCAAGTCGCGGCCGCCCGACCACTGTCTTCCTGAGTCGGTCAGTGTATAGTTGGCAGCGACTTTTGCGATGTTGTATAAATACACGGCACCGGCCGTTGTTCCTGCTGATGAGTCCGCCGGTGCCCCAACTGCCAGGGATTTTACTGAGCTAGTGGCTGTCGCGTTTAATTGCACGGCTGCCAACGCTTCGCCCCACTGTGTACTGCCTGTGCCAACAGCAGTCGAACCAGAAACGAAATTTGTGTAGGTCAACGTCGGTGTCGCACCTACTGTCACCTCGAAGAACGAGATCAAACCATCGGTTTGCGAGCCCGCAGCCGAACCGGCCTGACCACTACCAAGGATGAGCTGGATATTGCTCGGCGCGTTCGCATCGAAGTTGCCGATCGCGCATCGGCGCACGATCTGTTCACTCGGCCCAGCGGCGAGAGTCCATCCACCGGCGACCACATTAGCTCGAGGGCTTGCCGTCGTAGCGGGCGTCGAACTCGGCACACTGAATACGCCACCCGTCGACGTGTTCACGTAGATATTTACCTGACCATTATTGCTCGTACCCTCGTTAGGGCTAACGATCGCTAAATCAGCAGCGCCGCTTCCGTCTAGGTCGCCGGCACACATGCCAATACCAAAGTATCCACCGCCACTCGCATTCGGGATCGAAGCACTAGGTGAGGTCGAGAGACTCAAGGTGCCTGAGTTGTTTTGCGTGATATAAACATAAACTATGTTGAGGGCCGGATACGAAGCGACCAAATCCTTCACGCCATCGCCGTCCATATCGACGGCAACGATCGAGTAGCCAAAATGAAAGTTGTTCGCACTGCCATCGGAGGTCACGTTGGGCGCGCAGATCACCTGCGTCGGTAAGGTAGCGAAAGTGCCACTGCCTGTGCCCGAGTAAATGAAAACACATCCATTTTGTCGGTAGGCGCTTCCCGCCTGGCTCGCCATCGGTGCACCGACAATAAGATCAGGATAAGCCGTGCCACCACTTGCCGTGCCAACCACGTTGGCCACCGCAAGATCAGCACCCTGATAGATTCGTGGCTCGGTGAGTGTCGGATATATATAAATATCACCGCTATTGGCATAGAGCGTACTGGTGACAAGGGTATCGGTATTGGTCGAGATATTGGCGCTACCGTCAACAGCGCGAATTCCGTAAACATAAATCATTGATGGTGTAAGACCAGTATCGGAGTAACTGGTCGCTCCGCCCGCCGTGGTCGTTGCCAGAGTGCCGCTGCCGCCAAAGGGATTGCACGAGATCGAACCCGAGCAGCGATAAATCTTATAGACGATACTGCCAGTAGCCGTGACATTGTCTGAGGCGGCACTCCATGTGAGCGGAATTGCCGTGGTCGTTACTGTACCTGCCGTAAGTGCATTTCCAGCCGTCCAACTTGGCGAAGTGGTATCCGCTACCGTCGTACCAGAGGCCTCGTTCGATGATGACGAAGTGTTGCCATGTGGATCAGTCGCCTTGACCCGATAGTACCAAGTGGTGTTGGGACTGAGGCTCGATGAAAGATAAGAGGTCACACCCGTAACACTCGCGAGCGGCGTACCGGTTGTGCTCACGCTTGCCGAGGTCGATGCATAAATTTTGTAAACGATCGTAGAAGCCGCCTCGGAATCGTTGGCAGGCGACCAAGTCAAGAGCATCGTGGTAAAGGTCGGGTAACTGACAGCGAGATCGGTAATCGCCGTCGGCGCAGTGACATCGGTTACTGTAATCGACAATTCACCTGTCGGCGCCGCAGGATAGGAGTTGCCCGCCTGATCCTTGCATGCTACCCAAAGAGTATAAACATGCCCTGTTGAGATGCCAAGAGTCAAACTGGCACTTGTTTGACCGGTCACGATCATTGACGGACTGGCCAGGTTATAGTTGCCACTGTCAACTTTCATAAATACGGAATAGGTAATATCGCCAGCGTCGGTAACATCATCGCTGGCCGCACCCCAAACTAAAGACAATGCCGGGCCCGATGCCAAGGTCACCGCCGCAAGACCAGGACAGGTCGGAGACGTGTGATCGAGATCTTGCGCACTTGGCTGCGGTGCCAACACTTCGGAACCCTTGCAACCCACTTGAAGCATGAGTACGTACAAGCAAAGTGCCAAGACCGCCCCACTTGACTTAGGTTTCAATGCAAAATGTTTGGCCCTAAGCTCAAACACCATTCTTAGTCACTCCCGACCCATACTTCGACCGCTCCCGGGGCCACTAGTACTCCGACAAGAAAGTTTCTAGCCGTTTTTTAGAGCCCGCTTCTTCGCGGGTTTGACTCTTTGCAGTAGCAACATGTTTTTGTTCTCGATTATCCATTCAAAT
>SXGU01504956.1_pt1 | contig 11066 bp, 11 predicted proteins | sample 3174531 | NCBI WGS metagenome assembly SXGU01 (sample SAMN11356863, study PRJNA531348) | freshwater metagenome | isolation source: freshwater sample F1-140 | place: China: Fuxian Lake, Yuxi | collected 2017-12-25
CACCGAAAACAAAGCGGTAGTTTTAAACGACTCTAAGTAAGTGTCATCGCGCCACAAAGCGGCAAAGTTACCCAAGCCGCTCCATTGAACGGACATGCCAAAGGCGTCCGATTGCTGAAACGACTGCAACAAAGCCTGGCCTGCAGGCCAAAAAAAGAACGCCAAAACGATGAAGCCTTGGGGTGCGATCAAAACCCAAGGCAACCAGTTGGACCGAAAAATAACTTTTTTATCGATGCTCAAAATCATTCAAGCCAGCCGACGCGAACGCCAGCTGGCTTGCCTAGAGATCAGACCTGAACAATCAGGACTTGTTGGCTTTTTCAAATTTTTCGAGCAATTCGTTGCCACGCTTGACGATACTGTCCAAAGCTTCTTTGGCGGTCTTCTTGCCTGCCCAGACTTGTTCGAGTTCTTCGTCTTCAATGGTGCGGATTTGCACATAGTTCCCCAAGCGGATACCGCGTGACTTTTCGGTGGTCTTGCGGATCATTTGGTTGACCGATATATCGGTACCGGGATTTTGCTTGTAAAACCCAGATTCTTCAGTCATCTTGAAGGCGGCCATGGTCACAGGCAGGTAGCCGGTGCGTTTGTGGTTAACCGACTGAACGACTGGGTCAGACAGGTAGTTAAAGAATGCGGCAACTCCCTTGTACTCTTCGGTTTTTTTGCCGGCCATGGCCCAGAGACTAGCACCACCGATGACTGTGTTTTGCGGTGCGCCGGGCACATCAGGGTAGTAAGGCAAGGTACCCACAGCGAACTTGAACTTGGCGTTTTTGCTGATGCCTGCATAAGCAGCCGACGAGTTGGTGTACATCGCGCATTCGCCAGATTCAAAAGTTGCGCCGGCGGTACCTGCACGGCCCTTGTAGATGAAGAGGCCTTGTTGGGCCATATTGCCCAAGTTCTCAATATGGCGCACATGCAAAGGCGAGTTAACAACCAACCGGGCGTCCATGCCCTTCATGCCGTTGCCTTTGGTGGCCAATTCGGTGTTGTGCCAAGTAGAGAAGCTCTCCAACTGGGTCCAACCTTGCCAAGCGGTGGTGAAAGGGCACTTATGGCCGCTGGCTTTGAGTTTGGCCGCAGCCAAAGCGACTTCAGGCCAGGTTTGAGGGAGCTTGTCGGTCGAGACGCCAGCGGCCTTGAGGGCGTCCACGTTGAACCACATGACGGTGGTCGAGCTGTTGAACGGGAAAGACATCATTTGGCCGTTGGGCGCGGTGTAGTAACCGGACACTGCGGGCACGTAGGATTTGGGGTCAAACTTGTAACCAGCATCGCGCATGATTTTTTCTGCCGGAACCACCACGCCATTGGAGGCCATCATAGTGGCAGTGCCCACTTCAAACACCTGCAAAATGTGCGGGGCATTACCAGCACGGAAGGCGGCCACAGCCGCAGTCATTGATTCGTCATAGTTGCCCTTGAAGACGGGCACAATTTTGTAATCTTTTTGCTTGCCGTTGAAATCTTTAGCAATATCGCCAACCCATTCGCCCAAGGCGCCAGACATGGAGTGCCACCATTGGATTTCGGTTTGGGCTTGAACATTTCCAGACATTGCTACGAGCGCAACTGCACAGGTCACAAATAGTTTATTGATTTTCATATGACATCCTAAAGAAAAAATAGTGGTGAAAGTAGAAATCCAATTACTTGGCATCAACCAAGGCTTTGATATCTAGCAAGGTCAGTTCGTTGTCGTCGGGTTGACCCAGCTTTCTGCCCGAGGAGTAAGGAAAGTTGTTGTCGTTAACTACAACGATATGGTGTGCGTCAACAACGGTCAGGCCTTCAGGTCCAAGGTGGGGAAGAACAAACGTTTCTTCGTTAGGTCCGCGTTTTGCAATTCGTTTAGGGTTTGCAATTTTGGTTAGGTCAATGAAGGCTACTTTTTTGACAAAGCCATCGGCATCGGTTTGGGCAAAATCAATTTTGTAAATACGTTTGAACTTTGCTGGTCGTGTAAAGCAATCGGTACGCGGCTCATCTTTGCAAACGACTTCTGATCCTTCGGTCATGTCATCGCGCTCAATCACCAAGCCTGTAGTGGTGCTTAGCATCTGAAAATCCGCTGCAATGTTGCCCACTTCTTCGAACGCATACTTCCATTGGCGCGTACTGTAAGTTTTGGTGGCAGCGTCGAGCTCCAAAATACGTGTGAAGGGCTTACCTTTGTGCATTTCTTGGGTCTTGGAGGCTGCGTCCCACAAAGGCCACTCGAACATCGGGTAAAGAGTTTTACCATCCAAAGACTTAGCCATGGGCTCAAAACCACCCGAGCGACGGGTTTCAAAAGTGTAATCACCGGGGTAGTTAGGCAAGCGGCCATTCATGTAATGGTCGGGGCTGCGGTGTGCCTTGCCACCAACTACAGTTTCAATTACGCCGAGCACTTTTCCTTGCTGCGTTACGCGCAGAACGTAAGGGCCAAACTCGTCCCCAATCCACCATTCATCGCCTACGATTTGAATGGATTCTGGATCAAAATCAATCCCGGTTAAGAATCGCTCGGCCGTAGCTTCATTTTGAATCGCAAAGGGGACCTTGCGATCGGGATCTTTCAAAAATGTAGTTTTGAGACGGGTCACTTCCCCTTTGGCCCAATTCGCCTTGACATGGTGCACCATCAACAGCGCATCTTGTGAGTTGAGTTTGCTTCCAAAACCGTTGTCGGTCAAAGCGATGAACTCGTCTTTGCTCAGTGAAATAATTCCAGAAAATCCTTGAACCGACTGACCTTTGATAGGCAAACTTCCGCCAGATTTGCGCGGGTACTTCGAATCACCAACAAATGTGATGCCATCAATGCTGTTGAGCACTTCGGTGCGCTGGCGATTGGCCGCATTAAATTTACCAGCAGTTTCAAAAAATACGCCCGCAGACTTGGGGGCAGCTACCGTTGAGTTAAAGGCTAGGGCGGCGTGACCCGCTAAGACGGCGGTCACTTCCGTCTGCGCCCAAGCGCAAGAACCAGACAATACAAAAAAGAAGGCGAGGCTTCGGGCAACAGGCAGTGGCTTAAAAGAATGCATGGTGTTCAAACTCCTTTGTGTGAAACTTGAAGATACATGCCCTATATGAATGAATAATGACAGACAAAAAAAACGTGGCATGTGCCACGTTTTTTCAAAAGATTGGGGGTGAAGCTTTACCCGCGCAATTTCTCCGCTATCTGGGCGACCCGAGCGCCATAGGCCTTTGCTGTATCCAAGTCGCCTTTGGGAATGTCGGCGGCTGGGCTGGTTGGGCCTACTTGGGTCATGAGACCGGAGGCGGAGCCCAAACGGTTCAAGGTGCCATCGTTGGGGATGGCTTGGCCAACCCAGACCATGCCGAGTTGCATCGACAAGGTGATGAAGTATTGCAGCGTAGAGAGCTTGTCGCCGCTCAAGTTGGAAGAGATCGTGAAGCCACCTGCCACTTTGTCTTTCCATGCACCGCTCATCCATTGCTTGGACGATGCGTCAGCAAACTTCTTGAACTGCCAAGACACGGAGCCCATGTAGGTGGGTGAGCCCATCAGAATCGCATCGGCAGCGTCTAAGGCAGCCCAGTCGGATTCGGTGATATTGCCGTCGGCGTCAATCGCGATGAGCTGGGCGTTGGCGCCCTCAGCGACCGATTGCGCAATGCGTTGGGTGTGGCCGTAGCCAGAATGGTAAATAACAACTGATTTGTTCATAAAAAGTACAGGTTAAAAATGGGAATGAATGAGGTTAAATCAAGATTTGCGAGCGTCAAGGCTGATACTGCCAGCGCCAAATGCGGTGAGCGCAAGTAAGCCGCCGGCAATCGCGATGTTCTTCATGAACATGATTTGTTGCATCTGCATGGCTTCAGGCGTGGCGCTCCAAAACGCGTGGAAAAACACACCAGCAACCACCGTAAAAAGAGCCATCAACAACGCCGCCCAACGGGTATGAAAACCAAACAAGAGGGCTAACGCACCGCCCACTTCAACGACCACCGCGATGGCTGCGCCGAGTTCAGGCATGGGCAAGCCCACTGAACCGATGTAGCCGACGGTTCCAGCGAAGCCCGCAATTTTGGAAATACCAGCAGGTAAAAATAGTGCAGCCATCAAGACGCGGGCGATGAGGGCAAACAGGTTTTGGGATTTATCAAACATAGTTATCTTTCTTCAAGGGTTAAAAATTAAGGGGCCAGATCAAAGACCAAGACTTCGGCGTCTTGGCCATGTGAAAAAGTAAGTTGGGTTTCATCTTCAATCAACAAAGCGTCACCGGTTGTGATCGCTAGGCCATTGACACGCAACGCTCCACGCAAAACTTGGACATACGCTTTGCGGTGGGGATCGAGCTCAAGACTTGCCGTTTGGTCGGCTGTAAACAGACCGCTGAACATGCGGGCATCCGCATGGATGAGGACTGCGCCGTTGTCTCCCGTTGGCGAAGCGACCAAGCGCAAGACACCAGATTTTTCCGGGGTAGTAAACGTTTTTTGTTCATAGCTGGGTTCAATGCCCCGCACATTGGGCTCAATCCAAATTTGGAGAAAGTGTGTTTGCGCACCCTCGGCGTGATTGAACTCGCTGTGCTGAACGCCGCTGCCCGCGCTCATGCGCTGGACATCACCCGGCGGGATTCCTTTGACATTGCCCATGCTGTCTTTGTGGGCCAATTCGCCTGACAAGACGTAACTAATAATTTCCATATCGCGGTGGCCATGGGTGCCAAAACCGGTTCCCGGGGCAATGCGGTCTTCGTTCACCACCCGTAAATTTCCCCAGCCCATGAACTGGGGGTCGTAATACCCAGCAAACGAAAAGCTGTGGAAGGATTTGAGCCAGCCGTGGTCGGCGAAACCACGTTCAGAGGATGTGCGTAAATTCAACATAGGGACGAATGTAGCCTTGAAAGAAAAGCAAACAGTCCATCAAAATTGATGGCATCATTCAATTTAATTCAACTCAAACGGTTTTCTCATGCAATCTGCTCAAGAATTATTAACCCCCGACACCTTCGCCATGCTCCAAACCATCGAGGTAACCGGCAGCTTTGCAGGCGCGGCCCGCGCTTTGGGCTTGGTTCCCAGTACGTTGACTTACCGAATCAGGCAACTTGAAGACGCATTAGACGTTTTACTTTACGACCGCAGCTCTCGCCAAGCCAAACCCACCGAAGCAGGCGCGGAATTGTTGCGCGAAGGCAAGCGCTTACTCAAAGACATTGACGCGGTGGCCAACCGAGTGAAACGGGTAGCCACGGGTTGGGAATCGGAATTCACCGTAGCGGTTGACGCGATCATTTCCCGAGCAACGGTCTTGGAATTGTGCGAGAGTTTTTTTCAGCAATCCGCCCCAACCCGACTGCGACTGCGCGAAGAAACGCTCTCAGGAACACTGGAAGCCTTGACCTTGGGGCAAGCCGATTTAGCCATCGGCGTAGGCGCAGATGCCTCTGCCCATGCCGACGTGCATCTCAAACCCATTGGCACCGCAGCGTTCGTGTATGCCGTTGCCCCTCACCATCCAGTGGCGCACGCCCCCGAGCCTTTAAGTGACAGCACCTTGCAACAGCACCGCGCGGTTGCGGTCTCTGACTCGGTGCAACGGGGCGTGGGCTTGACTTTGGGTTTACTTCACGGACAAGATGTATTTACGGTAGGCAGCATGCAGGCCAAGCTAGACGCCCAGCTGCGCGGATTAGGCGGAGGCAACCTGCCCTTGGCGATGGCGGCTCCTTACATCACCGCGGGGCACTTGGTCGTTAAGAAAACCGAACGCGCGATTCGGCAATTTACGATTCACTACGCGTGGCGGGGCGGCAAAAGCAGCGCCCAAGGCCGCGCATTGCAGTGGTGGCTGGCCCAATTAGAAAGCCCTGCAACCCGAACCGCCCTGCTTGAGCGCCATCACAGCAACTAAACCCGTGCGCACGGGTGTACAGTCAGCCTCATAAACACCATTTCAGGAGAATAGACGCATGACAAAACCAAGCAAAAATATCGCCATCGTGGGCGCAGGCATGGCGGCTATTACCTGTGCCAGAACGCTTGTTCAGGCGGGACATCGGGTGACCGTGTTTGAAAAAAGCCGGGGCGTGGGCGGACGCATGTCAGCCCGAAATAGTCCTTACGGAACCTTTGACCACGGAGCGCAGTACTTTACGGTGCGTGATGTACGCTTTGTCAAAGCGCTTCAAACCACGCCCAAAGCCTGCAAACCTTGGAGCGCCAACATGGTTCGCGTTCTTGACGAACACGGGCGCATTGCATCTGCCGCTTTGCCATCGCGCGAACCCCATTGGGTTGCCACGCCGGGTATGAACGCGTTAGTGAAGGCCTGGGCCGAGCCATTAGCCTCTAACCTGATTCACGAAACCCGGGTCACCCATTTGGAAACCGACGCGCTCAATCCGAAACAATGGCAACTGCGAACCAAGGGCGCTGACGACAGCGTCCACGTCATGGGCGGATTTGATGCCGTGGTTTTAGCTGTTCCCAGCCCCCAAGCCCACGTCTTGTTACACACCGCCCCTTCTTCAAAAAACTTCAATGTAGGAGCGCTTGAACAGATTGAAAGCGTCGCGGTCGCACCCTGCTGGACGATGATGTTGGCATTCCCCCAAGCCGTCCAGCCGGGCCTGACATCTTTAGGCCCCCAATGGAACGCAGCGCGTAGCACCCACCACCGCATTGCTTGGTTAGCCCGAGAATCCAGTAAACCAGGCCGTGGCTTGATTGAGCGTTGGACGGTTCAAGCCAGTTCCGAATGGTCTCAAGAACATTTACAAGACGACAACGTCCGCGTAGAAGCCAAGTTACTGAAAGCGTTTTCTGAGGTCACTGGAATTCGAGCCGTACCGTCCTTTGTTGATTCCCACCGTTGGTTGTACGCTAAAACAGAAAAGGCCTTGGGAAAAAGTCACCTCTTCAATACCAAATCAGGCTTGGGCGTGTGTGGCGATTGGTGTTTAGGCCACCGGGTGGAAGACGCGTTTGTTTCCGGTTTGGAAATGGCGCTCGCCATCGGCTAATTCTCAATCACCGCTGCGCGTGAGCCGCTACGTCGGACGCTTTGCCCCCTCGCCTACGGGCCCTTTGCATGCGGGCTCCTTGGTTGCAGCGCTTGCGAGTTGGTTGGATGCGCGAGCCCACGCGGGCGCGTGGTTGGTTCGGATTGAAGATGTAGACACCCCTCGCACCATCCCGGGCGCAGACCAAACCATTCTTCACCAATTGGCAAGTTGTGGTTTGTATCCTGATGCGCCGCCCACATGGCAAAGCCAGCGCACAAGCCTATACCAACGGGCACTCACACAGTTGCAAGCTGATGGCATGGTTTATCCCTGCACTTGTTCACGCAAAGACATTACCGATGCGTGGGCGGCGTTAGGTGAACAGCGCCCACGCAACAGCGACCTGATCTATCCAGGAACATGCAGAAACGCGGCCCATGTCAAAAGCCCTTTTGCTTGGCGCGTACGAACGGAGCAACCGCATCGCAGCACATCAATCACTTGGACTGACCGACGTTTAGGATCACAAAGCCAAGACGTTGAAACCGCGGTGGGTGACTTTGTGGTGCAACGCGCTGACGCGTGCTTTACCTACCAACTCGCCATGGTGGTTGACGATGCCGAACAAAGCATCAGCCATATCGTGCGCGGAGAAGATCTCGCAGACAACACAGCTCGCCAAATTTGGCTACAAGGTTGCCTAAACGTACCGACCCAAAAGTACTTGCACACCCCATTGGTTGTAGGCCCCAACGGGGAAAAGTTATCGAAACAAAATGGAGCGACCGCTCTAGATAGCTCTCAACCCTTGCATGCTTTGAACGACGCTGCCCTTGTTTTAGGTTTGTCGTCCGCACAAGGCAGCGTTGCGGAGGCCTTGCTGGCTTGGACACAGCAGTGGCCGTTTTCAAAAGCCTAAAATCAGGCTCGATCACCAGCTTGCGAAATGCAGCTGCTTTTTTATGCCGAACCAATCTTCCCTACCTCTCCCCGTCCCATCCTCGCCCGCCGAATCGCACGCAGACAAGCCCTTCATGCGAACGATCAAAAGCTTTGTCAAACGCGCAGGCAGAACCACCACCGGCCAAGCCAAAGCTTTTGAGGAGCATGGGCCCCAATTTTTGGTGCCCTACCAAACCCACGCACTAGACTTCGCTGCGGCGTTTTCCAACGCGCACGGCAATACGCTCCTAGCAAACGCACCCTTGGTTTTAGAAATCGGCTTTGGCATGGGGGAAGCGACAGCCCACATTGCCGCCGTCATACCTGACACCCGATTTTTTTGCTGCGAGGTCCATGAACCTGGCGTGGGCGCTTTGCTCAAACGCATTGGCGAACAAAACCTACACAACATTCGAATCTGCGCACACGATGCAGTGGAAGTCATTGACCACATGATTCCTCTTCAATCCCTTGACGGTGCGCACATTTTTTTTCCTGACCCATGGCATAAAACCAAACACAACAAGCGCCGGCTGATTCAGTCGCCCTTAGTTGCCAAACTCAGCCAACGACTCAAAGTGGGTGCCTACTTGCACTGCGCAACCGACTGGCAGCCTTATGCAGAACAAATTTTGGAAGTTTTAGGCAACGAACCGTTGCTTAAAAATCGGGCTACTGCGAGTCACCCCGAGTTAGAAGGCTATGCGCCCAAGCCGCACTATCGCCCGCTCACCAAGTTTGAAAACCGCGGCATTAAACTCGGCCACGGGGTTTGGGACATCGTATTTGAACGCGTCTAAGCCGCCTCCGCACCGTGACGGCGTCGGGCCCAGCCGCGTGGTCTTGCCACAAGGCGCGTGGCCTACGCTCTTAGATTTTTTAGCCGAACGCTTTGCGCATGTTGGGCGCGAGGAGTGGTTGATGCGCATGCAAAACGGCGACGTTTTGGATGGCCAAGGTAAGGGTTTGAACGCTCAAGCGGGATACACCCCGCTTCAGACCATTCACTACTTTCGTACACTCCATCAAGAAACACCGATCCCATTTCAAGAAACCGTCTTGTTTCAAAACGAACACTTGGTCGTGGTGGACAAGCCCCATTTTTTACCAGTCATGCCTTCAGGAAAATACCTGCAAGAAACGGTTTTGGTTCGACTCAAAAATAGACTAGGTTTAATCGATTTGGTGCCGATTCACCGCATTGACCTCGACACCGCTGGCCTGGTGCTTTTCTCCTCGAACCCAAAAACCCGCGACGCCTACCACGCGCTGTTTCGTGACCGCGCTATCGATAAAACCTACGAAGCCATCGCCCCTTGGAACCCTGCATTGGAATGGCCGCAAACGCGAGAAAGCCGCATCGAAGTGTCTTCGCATTTCATGCAACAAGCCGAAGTACCCGGCATCCCCAACGCCTTGACCCACATCACACCCATCGAAATCTTGGGCGCATGGGCGCGTTACCAGCTAAAACCCGTGAGCGGTCAACGTCACCAACTGCGCGTACACATGGCCGCTTTGGGTCTGCCGCTGCTATGGGATGGCATGTATCCAACGCTCACACCTGAAGGCTCAAGCGACGTCAGCAAGCCATTGCAACTGTTAGCGAAGTCGATTGCGTTTACCGATCCCGTGGGCAAGAAAGCTATGCTTTTTGAGAGCAAGCAAAACTTAATTAGCTTGGCGCAACTGGCCTAGTTATTCAAAGGAATGCAAGGTTAAATTTTGTAAACGTAATCGGACTGCGCTTTGGCTATTTACAGTTAACTGCTCTTTCTTGCTAACGATGACAGCTTTACGTTGACTTTGTTTGCATTCATGCAACCGTCACATGGCATTCATAGCCGTATGCCTCAGTGCATTGAAATAAGTACCTAGATCGGTAGTTTCCCAACCAACCAGAGGATTTTGATATGGATAACGGTGCTTATGAAAAATTCCGCCAGGAAAATCCGGTGGTCAATACGCTGCTGACGACCTATGAACATCTAACCATGTTTCCTGAAAAATTGACGAGTACGGAAATCTTCCTGATTGCAATATTCCTATTGCTTGCGATCTATGCAGTTATAAGGCTGATTAAGAAATTGAAAAAATTGGGCGCGTAGCTTGAAACCAAATCGGGTAAAAAGCACGTCATGCGTTCAAAGTGCGGTATCTCAGAGTAACCGGCTAAAGGTAACGACATGATCAACTTTGGCGCGTATGCCGATCCATTCACCCACGGAATGGTCATGGTGGCTAGGAACGTGCGCTAAAACAGTTTCTCCGGTTTTTAAGCGCAGGGTATATAAAAACTCTGAGCCGCGAAATGATTTGCGAATGATCTCGGCTTTGACCGGTGCGTCGTCGTCGTGAACGATGTCATCGGCACGCAGCAGCACATCGCATTCGCTTAATGCAAACGTGCTGGGCAGTGGGCACTCGGCTACGTCGACCAAGTCACCCATGGGCGTGTGCACCACCACGTGATTGTTTTTTTCACTCAGTGTGGCATGCGTAAACACGCCGTGGCCAATGAACTCGGCCACAAAGCGCGTTGCAGGGCGGTGGTACAGCGTATAGGCATCGTCCCACTGGTGCAAGCCGCCTTCCGACATGACGCCAATCACATCACCAATGGCAAAGGCTTCCATTTGGTCATGCGTCACAAACAGGGCGGTGGTTTGCGCTTCTTTCAAAATGCCACGCACTTCCAAGGCCAAGCGTTCGCGCAATTCCACATCCAAGTTAGAGAACGGCTCGTCGAGAAGCAAGAGTTGCGGCTTGGGTGCCAAAGCACGGGCCAAGGCCACGCGCTGCTGTTGGCCGCCCGATAACTCGTGTGGGTAACGCTGTGCACTGCTGCTCAAGCCCACCAGCGCCAGCACCTCGCGCACACGCGCTTCGCTCTCGGCACGGGGTAACTTGTGCAGGCCAAAGCGCACGTTGTCGTGCACGCTTAAATGGGGGAACAGGGCATAGTCTTGAAACACCATGCCAATGCGGCGCGACTCGGGAGCCACATGCACTTGACCACTACTGACCACCGATTGGGCCAAACGAATTTCACCCGCACTGGCACGTTCCAGACCCGCCACTGCACGCAACAGCGTGGTGTTGCCGCAGCCAGAGGGGCCAATCAGCACGCCC
>SXGU01079438.1_pt1 | contig 11064 bp, 9 predicted proteins | sample 3174531 | NCBI WGS metagenome assembly SXGU01 (sample SAMN11356863, study PRJNA531348) | freshwater metagenome | isolation source: freshwater sample F1-140 | place: China: Fuxian Lake, Yuxi | collected 2017-12-25
CAATCGCAACGAACCTCGCGCCAACAAACGCCGACCCAAATACAAGTTCCTCACCAAACCACGACAAACATTCCCAAACCGTGTCCCACTCAAGGTCTAGAACTCGTTAAGTGCCATTCTGCCAAGTGACCTTTTCTTTTGTGATTTCCAGATTCACGATTTCGGAGTTGGCAGCTCAATCTCCATCTCAGAGATCGTTCCAAAAAAGAAAGCACCCCGGTCCCTCCAACTTGGACCAGGGTGCCCGATGCCAGGACGAGCCGCTCCGTCAGCAGCATCTCGTGCGTATCGTGGAACGGAAAGTACGAGCAGCCCATGCTGGCTCCGCAGTTGTGGCAGAGGTAGCAGTTGCCGTTGCGGACGGTGATCGCTCCGCAACTGTCGCAGGCCGGCGCGTCGCACTGGAAGCCTTTGAACTGGTCGTTGCGATCGCTGATGACCGGGAGACCGTTGCGAGACAACCCCGATTCGGTCGAGCCAACTCCGTTGACGTGCATCTCGATGATCGTCGTCATCTCTTTCGCGACCGATTCCGCGGTCGGAGCGACGGCAGCATGAGAGTGCCCATTGCCGTGGCTGTTGCCGTTGAACCGCGGGCTGTTCGCTTCGCGGTAGCCGGGGACGAACGCGTCACCGCCGAGGTCGTGATGTACGGTGTAGCTTTGAATGGCGAACCCGGAACCGGCGATATCTTCGTCTTGGAGGTCTGGCAGCGTCTCCTCGAATTCGTGCCGCCATTCGGGATTCGTTCGCGAGACCGCTTGCGCGGCCGGGCCAGTCTGCCAGACTCTCAGCAACCACATCCAGTCGAAGCCTTGCCGTGCGAAGTCATCAGAGACTACGGAAGTCTCTTCATTTTCAGTTCACTGCCCAGCTTTGTCGGCCACAATTGAGAACTCTTTGCCTCCAAGAAACCAACACGAACGACCAAAGGGCCTGACCATCATCCGTCCTTTGTCGCCAGCAACGAGTCCCGCATTTACAATGTTCGCTCAGGATCGAGGCGAGTGGCTGGGCAGAATAAAGTCAGGACCGGCCCTTGGGCAGTCGCCGCTCGCGGAGATTCTCCCGTTCGATTCCGGAGGCCGCCGCCATGATCCCGATTTTCGGTGTGGTGTTTCTGGTCCTGTTCGTCGTCGTGTTTTTCACAATCATTTCCGGGTTCTGGCGAATGCGTGGGATGGCCAACAAAGTCTTCACGCTGGCCGAGCAGGAGATGGAACGTAAACTGCGCGAAGGGCTGTCAAATCCGACCTCCGCCACCAAAGCAACTCCGGATCCGGGCGTCTGCTCGCATTGTGGCAGCCGACTGACGGCGAACGCGGTGGAGTGTCGGAACTGCGGCGCGGGCTTGCCGTGAGTTGGACCGGCGAATTCCGCCGCTTGGCGACGTTGAGAAATTTGTGACGCGCCGCACAATCGCCACAGTTCGGCCAGCTTCGCGCCGATGAACAAACTCAGTGGACTCACAGAGGTACTCGGGCCAGCGAGCGGTAGGACGTCAGCCCTCCGAGTCCTGGATCGACCGCTGCCTCGTGTGACTCGGAGGGCTGACGCCCTGCCGCTCGCCTGCGCGAAGGAACGCAACATGCCCGAAGCGGTACGAATCATTTACATCATCGGAGCTGGCCGGAGCGGCTCGACGTTGCTCGACACGATATTGGCCAGTCATCCCGACGTGGTTGGTGTCGGAGAGTTGGTCAATCTGCACAGTGCGGGTTGGACATCGAACGAAGTCTGCGCGTGCGGCAAGCTAGGGACCGAGTGCGACTTTTGGACGCGCGTCCGCGAAGGCTGGCAACGGCGCGTGAAAGAGGCGACCGTCGAGGGCTACGTCGCTCTACAAAAACGCTTCGAGTTGTTTTCTGGACTCGGCCTGATGCAGTTGGCTCGGATGCTGCGGCAGCGTTTTTCTCCGACCGCTGATTTTCAGGCGTACCTGCGACAGACCGAGGCGTTGTATCAGTCGATCGCCGAAGTCAGTGGCAAGTCGATCATCGTCGATTCGTCGAAGCATCCGATTCGGGGCGCGTTGCTCGCGCACCTGCATGGGATCGACCTGCGGTTGGTGCATCTGGTGCGGGACGCTCGCGCGGTCGTGTGGTCTCGCAAAAAGGCACTGGAGGCCGACCAGAAATCGGGAGTTCAATTCGCGATCAAGCCACGTTCGGCGTTGTATTCCGTCGCATTCTGGGCATTCATGAATGTGCTGGCTGCGATGACCTGCCTATTTCGACGGCGGCAATCACTGCGGATGCGGTACGAAGACTTCGTCGCTGAGCCGCAAGCTCAACTGGAGCGGCTGGGTCGTATGTGCGGCTTGGATTATTCCGCCACAGCGCAAGCGTTGCTGACCGGTCAGTCCCTGAAAGTCGAGCATCCCATCGCCGGGAACCGGATGCGGATGAAGGGAAGCGTCACGCTCAAGCCCGACTGGGAATGGCGCGATCGTCTACCGGTTCGCGACCGCGCAGTCTGCTGGTTGTGTGCGGGCTGGTTGCTGCTGGCGTTCGGCTACGGCCGCAGTCGAGTTCGGAAACCAACGTCGGCCGCGGCAAGTGCGTCGTGGTTCGCGAGAAACGTCGTCGAGTCACTCCGTAAAACGAATCGAGTCACGGAGTGACTCGGCTACATTTCGGAGTCGTCCAATTCCAATTCGGGCAAGTCACCCCAGCACTCTTCGGATGTCCGAGCGACGATGCGCTTCACGGACAGTCCGTGTCCCAGCAGAATCAAGCCGGAGACCAACGCGACGAATCCGCTGGTGATCGCCGGACGAATGGCTTGGTTCATTCCGAAGAGAATCAAACACACAATCCCCACCATGAATGCCAAGATCGCCGGGAACGCGCTGCCGTTGAGGACTTCTCGTAACCGATTTGCTCCTGTCAGCCGTACCGGCCAGACGTTGCCGTCACGAAACAGATGCAGTTGCCGATTCAGCCAGACTCGCACATGGCGGCGCGAGGCGAAATACAGTCCGATGTGATTCACGACGAACGAAAAGAACATGCCACACAAGCCGATCGTCATTGCGACTTTCACTTCGGCAATCACGTCTTGATTGGTGATCGCTTTCCACCAACCGGCGAGGATCGGAAATGCGATCGACGACATCAGGAAGATCTTCATGAATCCGCTGCCGACCAGAAACCACCAAATGCTGTGTGACCGCCGTGGCTGCGGATCGACTCGGCACAACCACGCCGCCGTGCGCCAATCGTTGAGCCCGAACTTCAAACAGAACACCGCGACTCCGATGGCCGGATGAGCGGTCAGTTCCGCAACGACGATCGCCACCGCCAGCAACAGCCACCACGGAATATGCCACTGCCGACCGCTGGTGGTCGGTTCAATCTCAAAAACTTCACCGGCTCGGACGTCGTTGCTCATCATGGCCAGTGATGTAACATCGCGCAACGGGTCCGGCAAACGTCTCATCGGAACTTGCATGGCCATTTTAACCCGAAGCGTCAGCGAGGGCGGGCGCTTCAAAACTCGAGGATATGGTGTCTGGTGAAGCGTTCGCCCTCGCTGACGCGTCGGGTTACAAAACGATGCGGCTTCAGAAGGTGACACGGTCTCAAGTGAACTTGCGGCAGAAACAAACGCGACCCTACGATCCGCGCGGCTTTTGAAGGGATCGGCAATCGGAATCGGTCAGGGCAGACCGGCTCACCTCTGGGAGTTTCAAAGGAATGAGTGCGGATTGGCTGGAATCTCGTGGTCGGCGGTTTGACCCGGCTCACGATCGGTTGGAACGTGGTCCGTCGTTCCCGACATCTCCAACACGAGACGGTACCTCGGCGGATGCCCTCGCGGAACTCGATGCGACGTTGGCGGCGAGGAGTCCCGAACGAAAACGCTTGCACGATGCGATTGGTCGCACCCGAGACTACCTCTTCTCGATCCAGCACGACGACGGATTCTGGTGCGGCGAGCTGGAAGGGGACACGATCCTCGAAAGCGAATACATCCTGCTGCTGACGCATCTGGGTCGCGGTCAGTCCGAGCAGTCGTTGCGATGCGCGAATTACATCCGGCAACAGCAGCTTCCCGATGGAGCGTGGGCCATTTATCCGGGTGGTCCGCTGGAGATCAGTGCGTCGGTGAAATCGTACTTCGCGCTGAAGATTGTCGGCGACTCACCGGACGCCGAGCACATGGTTCGCGCGCGAAACGCGATCCTCGCGGCGGGCGGGGCCGAGAAGGTCAACAGCTTCACACGGTTTTATCTGGCGCTGCTCGGTGTGATCACGTACGAGCAATGCCCGGCGGTCCCGCCGGAAGTGGTGCTGCTGCCAAAATGGATGCCGTTCAACATCTCCGAGATGTCGGCCTGGTCGCGGACGATCATCGTGCCCCTCAGTCTGATGTGGGCGTTCCGGCCCATCACGGCGCTGCCGGCCGAACAAGGCATTCGCGAATTGTTCGTCCGCTCGCCCGAAGAACTGCCGGCGTCGATGCCGAAATGCGAAGCACTCGACGAGCTGACCAAAAAGACGTTGATCGACTGGGAGGCATTCTTCCGCCGCGTCGATACGACGCTGAAGACGATCGACCGTTGGCGCATTCGGCCGCTCCGCAAGCGAGCGATCGCGAAAGCCACGAAGTGGATGCTCGACCGCTTCGCCGACAGCGACGGACTTGGTGCGATCTTCCCGCCGATCGTGTGGAGCATCGTCTCGCTGCGTTGCCTCGGTTATGCGGATGACTCGCCAGAGGTGCAGTCGCAGTTGCTCGAATTGGAGCGGCTGACGATTTCCGAAGACGACACCGACCGCTTGCAGCCGTGCAAGTCGCCGGTGTGGGACACGGCGATTGCGACGATCGCTTTGCGTGATGCCGACGTGCCTCCCGAACATCCCGCGTTGCAGCAGTCGGTGCGCTGGCTGTTGTCGCAAGAGATTCGACAACGAGGCGACTGGGCCGAGCGTGACTCGAAGACCGAACCCTCCGGCTGGGCGTTCGAGTTCCGCAATGCGTTCTACCCGGACGTCGATGACACAGGCATGGTCTGCATCGCGCTGAGTCGCTGCCTGCCGGAACTGAATTGGTCCGCCGACTTCCTGCTCGACGATTGGAGCTGGCATCCGGAAGACAAAGACGTCGCCGCCGTCGTCGCCGGAAAGGCCGAGGACGCGGGAGACGCGGTCGCTCAAGTCCGGTCGATGGGGCCGATCCTCAGCGCGGTCCATCGCGGTGCTCGCTGGATTCTGGCGATGCAATCCAGCGACGGCGGCTGGGGAGCCTTCGACAAAGACAACACGCGCGAGCTTTTCACGCGCGTTCCGTTCGCCGACCACAACGCGATGATCGATCCCAGCACCGCCGACCTGACCGCTCGCATGATCGAGATGTTCGCCGGGCTAGGCGTGTCGATCGACCATCCGGCGATTCAGCGCGGCCTGAAGTTCGTCTGGTCGAAGCAAGAGCACGATCACTGTTGGTACGGCCGCTGGGGAGTCAACTACCTCTACGGCACTTGGCAGGTGATTGTCGGACTGACACAAATCGGCATCCCGACAACCGACCCTCGCATCCGCCGCGCCGTCGAGTGGCTCAAGGCCAAACAACAACGCAACGGCGGCTGGGGCGAAACGATCCGCAGCTACGACGAACCGGCCCTGCGCGGACAGGGTGAGACGACGGCCTCGCAATCCGCGTGGGCGCTGCTCGGCTTGATCACGGCGGGAGAGGGTCACTCGGACGAAGCGCGTCGCGGAGTTGACTATCTCCTCCGCACGCAACTGCCTGACGGGTCGTGGGACGAAGCTCCCTGGACCGGCACCGGTTTTCCGAAGGTCTTCTATCTGAAGTACCACCTCTATCGGATCTATTTCCCGCTGATGGCGCTGGGGCGGTTCGCAAAAGTAGCGACATGAAATTGGTCATTGGTTGTTGGCGATAAGTCATCCGAAATTCATCAATGACCAATCGCCAATAACCAATTGCTTCGTACTACTTTGCCGTCTGCCCCTTGAACAGTTTGCGGTCGATGCGGGCCAGGAACGGCGTCCAGCTTGCGCCGGTGTTGGGGTCGTCGGCGATCGTGCGGGCGAACTCGTGGACCTTCGCGTCGAGATTGTCGAGGTGATGCAGGGCGATCGCTTCGGGAGTCATCGGCAGGCGGACGGCTCCGTGCTCGTACGAGCCGTGATGGCTGGCGATCATGTGTTTGAGCCGCAACGCGATCTCGGTCGGGAACGATTCGTTGGTCAGTCGTTCGACCTCGGCGATTTTTTCGGTGAGCATCTCGATGCCGATGATCAGGTGGCCGAGCAACTGTCCCTCGTCGGTGTAGACGAAGGCGTTGTCGAGGCTCATCTCGCGGACCTTGCCGAGATCGTGCAGGAAGATGCCGGCCAACAGCACGTCGAAGTTGACGGCCGGGTACAGGTCGCGAATTCGCTTGGCGGTCTCCAGCATGTTGACGATGTGTTCGACGAGTCCGCCGCGATAGGCGTGATGTGTTTTGACTCCGGCGGCGGCCTTGGAGAGGTCGTCCATCAGCTCGTCGTCGATCAGAAAACATTCCATGAGTGCTCGAAGCTGCGGGTGCTCGATCGACAGCAGCAAGTCGCGCAGCTTGCGGAGCAACGCTTCGACGTCGGCGTTGGGACGCTGCTCGAAGTCTTCCGGGTTGAGGATGTTGGCGGGGACGGCCCTGATCTGCGTCAGGATCATCTGCAGGTTGCCCTGATGGAGCTGCACTCGGCCGCAGACTTTGACGAAGTCGCCGGCGTGGACGTTGGCGAGCGATTCCTCGACGACGTTCCACATCAGACCGGACATGGCTCCGGTGCGGTCGCGCAAGGATGCGAGCAAGAAAAGATTCGCTTGCCGGTTGGCTCGAAGCTGCTTGTCCGCGAGTAAGTAGACCTCTTCGACGGAATCTCCGTCCTTCAACTCTTTCAAAAACTGCCGAGCCATGAGCGAAGCCTTCTAAGGCGGCTCAGCGGTTTGCGAGCGGCCAAGGCGGATGTTAGGGGCGAACTGAAAACGAAAGAAGGCCGGCGAAACTTGTCGCCAGCCTTCTTAATCTTCAATGTAACCCGAAGCGGCCGCGAGGGCGGACGCTTCCCCGACGTCGAACTGAAAATCGAAACCCGGTGAAGCGTTCGCCCTCGCTGGCGCTTCGGGTTAGTGTGGTCCGTTATTTCGTCTCACAGTTTGGGTCGGGTTGTCCCGCTACGCAGGTCGGGCAGCTTGGCTGCGGGCAGACCGGGGTGCAGACGGTGTATGGCACCTGGCGGCAGACGATTCGCGGCACGCAGTAGCTTTGCTTGACCGGCACTTGGCGAGGCACGCAACGAGTGCGAGTCTCCATCCGCGTGTACGGCACTTGCTTGCAGACCGTGTACGGCACTTTGCGAGTGCAGGTCTGAGTCGTCATCGTGCAAGTCGTGTACGGCACTTTCTTCGTGTAGCACTTCTCCGTCCACGAGCAGGTGACGTACGGCACTTTGCGAGTGCGGCATTCTTGGCGGGTCGAGCAGACCGTGTACGGCACTTTGCGAGTGCGGGTTTCGGTCGTCATCGTGCAGGTCGTGTACGGCACTTTGCACGTGCGAGTCTCTTGAGTCATCGTGCAGGTCGTGTAGGGCACTTTGCGAGTGCAGGTTTGTGGTACGGTGCGGCAGACTTGGTAGGGAACTCGGCAGGTGCGAGTCTCTGGAATCCAGCGTGTGCAGCAGACGGCTTGCTTGACCGTTTTCGGGCACCAGACCTTGCGGCAGCAGACGGTCGGCGGACATTGAACTTGAACCGTGCGGCAGCAACCGGGCTTGTAGGTGCAGCAGCCGGTGCAGGGGTCTTGGCTCCAGCAACCGGGGTCTTGCACGCACTTGTTGACGATCGGGCCAGGGACACACTCGCTGACCGTCTTCCATTCGCCGCAGCAGACATCGACGTACTTCGTCTCGGTGCAGGGGCGGCAAACGGTGTAGCAGACGTCTTTGTAGCACGTCTCTGACACGACTTTGCAGGTCGTGTAACACTCATCTCGCCAGCAGGTTTGAACGCAGGGCTTGCAGACGGTGTAGCAGACGTCGCGGTAGCAGGTTTGATAGCACGGCTTGCAGACGTTGTAGCACTCGTCGCGCCAGCAAGTTTGGGTACAAGGAACGCAGACCGTGTAGGTCTCGTCACGGTAGCAGGTCTGATAGCACGGCACGCGCATCGTGCAGGTCTCGTCACGCCAGCAGGTTTGAGTCACTGGGCGGCAGACGGTGTAGCACTCGTCGCGATAGCAGGTCTCGTAGCAGGTCTTCGTGCAGCAGACGGGAACTTGCTCGCACTGCTGATCGTAGACCGTCTGGTAGCAGATTTTTTCGCAGCGGTCCCACACGGTTTCCTGAACCGTCTTGTAGCAGGTCGTGCATTGCTGCTGAGCTTGGCAGAGGTTGCCACACGGCGCGCAGGTCGAGGTGGGGCAGCAGTTGTAGCTGGCCGCTCCGCAATATCCGGCTTGTGCGAGCGGAGCTCCCGCCAGCAGCAGGAACAACACGCACAACATCATCCACGCGTTGCGTTTCATCGCAATCACTCCTCACTCATCGTCGCGGTGCATTTCGAGTCGGTGGTTCGTCCTGCTGGGCATGCGCACGGAAACTTGAGCGAAACCCAAGCTTTCGCGATGACGACACGACGCAGGCGCAATGCCTCCGTCGATGTCATTCGTCAGAGCGAACTCCCTCCCTGGAGATGGTCTTGTGACCAATGCCTGACACCGTGGACTCACTCGAGTCCTACTCACTCGTCGTCATCGTCAATCGGCATGTGACCGCTGAAGACTGTGCCCAAAGCCGACTGCTGTTGGTGGTTCACAGTCGAAAAAACTGCCGCAGCTTTACCGACCGCTACAACTCCTCCGGTCACTCCGGCGAGCGGCAAGAACTGCTGTAGCCCGGACGCCTACTTCCGGTCTCTCGGTCGTAGGCGTCCGAGCTACGAGCTCACTTCGGCTCATCAACAACCGTCTCGGCCGCGAGCCGGCTGAGCAGCACCTCTGGCCGCTCTTCGATGACCAGCAGGCTGCGATGTTTTGGCTTGATGAAGCCTTCCTGCACGGCGTGATCGACCAGTCTCACGAGCGGGTCGTAGTAGCCGCCGACGTTCAGCAAGCCGGTCAGCTTGCGATGCAGTCCCAACTGCGACCAGGTTACGACTTCGAAGAACTCCTCGAATGTCCCGAAGCCGCCCGGCAGTGCGACAAAGGCGTCGGACAATTCGGCCATCAACGCCTTGCGAGCGTGCATCGACGCAACGACGTGCATCTCGGTCACGCCGGGATGCAGCAGTTCTTCGGTCGCCAGCGACTCCGGGATCACGCCGATCACCTCGCCACCCTCGGCCAGCACAGCATCAGCGATGACTCCCATCAACCCGATGCTGCCGCCGCCGTAAACCAAGCCGATTCCCTCGCGGACCAGCAGTTGCCCGAGTTCGACCGCTGCCGCGCGATACCGCTCGCCCGTTCCGACCTTCGACCCACAGAACACACACAGCCGCCGCAAACTCATGATTTTTCCTTCTACGGACTCGCCGAGGTCGCAGAGTTTGAAAACTCACGAGCCACACTGCAAACTGCGGCCGTGTTTCTGGAATTGCTGAACTTCCTCCGCTTGCTCAAGGAACTCCCGCCATGTCTCACCGCCTCAGCCGACGTCATTTTCTGGGAACCTCTGCCGCCGCGACCGCCTGGTGGGTCGGCATGTCCGATCGGAGTTTCGCTCAGTCGAAGTCCCCCAACGAGAAGCTGAACCTCGCGATCGTCGGCGTTGCCGGCAAAGGGGGAGACAACGTCAACAATCTCGTCAGCGAGAACATGGTCGCGCTGTGTGACGTCGATCGAAACAACCTCGGCAAGGCGAGCGAGCGGTTCCCCAGCGCGACGAAGTTCGAAGACTACCGCGAGATGTTCGACAAGATGACGGACAAGATCGACGCCGTCGTCGTCTCGACCGCCGATCACACACACGCTCCGCCGAGTGCGCTCGCGATGACGCTCGGAAAACACGTCTACTGCGAGAAGCCGTTGGCTCACACCGTTCGCGAGGCGCGTGTGCTGGCCGGACTGGCCAAGAAACACAAAGTCGCCACGCAGATGGGGACTCAGATTCACGCCGGCGACAACTACCGCCGAGTCGTCGAGGTCATTCAAAGCGGCGCGATCGGCCCGGTGCGGGAAGTCTTCAACTGGTGCAACAAAGGTTGGTCCGACGGCCGCTTCGGAACTCCGAAGCCCGCACCGGCGCATTTGAACTGGGACGTCTGGCTCGGCCCCGCCAAGCAGCGTGAGTTCTGCGAGGGCATTCATCCGGCCAACTGGCGACGCTTCTGGGAGTACGGCTCCGGGACGTTCGGCGACATGGCGTGCCACGTCATGGACCTCCCGTTCTGGGCGCTCAATCTGCGATACCCAACCTCCGCCGCCTGCGAGGGCCCGGAGCTGCATCCCGACGGAGCACCCGCCTGGACGAAGTGCGACTTCGACTTCCCCGCTCGCGGAGACATGCCGGCCGTGAAGTTTCATTGGTCGGACGGCGGAGCACATCATGACCTCGTCAAGATCACGAAAGACCCCAGCGGCCGGTCGCTCAGCGAATGGGGACTCGGCGCGCTGTTTGTCGGCGACAAAGGGATGCTGGCTGCTGATTACGGCCGGTACGTTCTGTTGCCGCAGGACAAGTTTTCGGACTTCAAAGCGCCAGAGAAGTCGATCCCCGCATCGATCGGTCACTGGCGCGAGTGGGTCCAAGCCTGCAAGACCGGCTCGCCGACAACGTGCAACTTCGATTACTCCGGAGCGTTGACGGAAACGGTGCTGCTCGGCATCGTCGCGTTCCGCGCCGGAGCAAAACTCGATTGGGATGCGACCGCGCTCAAAGCTCGCAACTCGTCGAAAGCCGATGCCTTCGTGACCAAGGAATACCGAAAAGGATTCGAGGTCGCCGGCCTCTAATCACCACCAGCGCTCGGCGCGGGTCTCCTGACCCCGCCGCTGACTTGGACCGCAGGTCTCCCCTCGCAACGGGAGACCTGCGGTCGGGCAAAGCGGCG
>SXGU01057393.1_pt1 | contig 11061 bp, 21 predicted proteins | sample 3174531 | NCBI WGS metagenome assembly SXGU01 (sample SAMN11356863, study PRJNA531348) | freshwater metagenome | isolation source: freshwater sample F1-140 | place: China: Fuxian Lake, Yuxi | collected 2017-12-25
GGACAGGCGAATCAGTGCCTCACCATCCATGGCGACGGAGCGCGCCACCAAACGCTGCACCTCTGACCAGTCCATGCGCTCGGTGATCTCGGGCTGTACGGCCCAGCGCGCGAAGGCTTCTTCGATGGCGGCGTTGAGCTGGATGTCCGGCTGACCATCTGGCCAGCGCGATTGGGACTGGATGCTGACCCCACGCCCGGCGACATTTGCCGCAACCATCGAGAGGTAGCGCTTCACATAGTCGTTGTTTTGTGCCAAGTCACGCGCCCTGGCACGCAGGCGCGGCAAGGCGCTGGCGAGGTCACGGTCTAGGCTGTTATGCGCGCCCGTCCAGCTAGAGGTCAGCCGGGTGACGGCGGCGGCGGCGAACTGGCGGCGCTGCGGGGCGTAGCCCATGCGTTGGGCTAGGGTGTCGAGCCACTTCATAAGCGCACCGCCAGCGATTGCACGGTGGCCCCGGCCTTGATGGCGGCGCGGCGGTTTTCCGCGTTGACTTCGGCGCGGTAGACCGTGCGCAGTTTGATGAGTTGCTCAATCGGGATCGTCTTGAGGCGGCGCCCGGCGATCTCATATTCGGCCACGCCAATATCCCGCGCCTCGATCCAGGCTTCGAGCGCGGCCAAGGTCTTGACGGCATGGCTGCGCGCGTCATAGCCCGAGGTGGCGGCCTCGATGTCAGGCAATACCAGTAGAGCGCCCGAATCAACGGTGTAGCGGCTGGTGCCATCGGTGACGGAGGCCACCCAGTCCCATACAGCGGCGGCGTAGCCTGCGGTGGTGGACTTTGCTACCGCCACCGCATGGTTAGCGCCCGATGCCGTGGCGGTGATCGTCTTTTGCACGCCCCCGCCGCGTTTCACCAGCGCGTATTTCAGCGTCCAGGTTGTTGCAGGGTAGTCGGATAGCGTGATCGTCCACGCCCAGGTATCGCCTGCGCGGACTTCGGTGGGTTCGATGGTTGGGATGTCGGCCATGGGTTGTTTTTAACCCATGGCGCCTGTGACATTCTAGGGTAAAAATGTCACTATTTTTGTCTCACGATGCGGCGGATTTGCCGCTCGGTCAGACCAAAGCGGTCGGCAACTTCGCTGAAGTTGTTGCCCCGAAACCCGGCCATGATCTCGCGGTTGCGCTCGGTGAAATCGCTCCTGGCAATGTAATGGCGCTGGCTGCCCAGGATGTTGAGGATGTCGGCGCAGATCTCGCTCACGGTCGGGTCGACCAGCCCGTGCGAGACAAGGATTTCCTTGATCTGGCGGATGCAGGTCATTTCCAGCCCGAGGCAAATCCAGGCCGGGAGGTGGTGCGCGAGGCCCGGCGCGGTACGCTGGCCTCGGTTTTTTCGGGTGCGGCAGTCAGGGTCTTGCCGGACAACCTCGCAGCGGCCAGCGCGTAGACCAGGCAGTCGAGCGCCTCGTTGCGCGGCCGGGTCTGCACCCATTCGGAGAACGGGCGGGTGCCCTTGGTCTTGGTCACCAGCTTTTCGGCGGCGAGCTGGGCAAAATATTCGTCGTCGAAGGCCGGGTCGCGCGGAAAATGGATATATCCGGCGCCTGTCTGGGTGATTTTGAGGCGCGAATAGATCAGCGCCTTGCCTTGATCCACGCCTAGCGGCTCGACCGTTGCGCCCTTTTTGCGCTTGACACGCAGGCGTTGACGGCGTTTGCGCTCATCCTCGATCAGCGGTCGGCCCATGCCCGTCACGCCCTTGACGGCGGCGGTCCAGCGGCGCCGCTCGCAGAAGGCATAAACCATGCTGGTGTTATAGCCCGAGTCGATGGCGGCATAGTGGATGCTGGCGGCGGTCAGCGCGTCGTGGAGGTCGTCCCACACCTGCGCTTGGGCGGTGTCGCCGGGGATGATGAGGTGATCCATCAACCAGGCCTCCTCGCCCTCGCCCCAGGCGACGATCGAGGCCTCGATGCGGTCTTTTTGCACATCGACCCCGGCGGTGCGTAAGGCGGCCGGGATGCGGTCGGGGTAGTCCTCCATCCGTGCGATGAGGGCCAAGTCCTCGATGCTGTCGCCCTGTTCCTCCCAGGACTCGCCCAAGGTCGTGTTGATGAATCGTTTCAAGTTGGCCGTATCGCCATGGCATTCCTGCCATTTTTGCCACAGCTCCGGCCACGAGAACCCCAGTCCAATCGGTGAATACAGGCCAGACAGTCGATAGCCGCGCACCGGCCGGCCGGGATGCTGGGCGATCCAACGACCGGCGGCCAACATGGCGGGTTTGTGATGCTCGTCGATGCGCTCGCCACAATGGACGCAGGCGTAATACACGGCATCGGTGGTGGTGTTGTGGATCAGGCCATAGCCGCCATCAGGTCGCCGCCAGCGCAGCACCTGATACTCGCCGCAATGCGGGCACGGCACATGGTATTCGCGCATGTCCGACTTTTCATACTCGGCCTCGATCCGGCTCAGGCCTTTGACCGTGGGCGTAGAGACCAGCAGCACCTTGCGGCGCGGGAAGGTTTTGGTGCGCTCGTCGATCAGGCCCAGCGGGTCGCCCTCTTGCCCGACCTCCCAGGGAAAACGATCCACCTCGTCGCAGAGCACATACCGGATCGGCATCGAGGCCAGCGAGGCGGGCGAGTTGGCCCCGCCAACCACCAACATGCCGCCGGGGAAATCCTTGATGAATTTGGAGTTGGCGGCGGCGCGGCTTTTTTGGCTATCGAACACATCCCTCAGAACCGGCGTCTCGGTCAATGAGGGTTGCAGGCGTTGCATCACCCATCGTTCGGCCACCTCAATTGTGGGCAGGACGGTCAACATCGGCCCCGGGGCGTGGTGCATCACATAGCCTAACCAGTTGAGACCAACCTCGGTCTTGCCCAGCTGGGCGGCAAACATCAACACGATGCGCTGGGTGGGCGAGGTCGCCGAGAGCTGATCCATGATCTCGCGCAAATAGGGCGTGCGCTCGGTGCGCCATTGGCCCGGCTCGCCAGAGCCTTTGCTGGTTAGAACCCGGTGCTTGTCGGCCCAGGCGGAGACCGTGAGCGGCGGGCGCGGCCTGACCGATCGCGCCAGCAGGTCATAGAGCCGAGCGTGGGTGTGCGGGATGCGGACGGTGGAGCGGCGGGCGGGGATCATGCCGGCTCCCAGTCGTCAAAATCACGGTTAAAACTGCGTACCCCGTCAAAATAGGCTTTGTGATGCAAAAAAAGTGCCATGTCTGCCGTGATGACGGTGTTTTCTGTTCGTGGGTTGGTGTTTATGTTTGCGCTCGACTCTATGAGCCAGGCCTTGTTTCCGGATCGACAGGCAAAAATTTTGCTGTGATTACGGAAGACGCACACCCGGCCATGTCCCTGTTTTTTAATCGCGGCATTTAATGCCGCGTATTCATCGTCGTATTGATTCGGGAAAATCTCCCCGACATAGGCGTCTAGCCTGGAAATGGTGCCATTTTCGAGCCATTCGGACAGCCGTTTGACATCATCCATCGCCATGCACCATGTCGAGAGCAGGACATAATCCATTTTCGTGGTTTTCAACAGATGCGCCAGATAGGATAGCCCGTCAATATCGCGCTCGACAAAACGTGCCATGCGTCGCCATCTTCGATGGTTGTCGGCAGTATTTCAGACAAAACGGCCTCAGATTTTGCGCGCCGCGCCTCTCGACGACTTCTGGTGCGGTGGGCGGATGCTGTTATTTTTGCGTTTTTGTCGCTGCCTATCTCGGACAGGATGGATTCGTCGATATTTTCAAAAAGATCAAACATTGGTTTTCCTTTCCATGTGTTCGCTCATTTCGGTGAGGATGTCGGCGGCGACAGCCTCTATTTCGGCGATGAGGTGGTGGTCGCCACGATGCACGGGTTGTAGGCGGATGGGTAGGCCTTCCATCAGGCCGCGCAAGGTGGTGCCAAAATCGGCCAGCACCAGTTCAACCTCGGCGCGTTCGACCAACGCCCCGGCAGCCTTGTCGAGTTCGATGTTGGCAATCTCTGCGCGGGCCTTCTGGAGCTTGTAGGTTTCCAGCTTCAACGCCGCGCCCAGGCGCTCGATGGCGGGCAGCTGGTCGCCGTTTGCCGGTGGTGTGGCCTTGGCCTCCTTGATCTGGTCGCGCCGGAGCTGTTGCGTAGGATCTGAGGTGGCCTCCCAGAGTTCGGTGGGGGTCGTGCCGTCCATCCGTACCTTGTTGCCAGCCGCAGGTAGGCGGCCATCGGCCACGGCTTTGCTCACCGCCTGGCGCGAAACGCCGGCCTGCCGGGCAAATTCGGACTGGGTGAGGGCGGTGGATTCGCTGTTCACGCCTGTTTTACCTTAAAAACCACGCCAAGAATGGAAAAACCACGCCAGAAACCACGCCTGAAATGCTGTAACTCTTTGAAACCACTTAAACCACGCCAACCACGCCAAGCTATACGCGCGAGAGGTGTGATGTGTGCACTGTGGTGCTGTGTGCGCTCGCGCCCATGCGTGATGGTTTTTGCCGTGGTTGGCGTGGTTTTGGCTCTGGCGCTGGGTTTGTGGCGTGGTTGCTGGCGTGGTTGCTGGCGTGGTTGGCGTGGTTTCATGGGGTGACCTCGACGGCGTTGTTGAAGGCGAAAAAACACGCGGTCAGCCATTCGGCCTTGCTGGTGTAGCGGTCGCGCAGCAGTTTTTCTTGTGCGCCGGTCTTGCAGATGCGCAGCGCATCGGTCATGGCGATCTCGGTGGGGATCACCATCTTGCGGTTTTTAATGGTTCGACTGTTTAGGGTTTCATAGGTCGGACTGGAAGTGCCCGCCGACCAGCCGGGGAGTTTGCCGCAGAGTGAGATCAGGTCTTTTGCCCCGCGCTTGCGCTCGCCGCGTGACTCGCACCAGCGGCCATAGACCGCGTAGAGCTGAGACCCCAGGCACGGGCAGAATGGGATCGGCTGCCCGTCCGCATCGTCAATATCGAGGGCGATCCATTCGCGTATAAACCGCTCTTCGGACGATAAACCCAGCTCCACCAGGTCTTGTTTGGCCTGGGTCATGGGCGGCCTGGTCCACGGCTTGAAGTCGCCCAGGTCAAGGTTTAGCAGGTGTTGGTGCAAGGCCTCGATGCCGCCGTTGTTGATCTCGGTATTAACCTCGGCGAAGAAGGTGTCGGGCAGCTTGGGCGGCACCCAGATGACGCAATGGCGGCGGTCGTCGTTTTCCAGAACGATGGGCTGGCGTTCGTTCGACAAGAATACGATATTCATCTGGTTCTTTTCGTTGTGCGCGGCCACATTCTTGGGGTTTACGCGGATGGTGTCGCCGGTGATGAAGCCCTTCAGGCGGTTTTTGATGTGGTACATATCCGTCCGCGCCAGCACTTCATCAGCCAGGATGAACAGCTTTTTTTCCGCCCAGTCGGCGTTGAATTTGTCCTCCAGGGCCTCTTGCCCCAGGGTGCGGCCATAAGGCCCGAAGATCTTGGAGTAGGCCTCGAAGAACCGCGACTTGCCGGTGCCTTGTGGCCCATGCACGACGATGGCGCTGTGCATCTTCGCGCCTCGGTGCTGGATGGGATAGGCCAGCCATTTCAGTATCCATTCGTAAATCTCGCGGTCGTTTTTCTCGTTCGCGCACAGGTACTCGAGCAGTTCCAATAATTTTGTGCAGTCTCCGGCCTTGGGCCGGGTCGGCCAGCCGCCGAACAGATTGCAGCGCACCGAGGCATCGGCCTCGGTCGGGTCAAAGCCGATCTCGGTGTCGCGCGCGACCCGCCAGTCGGGGTGTTTTTTCATCTCACGCCAGGCGTGATCGGGCACCAGATTCATGACATCGTCGCGATGCACTAGGCGCCGCTCCACCTCGTCAAACAGCACCTTGCCGCCCAGGCCGTATGTTCCCCAGTAGCGGGCGATGGCGTCATCCACAGAAAGCTGTGACGGTATGGCCTCAACCCCGCCCCCCTCTGGCATGGAACCCCGCGCCGAGAGTAGGTCCACCCGGCCACTTAGGCCTTGCAGGGCGGACTCAATCTGCGCCCGGACAGCCGGGAGGCCTTCCAGGGCGGCGAGGTCGTTGAAATCCGTGATTTTCTGCGCCTTTCTGTCGTTGGAGAAGGCCGGTTTTACCCAGTGCCCACCCACCGCCAGCGCGGCGACCTCGGCGGCGGCCACGCCGGGATTGCCAGCGGTCAGATAGTCATCATCGGCGCAGATTAAGACCCGGGTGCGCGGCCTGGCCTTTTTGATGGCCTCGGCCACGGGCCGGAGGTTCCCCGCATCGAACGCGGCAACGGTGGCAATGCCGGTCGCCTCGAACAGGGTCGCGGCGGTCGCATAGCCCTCGGCGATCAACACCAGGTCGCGGATCACGCCCAGGGTGTGGAAGTTGCCTTTTTTGATGAGGCCGCGTGGGAAAAATTCCTTTTCGAGCTTGCCCTCTCGCCGCTTACCGCGCAGGATCTGTAGGCCCCAGATCTTGCCGGTCATGTCGCACATAGGCACGGCGCAGGTCCCGTTTCCGGACGGCGAGAAACGCAGGCCGTGGGCCTTGACCCCTTTTCGCACCAGGTATTCGGAGTCGCCTTCGGGGATGTATTCCTTCCAGACCCTGGCAGCCTCGCGGGCGGCGATCTCGCCCTGCTGGGCGCGTTCGAGGTCGGCGCGTTTGCGGTCATCGGCAATGCGCTTTTTTAAGGCCGCGGCCTGATCGGTGCTGATGGCGTCCTTTTCAATGTGGATCTTCTGCGCGTTATTGTCCGCGCCACGCCAGATGCCGTAGCTGCCGACGACCAGCCGGGCGCCATCCTGTCCGGTGACCTCATGCAGGCTGTACCAGCCGCGCTTTTCGCGGTCGCCTTCGACCTTGCAGCGCCGCATCCGGCCAATATCCAGAGCGCCTTCGATGATAAGACCGGCGCCCGTGATCTGCGCCAAGACGGAATCGTAGTTGTTCATTTTCTGCGTCCGACGATGGCCGCCACGGCGCGGCCCAATTCAGCCTCGAAGTCATCAGAAATCTTCGCCATAACCCGGCCACGCAAGGCGCGGGAATTGAACATCTGCGACACGCCGATGACGCGCATCGCGTCAATCGGCTTTCTTTCTTTTCCGATGCGCCGGAAAATGGTCCGGCCCTTGTTACCTATAAAGGCGCCTTCGATCTTCTTCATGCCACCGGCCTTGGTAATGCGAAACCCCATCTGTTCGCCCAGGGTTTTGATTTCCTTTCTTGACGCCCGCGAGCCACGGGTCTTCATGCCGCCGAGTGTGGCGAGGAAATGGATCAGGTTCATGGACCGGCCACGCCTGGACGGCGAGCCGAAGACGCTGATTTCGGCCACTGCGCCCCGCTGTTTTTTATACGCCTGGCGGACTTCCACGCTGTTCCTGACCTCGTTCGCCTTGATTGCGTATTTTTCTAACACGGCGCGGTTGATCTCTGCCCGGCCCTTGGTCGCCGTCTTGTTGATGGCCATCTGCATAGCCTTGTCGCTCTCCTGCCCGGTCAATCCGGCCAGCGCCTTTTTCACATCCGCCAGACCACGCACATCAATACCGATCATCATGACAACACCTCGCCAGCGCCAAACTCTAGCGCTAGATCGCGCCGCTTCGACCCCGCTTCCCACCGCGTCAGGAAGTACCTTTCCATCCGGTTTTCTTTAATCCTCAAGTGGGGGCAGGGGTTTTTCATGCTGGCGTCTCCATTCTGTTTTTATGATCTCTGCGAGTTCACTCGCCGCTTCTGTTCCGCGCTTCTGTTCGATCAGTTCCAGGTATTCCCTGCGTTTCGGCAAGGGCCACGACAACACCGTCCGAGCCTCGCACACGCGCATCCATGATCGCGTCCACGTCGGTGCTGGTTGAGTCGAGCAGCTCTCGCACCGACATGGACTGGTCGCCAAGGGCGAGGCGGGACATGACCGCCCACTCATGCACGGCCCTGCGGCCATCCTTCGCGCCCTTGATGGCACGAGACTTTTGCATGGGTGCGCGCCATCTCATGCGCCGCCCGGAATAAAAAGTGCCCCAGCCCATAGGCCGGAGCGAAGGGCGGAGCGCCCGATGGAGGAGAGCAGACATCCGGCCTGCCAGCGGTGAGAGCGTGAGGAGATCATGCGACCTCCCGATCAAAGAAGTCATACAGTCGCTGGATGGTATGAACGCTGGGATGCTTTATCGACCCTTGTGTGATCTTCACTAAGGTTGAGAACGGGACACCTGTTCGTTGCGCCAGGACGCGCTGCGTCACATTGCGATTGCGCAGGCGTTCCATGACGGTGTTGTAAATGTTGAACTTGTCCATATATGGGCCACAATAAACCCACAGACGGGTATTGTCAATACCCACATATTGATTGCCCATATTAGGATAATGAGCCAATGGACATCGCAAAGATCATCGCCATAAATCTCAAGGAATGGATGGCCACCACTTCCAGTCTGGACACCTTGAAGAAGCTGGCCGCGCGGTCTGGCGTCGGGTTCGGTACGGTTCAGCGCACCCGGAATGGGGACGGCAACATTACCGTGCAAAATCTTGTTGCCATTGCGCAGGCCTTTGGTCGTCCGGTTGAAGATCTTTTGCGTCTGCCGGATGGTGTGGCCGACCTTTCGCGTCACGAACGGCGATCGCATTCTAATGCCCTGACTGATGAGATCATGGATCTGATCGAGCGCTTAGATGATGATGGGCGATGGTTGATAAAAGGCCAGGCGCTGCTACTCTTAAGCCATCATGCCAAGGAAAAAAACCGTGCATCGTGATCCGCTTCCCATTCAGAAAGGACGACCCACCATGAAAATTCTACCCCTTGTGTTGTTTATGACTTTGTTGTCAGGTGGCGCGGCGGCCGATGAGGCGCATCTAAAGGCCTGCCAGGCCAAGCTGAAGCAGGCTCAGAAGTTGGACATCCTGGTCGGAATTAAGGTTAAGCCGGGGCGGTTCATGGTCACCGTTGGCCCGACCTTCTACACAATGTCGTTTGATGCCAAAGAGGGGTTTGCCGAAAACCTGAACTGTCTTTTCAACGCGGGCGATACCGGACCGAAAAGCCTGTGCAACGAGATCCGTTTCATCCATTGGCAGACCGGAAAGACCGACGGCGAATACAGTTGGTGTAAGGTGAAAATGTACTGACCGGCCATGTGCCGGTTTTTTTTCTTCAGTTATACCCATATATGGTTGACAAAAGAATCCATACGCGGGTATAAATCAACCCAACGCCACCCTGCAACGCGAAACGCCTCCGAAAGGATCACGCCGCGACACGGGCAGCGCCAGGTCGAAAGCGCGGCCACCCCGAACGGGGCGCAACCAAACGCGCGAGTAACCGAAACCCCGAGACTTTGGAGACACGACATGACACGCTACGAGCAAGACCTCACATTCCCGCGCACTTTGCGCGACGCCTTCGGTCACGAAGGTCCGGCTATTGAGCGATTTATTGGCGCCACCTCCGGCGATGCCGGAGACCGCCTGGTGTTCTGGGGCATCCTGGGCATGACCGCCGCCCTGGTACTCTTCGCCGTAGTTCGCGGGGTGATGGCATGAAGATCGGAGACATCGCCGCACGGATCGGTACTTACACCACCGGCGGCCAGGAAAAGGGCCGCTATGTGACCGTCGGCTCCCTCATGCAGGGCGCGGACGGCAGCTACTTCGGTAGCATCCACTCGTATATCGACCTCGCGCAGTTGCACCAGATGCAACGCGCTGACGACCGTGCGCGTGGCCGCGAGCTGCGCGACACCATCGCCATGACCGTGTTCGCATCGTCCGGCACGAGTGTCGGGATCGCGCCCGCCACGCCAACCGCCGCACCCGCCGCCGGGTTTGCGGATCTTGAGGAGGTGCCATTTTGAGCGACCTCGATCTTGGGTTCATCGTTGTGCCGGCCAGCAATACATGGCCGATTTTCGACTCCCAGGCCGAGGCCGAGGCTCACGCCGAGGACTGGCTGCTTAATGGCCAAGTACGCGCGGTCGTGATCTGCGAGATCAAGACCCGTGCCAAGCACTACGGCATCGTCTGGGAGCGCGGCCATGATTGAACATATAGGCCTCGTGGCACTCATCGCCGGTGTCATCCTGTTCGTCATCCTGGTCCGAGACCCGGACGAGGAAGATGACGAAGTGCAGGACGAACACGCCACGATGCACGGCCCCGGCCTGCCGCACAGCAGGGGTAAACGGTGACCATAAAATCTCTTGAGTGCGCTCAAGTAATGGACTGGCTCTTAGAGGCAGTCTCGGTCTGGGAGGTGCCGGTGACAACGGCCATGCTACACGCCGCGCACCCGGCAATACCCAAACGGGTCTATGTCCACGCGCTGCGCCAGCTCGTCGAGGCCGGTGTCTTGTACACCACGCCTGGGGGCAACGATCAGGCCATCTATTTCCCGGTCTGCAAAAGGCCGGTGTGTGACCTACAGATGTTTTTATGCAAGGGGAGAATTGAATGAAAACACAAGGAGGAGAAAGCATGACCACTATCGACCGCGTTATATGGCGCGGAGAACTCGCCGCCCTGCTCGGGGTCGGCAGCGAGTGCGTCCGGCGTTATATCAAAGACGGCAAGATCCCCAAGCCGGATGTGGACCTGTCACTCAGGACGCGAGGCTGGCGGCTCTCGACCCTGCGCAAAGCCGGGATCGGGTTGGTGTGAATGAGCCAACTGACTGAAAAACTACTGGCCGTCCATGGCGCAAGCCAACAAACCGCTGACGAGTCAAGAACGAGATGCTCAACGCTGGCGCTTCTTGATGGAGAACAGTTACGACAGCGAAAGCGTGACGCAATTCCATGTCTGGGAGCACTCATGGGAGCCGCACTCGAAAACAGGCGAGTCAACAGAATGGAAGCAGCGAGTGCGTGGCATTGCGCTTATTGATTTCATCGACCGCGCCATTGAAGCCGCCCACGGCATTAAGGGGGCGCATGAACTACCGTGACGCCCGGATCCTGCGTGCAGTGCGTGAGGCCCCCTGCATGATGTGCGGAGCGCAGGACGGCACCGTGGTGTATGATCTAATCAGCCCAACGCCTGAATTCACAGGCGTGCGGCTTTTCGCCCGTCCGGTGGAATGACTGGTTAGCGGGCTGGTTGATTACTTGGAGACTTGAATGGAAAACCAA
>SXGU01179639.1_pt1 | contig 11061 bp, 9 predicted proteins | sample 3174531 | NCBI WGS metagenome assembly SXGU01 (sample SAMN11356863, study PRJNA531348) | freshwater metagenome | isolation source: freshwater sample F1-140 | place: China: Fuxian Lake, Yuxi | collected 2017-12-25
GGAGCAATATTGCCGGAGCCGCACACCACCACCAGTGTTGTCCTTCGGGGTGTGTCGTGCAAGACGTCAGCAAGACCTCGACGCATCGAATACCACGAGCCAGGTATTCGACCTTGTCGATACCAATAGCTCTCGCCGACATCGACGATGATGCACGGACGCTCACGGTTGAGCCGATCCAAGTCGGCGCTCGTCACGCCACGCACGTGCGGAGATGGTGGGCACAGCGCCAGCGATGGAGACGACCCCGTCTCCGTCATGTGAACCGAAGCATCTTTCACGACGAGAACCTCCCATCCCATCTGTGAGAGCCAGTGGGCGGTCATCACCGAGTGCACGCCGTGTTCATCGACGAGCGCGATTCTGGCGTTACGCACTGCAACAAACGAATCCGTGGCCTGCACGAGTTGTCCACCAGCAACGTTGATCGACCCCGGCAGGTGACCCCGTTCGAAGTCGCCCGCTTGCCGCACGTCGAACACATACGTCGTGCGAGTGTCGTCCGCACGAAGTCGCGACAGCTCCTCCACATCGATCATGGCGATTGCGGTCCGTTCGAGGATTCCTGCGGCAAGCGTCTGTGCCGTCATGCGCCCGGGCTCATCGGGCTCGGGAACCATGTTGGATGCGCCATGAACCACATTCAGACCGGCCAGCTGCCATCCCATCGTGCCGTTCTTGAGGGCGTACACCGGATTGGGTACACCCGCGTCGCGAAGGCTCTGGGCGCCGATGATCGACCGAGTCCTCCCTGCACAATTCACAACGACGGGAACTTCCGTGTTTGGTACTGCCGCGGGAACTCGATACACGAGCTCTGCCCCGGGACAATCGGTGGCGCCTGGCAGGCTCACGGTTCGATACTCCGCGAGTGGTCGCGCATCGAAGAGGACGTGTGGGACGCCACGCGACTGCCAGTCGGCCAGCGTTGTCGCATCCACATGAGGCGTCTGGCGCTCGTGCTCCACCAGTTCGCCAAACGCTTTGGAGATGATGCCACTTCCAGAAAACAGGAGGAAACCCTCGGCTTCCCACCTCTGGTTTCCCCCTTCGAGAACGAAGATGTTCGAATACCCGCCGAGTTGCATCAATGCTGTGGCGTGGCCGACCATTGACATGTCATCATCCACGAGCACGATGCGCGTGGATCGACGAGGAACCAGTAACGGAATCGTCGTTTCAAACGTGGCCAGAGGAGCACTCGACGCAGCGAGGATGTGCGAGCGTGCGTATGGACCCCCGTCCCGCACGTCGAGAACTGCAATCTCCCCTCCGTCGTGGAGCCACTCACGCAGTTGAACCGGACCAATGAGACGCATGGTCAGAGACGCAGGCCCGCTTCCTTCATGAGCGGGAGTACTCGCTTGCCGAAGTACTCGAGGTCCGGCAGGTAGTCGTAGAAATTCACTTGTATTCCGTCGATACCGCAGTCGTGCAGCTTCACCATCTTTTCGACGACCTGCTCGGGGGTTCCCACCATCTGCATGTTTCCCCCGACCGCAAGATCATCGCGCATGGCACCCTTCCACGAAACGGTGTCGCCCCCGGTGATGAACTTGTAGAAGTTGTCCAACGCGACGGGATCTGCATGGTCGATGAACGCCTGTCTTCGCGCCCTCGCTTCGGGCTCCGTATCGGCACAGATGATGTGGGGATTGATGATGGTACGAACGGTGTGACCCGCCGCCAATGCCTGTTGCTTGATCTTTGTGTTGTGTTCTTTCAACAAGCCGAACACGTCTGGGCCGGCGGGGCGAGTGATGAAGAGAAGGTCCGAGTGCTTGGCGGCAAATTCAACTCCAGCACCGCTGCTCGAGGCATTTACCAGAATCGGTCTTCCGTGGATGGGCTTCGGCGAGACGAAGCCTTTTTTCATTCGATAATGCAGTCCCTCGAAATCCACGTTGTCCTGCGATGACCACAACGTTTTCATCACGTTCATAAGTTCGTCGGCAATTTCGTATCGCTTGTCGTGCTCGATCGGTTGTAGACCGAACATCTCGAAATCCTCCAACTTGATTCCAGTGACCATGTTCATCCCCCACCTGCCATTCGACATGTGGTCGAGCGTCGCTGCGTACTTGGCCAACAACAAGGGCGTCCAGCCATACAGAACATGAACGGTGGAGATGAGCATGATGTTCTTCGTCAGTGCGGCAAGACCCGCAGTTACCAGCAACGGATCTTGGGTGTTCTCACGGAACCGCATCTCGCCGCCGAGCCCACCAGCACCGTGCCACTGTGCAAGTCCAAAGACCAGGTCAAATCCCAGTTCTTCGGCACGCACCGTGCACTCGGCGTTGTAGTCGAACGTCCAGTCGGTTCCCCGCGGATACAGCGACGGTGTCCATGCCCCGTTCTGAAGAGGAATAAAGAGACCCAGAATCATCTTGTTCCGGGCAGCCCGCTCGAAAGGCGTCAGCCCATCACTCGCATCATGTGGGGCTGCCGTGCTCATCCTCGCCATGGTTACCCATTCTCCCCGTTGGGGTGCGTGCGAATTCCTGCAATCAGGTTGTAGCAGAAGACGGCCACGATGGAGCCCTTCTCAAGGTGGGCACGACTGGTGGGCGTTGAGGGACTCGAACCCCCGACCCTCTCCTTGTAAGGGCGATGCTCTAACCAACTGAGCTAAACGCCCGCGATGTTTCCGAACACGGACCCCTTGAGCCTACGACCGACGCATGACGCGACGATCGCCCCGCACGATCGCTAGCGCTTCACCCACACCGTTTTCTTGGCTGACTTCTTGCAGACCAACTTGGTCTTGCCCGAGGTTGCGGTTGCGCCAACTCGTGCACAGGCACCTCCGACTCGCACACCGACCGATGTCGCTGGTGCCGCAGTGCTTGTTGTGGTTCCCGAAGACCCGCCAGCCGTTGCGCATGCGGCACACGTGATACCTGCACTGTTGAGCGCGAGTCCGGGGCTCTCCGCGTGGTTGCCGAGGCCGAGCGATTGCGCAGTGAGCGAGGTTTGAAACGATGGGATTGCCGACGTTCCAGCCGCGGACGTTGCTCGACGTATCTCCGTCGACGCCCCCGATGACGTGTGCACGTAGGTGGCAATTGACCCATCAGCAAACTGCAAACCAGCAGGGACTCCACCCAAGTTGTTGGACACGACTCCGCGGAACGTGTACGAGCCTTGTATCGATCCCGAGGTGTAGGCATGCACCGACGGTCCCCTCGAGACGTACAGCACCCATTCCGCGCCGTTGTAGAAGATGTCGGGATCGCTGAACGCACCACCGGTGATGGTCTCGGAGATTCGAGCACCAGGATCGACTTCGAAGCGGGCGCCGTCGCTTCCCGCCACTTCCACCGCCGACTTGATTTCTCGAACGCATGAGGTCTGTCCGGCAGCACATTGCGCGGAGTCTTGTCCGAGAATTCCGGGCAGGAAGAACAGGATGAGCCGCCCGTCTGGCAATTGCGCCAACGACGGATCCACGTAGGTTCCACCATTGAGCGTGACGGTCGACGTAGTGGTTGCGCCGGTGGTCATGTCGATGCGCATCAAGTCACTGGTGGAAAACACATACAACGTGTTTCCACGACGAAAAACGTCCGGTACTGATCCTTTGTACGACTGCCATCCACCTACGAGCGACCAGTTCGAGCCATCGGCACTTTGCGCCAATTACACGATGTGATTTGCCGGATTGTTGCAGTCGGTTGCCCCTGGGGCACATGTATGAAACGACATCAGATACGGCTGTGTGGGCACCGTTACCGCAGCCGTCACCGGTGCAGCAGCTGCGAACAATCCCACCAACACCGCAAACGCAGCCACAAGGGAACTTCTTCGTTTTGGATCGTTAGCCGAGTTTAAATCGCAGCACGCGGTTACCGAACTTCTGTTCACCCACCCAGAGATACCCATGAGTAACCATGAGCGAACGTGGCATGCGGAACTTGTTGATGCCCAAACCCGAGTTTGCTTTCGTTGCGCCAGTTGATGCTCCGAGCACGGCCGTCGGAGCTCCGCCCGACAGGGCGGCTGACATCGTCGACCACCACACCACACGATCGAAGCCGGTATCAGCGACGAAGAGCCCACCGTTCACCGGCAAACCACCCATGGGCAGGTTGAACTGTGTACCCGCCACTGTGGTTCCCGACTGATTGTTGGCGAGCGCACCGACGGTCCACACATAGGTGCCCGGGTTGGCGATGCAGGTGAGCACCAAGTAGTTGCCGTCTGATCGAAGCTGCGTTGCAGCCGGGCACCCGGGCAACGTGAAGATCGGCGCACTCGTCGCGGTGGGAATTTGATTGAACACGTACACCTTGGCCGATTGTTTGTCGGCGAGATAGATGTAGTTGCTGTCGGCCGCTACCGCGGTAAGACCCGACATGGTGACACCGCCGATGTTGGTGTCAAGTTTCGTCGTTGGCTCGGTGCTCTTGCTCTGCGGAATTCCACCAGACCAGATGTGCAATTTACCTTCGCCGGCAATCGCATAGATCTTCGTTCCCTTGAACGTTGCAGCAACCGAGTCCCACGGCTGGAATGGCACGATGAACGAATGATCCGGTTTTGCGTTATTGTCGCTCGGCACCTTCTTCCACACGTACACGCGGCGTTCGAAGTCGCTGTTGATTGCCAGCGAAGTTCCATCAGACGACATCACAGCGTTGGTGATCATGAAAGCGGTTCGATTCGAGTTGTCTGCCGGTCCCGATGAGCCGATGTAGAAATCGGCGGCCTGACTAGCGGTCGTTGGTACTGCGTTCCACGCCGCGATTCGACTCGCGTTGTATTCGAGTACGTATACGCGATTGCCGAGCTTGACGACATCGCCTCCGTCGCCACCCTGCAACCCCACATCGGGTGGTGCAACGGTCAAATCGGCTTGTGCCGGATTGGCTGTCGGGAAGGTACGAAGGATTTCCAAGTCACGTTGCAGTAGGTACACGCCGGTGGAGTCGATATGGCCGTTGTACCAACCGGCGTTGCGGTCGCGACCGAACAACATGAAATAGTCGGGGTTCGAACTTGCCGATGTGGGGAACGAATTCCACACATGCGAACCACGATTGCCGAGCGGTGACCGGGAGTTTTCGTCTCCGATGATCACCTTGGAGCCATCGGAAGTGATCTGACGTGGTGTTCCCATAATTTCGGGATCGATGGTGAACGACGCAGCGGTCTGACCCGACGCCGTAGGGATGCTGTTCCACACCTTCACGTCTCCGGCTTCCGTGCGTGACACCATCATCTTGGTGCCATCGGTCCATACGCCCCATGGCCATGAGCCCTCGCCGAGGTCGAGTGAGATATCGGCCGCCTGACCATTCGCGGTGGGGAACGTACGCCAAATCAGGATGCGATGGTTGCTGGAGTCAGCAACCATGAGCATGCCCGAAGACGAGATCGACAAGTCACTCGGCCAGTTCATTTCGTTGAGCGCCGAACCCGAATTGTTGGTGGAAAAGTTCGGCTGACCAAGCACGATGTTGGGTGCGGTGTTGCCAGTAGGGGCCGACGTCCAGATGAGGACTCGATTGTTGTTGCGATCCGCAATCGCCAGTCGAGTGCCGTCGGTTGCCATTCCGGCCGGGTGATTGAAAAAGAGGGCACCACCAGATTCGTTCGCTACGCCCGGCATGCTCATGAATCCCACAGCAGACTGGCCGTTCACGATTGAAGTACCTGAGGTCACCGCCAATTCCGAATACGTCGTGGCGTGATCACAGCCAACGATGTTGTTCACTCCCGTGCTCGTTGCCTTGTATTGGGCTTTATCACAATCAGACGCCGTCGCCGTGCCACCGGGAGCCTCGCCGGGTTTTGCAGTTGTCGTTCCGCCAGGCGTAGTTCCGCCGCCTGGCAGCACACCTGCGCGAACGCGCCACACACGTCTACTGCCTTCTTGCACACAGACGAAATCGACAGACTTCTTCTTTTGCTTCACGGTGAACAGTTGGCCAACCTTCGAGCACTTGGCGCCGCTTTTGACACTTGCTTGAGCGGCTACGGGAGCCAGCAGCACTGCCAACAGTGTGACGATGAGAAGTGAACGAAGCCGACCGGACCGGAGAGGAGAACGACTGCGATGGATTTGTGTCATAGTGCCACAGTAATGAAGAGTCCATGGATAGGCAGGTGGTTTGGTCACCGCTACCACATCCCCTTGACGGCATTTTGTGCGCTCGGTTCATGACCAAACCGCTCCGAACGATCTCAATGGCGTGCATTGCCGTGCTGGTGGCTACGGCAAGTCCACTTCCCCTCGTACCTACTGCGCAGGCCAACGATCTTGGGTCCACGGATTTCAACATCGCCATGAATCTCGCGGGGCTTGCACAGAGCACGGTGTCGATTGGTGCCCTCAATTGCTCCGAAGGTGGGCGTACGTTCAACTCCACCACCGACATGATGTTCGGATTTGCCACCGACCAGCGCATACAAGGTCAAGTGAACATGTCGTGCCGACCGCAGCTAAACATCAACAGTGGGATTCGGTCGGTTTCGGGCACGATGACGATTCCTTCCAAGGGCGTCACTGACGGCGTCTTCAACGCCGAATGTTCGGCCAAGAGCAGCATGTCGGTGGTAGCGAGCGTGGCAGTCGGTGCGGCGGTGCCCGGGTTGTTGTCGGTCAACGTCGCGAGTGCTTCTGCTCCGTTGGCGTTTAGTTGTTCGTTCAAGGGCTCGTCGGCATCGAAGGCCACGGATGTCTATGGCACCATCGAAGGCTTTGCCGATGTCACTGGAATGTGCAACTCGGCCTGTGTTGCCGTGGGAATGACCGCCCGGGCAACTGTTACCGCCGCCACGGGGGAACTGAAGGGCCAAACGGGTTCGGGTACCTACACCTACACCGATGCATTTGAACTGCCAGAGCTTGCAGCTGCAGCCGACACTTTGGCACGAATGAAGGGCGCCAAGCGAGTGCGTGACGAGCGTATTTCATGTCCAGAAGGTGCGACTGACTGCACGATCTACGACTCGAATCCGTGTCCGAACGGCGAGGACACGTGCTCGTTCACCAAAGGTGGCGAAGGCGAGTTCAAATGCCCCGAAGGTGCAACGTGCACCATCACCACCGCCCCGCCAAAGAACGCCAGCGACGTGTTGACCAACATGCGCGTCACGGGCTCCCGGCCACCGTCGACGATGAACGTGACGCTGCGCGCCGGCACCGGGGATGTGGTGATCTTGCGACCGGTTCCAACCGTGGATGGTGGCGTTGCTGCTCTCACCGCATCGCAGCCGATTTCCCTTATTGGTCCACCTAATGCGAAGTGCACGCTGACACATGCCGGGAAAAGGAAGGTGAACCGTTCAGTCACTCTTGGATCAACTGGCGTGGCCAACGTTTCCTACACCGCAGGCCAACTGACCGCGCTCACGCGCCAGCTGGGACTCCCCGCCAAATCGAAGACGAAACCCACCATCACCGTGTCGACCACATGCACGAGCGATCTGGGTGCCATTCCAGCGCGAAGCCGCAAACTGCAGCTCGGCTAACGTCGTCGCGTTTCGTGGTAGCTGGTGCTACCCGCTAGCGGAGGACGAAAAGGCGTCGGTGGGAAGTTCACGCTCGCCCGACACCACGGCGACAACGATTCGAGCCGCGACTACATCGGGTGAGAGCCCCTCGGGCATCTTTGGCGCAACGCCTGCAAGCGGTCGGGTGGCAAGCCTGGTTTCGGTGTGCGGTGGTCGGGCGTCAATCACATCGATGCGACGACGACGCAACTCGCGAGCCGCTGCGGTCATTGCCGCCCACGCAGCAGCCTTCGATGCGCTGTATGCCGCCATGCCGGCAACTGGCTGAGTGGCCACCACCCCGGAGATGTTGACGAAGAATCCCCCGTCGCTCATGTATCCGGCGCTCTCCCGCAGCATCACGATTGGTGCAATCGCATTCACGGCAAAGAGTCGAGCCAACGTGGCATCGTCGAGATCGGTGACATTGCCGAACGCCACGACACCTGCCGCATTCACCACTCCATCGAATGGCGCCACCGAGGCAAACGCCGTACGCAACGCTTGGTGATCCGTCACGTCAGCGAGCGCGTACTGGGAAACGTTCGCTCCATCCAACCGCGTATGGTCGCGTACGATTGCCGACACTCTGGCACCGGCTCTCGCAAGATGGGCTGCTATCTGCGCACCGAGGCCACCGGACGCTCCGACCACCACGACATGTGCACCTCGCAGTTCGCGTGCCATGTCACGCATCCGTTCGCACGTTGCGAAGTGAAGTGAGCAATTGCGGAGTTGCCGCTACGACGGGTGAGCGCCGCTCGGTGTGCTCCGTCACGATCAGTCCACGCCCCTGAACCTCGCCCACCACTGCCCCGGCCTCGGCGCAAATGTGCACGCTGGCGAGATAATCCCACACACCGTGCGACGAGAGATCCACCCAGCCATCCAGGGTTCCTTGGGCAACCAGACAAATGTCCAGGGCCGCTGCACCAAGTGCACGAAACTGCGCCCAACCCGGATGCTTTCGTGGTAGTCCAGAAACTCCAACCACCGCCTGCGACAACTGGTCGCAGTTCGACGGCGATATCCGCACGCCGTTATGGAATGCGCCGCCACCGAGGGTTGCTGTCCAACGATCGGTGTTGGTGAATTGATTCGCCACCAACGAAGCACGATGGCCACTGGCATCGACTGCCGCCAACGCAGTGGCGTACCAGGGCACGCGTCGGCTGGCGTTGGTGGAACCATCGAGTGGGTCCATCACCACGATGATGGCGTCGTCGTTCCACTCCCCCGTGCGTCCGCTTTCTTCAGACAGCACTGCACAGCCCGCACCGTGCAGTACCTCAAGTGCTGCTGCGTCAGCCCGCAGGTCGACGGAATATTGCGTGGGTCGCTTACCCGATAATCCCCAATCGGAGTTGCCCGCGAGCACGGCATACGTGGCGTCGGCGACGTCGTGCAATACACGCAGGATGTCGTCGTTGGAAGATGCAACCGAAAGCCGTGTCATGTGTCCGTCACCGTACTGGAGTCGCTAGACGAAAGGTTGCCACCAGTTCAACGCTCGTCACGAACGAACGGTTGACCCAGCATCTTTGGCGCACCCAGGAGTCGCCGTGCGCGGGGCGTGGACAACACCACGAGCACTGCAAGTGTGATGAGATACGGAAACATCGCCACGATGGTGGGTGGCAGTACTCGAATCTGCTCGGCCTGCAAAGTGAAGGGCACTTGCAACGAGAAGCCGAACAACACTGCGCCACCGATTGCCCGCAGCGGTCGCCAGGAGGCAAACACCACGAGTGCCAGGGCGATCCATCCGATGCCGTTGGTGGTTGCCGACTGGTTCCACGCCGCAGAACGCGCGAACATGTACCAAGCGCCAGCAAAGGTCATGAGTGCTCCACCAACTACCGTGTGCGCCCAACGAATGCGCGCAACTGAACCACCCTGCGCGTCGACGGTTGCCGGAGCATCCCCCGTGGCGCGAAGCAACAATCCCGGTCGGGTGCGATGCATGTAGAACGACGCAACAGCCACCAGCACCCATGTGAGATAGGTGAACAGGTCATGCCCGAACACCACGGGACCAATGAACGGAATGTCGGACAGTGCCCCAAAATCGATTGGCCGAATCAACACCGGCAGTGGATCACCCTCGATCGGCTTACCGATGAACTGCGACAAACCAGTGGCAAAGATGACCATGGCCAGCCCCGACACGATTTGGTTGGCACGCAATCCAACGGTAAGTGCGGCATGCACCGACGACAACACCACACCTACGAGGACGGCCACAAACAATGCCAGCCAGAGGTTGCCGCTCGAGTCGGCAACCAAGAACCCCGTCACCGCACCCATCAGCAACATGCCTTCTACTCCGAGATTGATCACGCCACTGCGCTCGGTGAGGATTGCACCCAATGACGCCAAAATCAGCGTGGTCGCGATGCTGATGGCATCAGCAAACGTGAGCAGCCAGATGTTGGAGTTCATGCTGGTGCCGCCTGCACGCGACTGATCGTGATCTTGTTGCGTCGAAACAATTCGCCACCCAAGGCAAAAAGCAGTACCGCACCCTGCAACACCACCGCTATGGCGATGGGTACGGGATCGTTGGAAATCTGCAACGCGTTGCCACCCGTACGCAATCCGGCAAAGAGTACGGCGGCGATGATGACTGCAATGAAGTTGTAGCGCGCGAGTGCCGCCACCACGATTCCCGCATAGCCAAGCCCGACCTGCAACAAACCCGGATCCACCTTGCCCGCCGGCCCCACCACGTACATCGCTCCACCTGCCCCTGCAAGTGCCCCGGAGATGAGGAGCACCGACGACTGCAACCAGGCAGAGTTCATGCCGGCGTACCGCGCAGTGTTGGGTGAGTCGGCATACACGGCAGTTTCGTAGCCGTAGTTGGATACGCGCATGAACCAGAACAACACCACGGCAAGGATCACCGCAATGAAGAACGTCGGATACGTATTGGTGACCTTGTCGGTGAAGAACGAGATTGGTGAGAGCCTCGCACTGTCTGCCACCAGCCGCCCCTGGGGAAACGACGTGGTGGGATCACGAAAGAACCCGGTCGAACCAAAGATCAGGTAGTTAAGCAAGTTGAGCGCCACATAATTGAGCAGCAACGTGCTGACGATCTCACTGGTGCCGAGGCGTGCACGAAGGAATGCAGGAAGGGCTATCCACATAGCACCAGCGAGTGCTCCTGCGAGCAGCACCGCGGGAACGGCGATGAGTTTGGGGAGTGAATCGGCGAGCGCGATACCCGCCCACGCACCACCGATCATGCCGAGATACAGCTGACCCTCCTGACCGATGCTGTACAGGTTCATTCGGAATGCGAACGCTGCCGCCAGCCCCGTGCAGATGAGGGGTGTCGCGAGCCCCAACGTGTCGGTGATGCCGTAGAAGCTGGTGTATGCGTTGTCGATCAAATCCAAATAGGTACCGATCGGTGAGTGACCTGTTGCAGCAAGGAAGACTCCGCCGACCACCAACGCAAAGAACACGGAGAACACCGGCACCAAGAACAACAGCGAGCGCGGCGTGCTGAGACGCTGCTCCATGCGAATACGACGACCCAAGATGATCATGCGA
>SXGU01151754.1_pt1 | contig 11060 bp, 13 predicted proteins | sample 3174531 | NCBI WGS metagenome assembly SXGU01 (sample SAMN11356863, study PRJNA531348) | freshwater metagenome | isolation source: freshwater sample F1-140 | place: China: Fuxian Lake, Yuxi | collected 2017-12-25
GGCTTAACCTGGGTGGGCATCAAGACCCCGGAAATTTACGCCCAAACCTTTGCCTCCAGCAGTGTGCCGCCCCATGGCTTTAACCGTGGCCGTTATCAGGATGCGCAATTGGACCAATGGCTGCTGCAGGAGAATTGGTCGGCGGCCACCCAGCGCATACACCAACAACTGCCTTATATCCCTTTATGGTACGAAGGGCAGTTTGTCGCCATGCGTAATGCGCTGCAAAATTATTCGCCCAAAGCCGATGGAAATTGGGACGATTTAGCTACAATAAGCTTATATGCACATTGACATCTCATTGCAACAACAACGCTTAAGCTTGTTTGACGAGACGGGTCAACGGCTTGCCAGTTACGCCATATCCAGTGCGAGCAATGGCCCTGGCAGCAAAAAGAACAGCGGCTGCACGCCATTGGGGCGCCACGTGGTGCGCGCCAAAATCGGCGCAGGCGCCCCAATAAACAGCGTCTTTGTTGGGCGCAGAGCCACTGGCGAGATCTGCAGCCCAGCCTTGATGGCAGCGTTCCCTGATAGGGATTGGATATTGACGCGCTTGTTATGGTTGTCGGGTAGCGAGCCTGGCGTCAATAGGCTGGGCGATGTCGACACCATGCAGCGTTACATCTATATACACGGCACCCCCGACAGCAATGACATGGGCAAAATCGGTTCGCACGGTTGCATACGCATGAAAAATACAGACGTAATCGCCCTGTTTGATTGGGTGGAAGTCGGCGCGACCGTATTGATACACCATGATTAAGCGCTTTATCCGCTTTTGCACGGTCATTTTTGGCGTGCTTAGCCTGACTTTTTTACTCATCCATTTGGTGCCGGGCGACCCCGTTGAAGTGATGTTAGGTGAGTCGGCGAGCATGGCAGACCGACAGGCATTGCGTGCGGAGTTGGGCCTTGATCAATCGATCGCGCGGCAATTCGGGCGCTATCTGAATAGGCTGGCGCATGCCGACTTTGGCGTATCCATCCATAGCCAGACCCCCATCATGGCGCTGATTAAAGCGCGTTATCCGGCCACGCTGAAATTGGCTGGCTTGGCCTTGTTAATCGGGTTAGGGGTAGGCATACCGCTAGGCATTTATGCGGCACTGAAAGCCGGGCGTTGGCAAGATTTAGTGGTCACCTTGGTTTCGGTGCGTTTATCCGCCATGCCGGCTTTTTGGTTGGGGCCGATGTTGATGTTGATTTTTGCCGTGTGGCTAGGCTGCTTGCCGGTGAGTGGCATGGACAGCCCGTCTTCCATCATTTTGCCGGCACTCACCTTGGGTTTGGGCTTGAGTGCCATACTCACGCGCATGACCCGTACCAGCTTGCTGGAAGTGCTTAATGACGATTACATACGCACGGCGCGGGCTAAAGGCTTAAGTGAACCGCAGGTCATCCTGCGCCATGCCTTACGCGCAGCCTTGCTGCCTATCATCACCATCGTTGGTTTGCAGATGGGCGGCTTGTTGGCTGGCACCGTGATTACCGAGACCATTTTCAGCTGGGACGGCATAGGCTTGTTGTTGGTGGAAAGCATAGAAAAGCGCGATTACCCGGTGACGCAAGCCTGTGTGTTGCTGGTGGCCCTGAGCTATGTCATGGTCAATGTGTTAACCGATCTACTGTACCGTTTGGCTGATCCACGCATCAAGTTTGGCTCTGCGGCATGATAAGAAAACTGGCTTATGGGATTTTGGGCTTTTGGCTGCTGGCGGTCTTGCTGGGCCGCTTGTTTCAGCTCGACCCCAATCAAATCGATTTAAACAGCATATTGAGCGTGCCGACCAGTGCGTATTGGCTGGGCAGCGACGACTTGGGTCGCAGTATTTTAGCTCGGCTGTTGCAGGGCGTGGAGGTGTCCTTGTTGTTGGCCGTGCTGGTGACCGTGCTGACCATGACGATAGGGGTGCTGGTTGGCTTGTTGGCTGGTTTTTACGGTGGCAAGGTTGATCAAGTCTTGATGCAAATAAGCGATGTATTTTTAGCTTTCCCTGGCATATTGCTGGCCATCGCTTTTGCCGCGGTATTGGGCCCCGGTTTGTTTAACCTGATGTTGGCCTTGAGTCTTACTGGATGGGTTAATTATGCGCGCTTAACGCGCGGCCAGACCTTGAGTTTGCGTAATCGGCAACACGTGCAAGCCGCCGTATCCTTAGGTGCGAGCGTGCCCAGATTGATAGCCAAACACATACTGCCCCTGTTGACCTCGGTGTTGGTGGTGGAAGCGACCTACAGCTTGGCCAGCGTCATGATAGCCGAAGCCAGTTTGTCCTTTTTGGGTTTAGGCATACAAGCGCCTAATGCATCTTGGGGGGCGATGCTACGTGATGCGGTGCGCTATATGTTGATTGCCCCGCATTATGTTCTAATAGTCGGCTTGAGTTTAATGAGTTTGATTTTGGCGATTAATTTAGGCGGCGATAGCCTAAGGGATGGTTTGGACGTTAGGCAGGCCAGCGAGCGTTAAGCATGAGCGATTCTTTCAAGCCATCGCTGGCCGCATTTTTTAAATTAAGAAGGTAATGCGTATGTCATTAGGTCCTGTGATGTTGGACGTGGTTGGAACCGAGCTGACGGCGGACGACGTCCGTCGTTTGCAACATCCCTTGGTCGGTGGGGTGATTTTATTCAAACGTAACTTTATCAACAATGCCCAGTTAAAGGCGTTAACCGCCAGCATACACGCGGTAAGAACGCCGCCCTTGTTGATTGCGGTGGACCATGAAGGCGGGCGCGTGCAACGGTTTAGGGAGGGCTTTACGAAAATTCCAGCCATGCGCGAGTTCGGTAAAATCTGGGATCGGCATCCGAAAAAAGCCAAGCACTTGGCCACCGAGGCGGGTTGGGTATTGGCCGCCGAATTGCGTGCGCACGGTGTCGATTTTAGTTTTACGCCGGTCTTGGACATGGATTACGGCGACAGCTTGGTGATAGGCGACAGGGCGTTTCACCTGAAAGCGCAAGCCATCAATGAATTGGCCTTTGCCTTGATGCAAGGCTTGAAAAAGGGCGGCATGGCGGCGGTGGGCAAACATTTTCCTGGACACGGCTTTGTGGTGGCCGATTCCCATGTCAGCATGCCGGTGGACGACAGGGAGTTTGATCAAATTGCCCAGCATGACATGCAGCCGTTTAGAATGATGATAGACGACGGCATACAGGCCATCATGCCGGCGCACGTGATTTACCCTAAAGTTGATGACAAGCCGGCGGGTTTTTCCCCGCGATGGCTGCAAAAAATATTGCGTGAACGCTTAGGCTTTAACGGCGTTATTTTTAGCGACGATTTAAGCATGGAAGCGGCCACCGCCGGTGGCAACGTCACCAGCCGCGCCCTAGCTGCCTTGCATGCCGGTTGCGACATGGTGTTGTTGTGCAATCAGCCGGCCATGCAAGACGAATTGTTGGCCAATTTGGACTGGTCTATTTCCGCGCAAAGCATAGCCCGCTTAGCCCGCATGCACGGGCAAAAACACCCAGCTAGCTTGGACGCCCTGCATGAAGATGCCGAGTTTGTGCAAGCGCTGCATCACGTGGCGCAGGTTGGTTTGCAAGAAGGTGAGCTGTTTAGTTGAGCCGATTTTAAGGAATAGCGCATTTGTCATCATTTTGCACTTGAAACTTCCGCACTTAGTCGCTATCTTATGCACTGTAGTTTTTTAATTAAAGGAAAAAACCATGTTAGACCAGAATCCAGTTTTAACTCGTTCAGAGTCCGCACAACAAGTCACCAATAAGGTCTTGCGTAATACCTACGCACTATTGGGCTTAACCCTCATCCCTACCGTGATTGGCGCCTTGCTGGGCATGAGCATGAATTTTTCTTTCGCCGCAGAGCACCCGTTCATTTTCGCCATAGGCGCCATGGCCGTGCTGTACGGATTGTTTGCCGCCATCACGGCGAATCGCAATAGCAGCGTAGGCGTGGTCTTGTTGTTGGGCCTGACCTTCTTATTGGGCTTGATGTTAGGCCCTATTTTGCAGCACGCCTTGCATTTAAATAACGGCGGTCAAATTGTCGGTTTAGCCGCAGGCGGCACCGGTATTATCTTTTTAAGCTTGGCCGGCATTGCCACCACCACGAAAAAAGACTTTAGCTTCATGAGTAAGTTTTTATTGGTGGGCATCATCCTGCTTATTGTTGCCTCATTAGCCAACATCTTTTTACAAATTCCGGCCATGACCTTGGCGCTGTCTGCTATCGGCGTTATTTTGTTTTCGGGTTTTATTTTGTACGATGTCAGCCGCATTGTGAACGGCGGTGAAACCAACTACATCATGGCTACCTTAAGTCTGTACATGAGCATCTACAACTTGTTCACCAGCTTGTTGCAGTTGTTGATGGGTTTATTAGGTGGCAATAACGACTAATCGCCATTGGGCTAGGTTGATAACAAAAAAAGCCGACTTTCTCAAGTCGGCTTTTGCTTTGTGCGGACCTTATTTTTTACGCCGTTCGGCAAAAAATGCCGACAGCTTGGCGCCACACTCCTTGGCCAATACGCCAGCGGTAAGCTTGGTATGGTGATTGAGTTTGGTTTCTGCCATCAAATCCAGCACACTGCCGCAACAGCCGGTTTTAGGGTCACTGGCGCCAAACACCAATCTGGCTATGCGGGCATGCTGTATGGCGCCGCTACACATGGCGCAGGGTTCCAAGGTGACGTAGAGGGTGCAATCGACTAAGCGGTAGTTTTTTAAATGCTGGGCGGCGTCGCGCAAGGCCAGTATTTCGGCATGGGCGCTGGGGTCATGGCTGGCGATAGGGGCATTGCTGCCACGGCCTATCACCACGCCGTCTTTAACCACGATGGCGCCGACCGGCACTTCACCGGCTTGTGCGGCGATTTGTGCTAGCTGCAAGGCCAGTTGCATATAGTGCGCATCGCTGGCGGGGCTGCTTATGGGGCTGACAGGGTTTAAATCGGACATGGCGAATTTATTTTCTTAGTGATTGATTGTGATTGTACTGCCTTTACGGTAAAATTTGTTCCCGTCTAGGTAGTGATAAACAGCCTTCTAAGCAGTCTTCTAAAAAGTTAATTTAATGACTAAATATGTATTCGTAACCGGCGGTGTGGTTTCTTCTCTAGGTAAGGGCATTGCGGCGGCTAGCCTAGGCGCGATTCTAGAATCACGTGGTATCAAGGTGACCATGCTCAAGCTGGACCCTTATATCAACGTCGATCCAGGCACCATGTCACCTTTTCAGCACGGCGAAGTGTTTGTTACCGACGATGGCGCTGAGACGGATTTAGACCTAGGCCATTACGAACGCTTTATTTCCCAGCGCATGGGCAAGCGCAACAACTTCACCACCGGTCAAATTTACGAAACCGTCATTAAAAAAGAACGTCGCGGCGAATATTTAGGTAAAACCGTGCAAGTTATCCCCCACATTACCGATGAAATTAAGGCACACGTTAAACGTGGCGCCGAAGGTGCGGATGTGGCGATAGTGGAAGTGGGCGGCACGGTAGGGGACATTGAGTCTTTACCGTTCTTAGAAGCCATCCGGCAAATGGGCTTTGAAGAGGGTAAAAGCAACGCCTGTTACATCCATTTAACGTTATTGCCATGGATTCCCACTGCCGGCGAATTGAAAACCAAGCCTACCCAGCACTCGGTTAAAGAATTGCGTGAAATTGGTATACAACCGGATATTTTATTGTGCCGCGCCGATCGCAACATCCCAGACGAAGAGCGTAAAAAGATAGCCTTGTTTACCAACGTGCCGTCCGAGGCGGTGATTAGCGCCATTGATGCGGCTTCGATTTACCAAATCCCGGGCTTGCTGCACGACCAAATGTTGGACGAGATTGTTTGCCATAAATTGAACATTTTGGCCAAAGCCGCGGATTTATCCAGTTGGGAAAAAATTTCCCATGCCTTAAAAAATCCTAAACACTTGGTCAACATCGCCTTTGTTGGCAAATACATAGACTTGGCCGATTCTTATAAATCCTTGACCGAAGCCTTAATCCACGCCGGCATACACACCGAATCAAAAGTCAAAATTCATTACATTGATTCCGAAGACCTGGAAGCGAACGGCACGGACGCATTGGCCGACATGGACGCGATTTTGGTGCCGGGTGGCTTTGGTAAGCGTGGCACGGAAGGCAAAATCGCCGCGATTGCTTACGCTAGAAAAAATAAAGTGCCTTATTTGGGCATTTGTTTGGGCATGCAATTGGCAGTGATTGAATTTGCGCGTAACGCAGCTAATTTGACCGAGGCCAACAGTACCGAATTTAACCCAGACAGCCCGCACCAAGTGGTGGGCTTAATCACCGAGTGGCAAGCCGCCGATGGCAGCTTGGAAAAACGCTCGGAAGATTCCGACCTGGGCGGCACCATGCGTTTGGGTGCGCAAGCCTGCCCCATCGTGCCCAGCACCATGGCCGCCGCTATTTACGGTAGCCAAGTTAACGAGCGTCATAGACACCGTTACGAGGTCAACAACCATTATGTGGAGCAATTAAAAGCGGCGGGGCTGATTATTTCGGCCAGAACGCCGACGGAAGATTTGTGTGAAATCATAGAATTGCCCAAAGCCGCCCACCCTTGGTTCATGGCGGTGCAATTTCATCCGGAATTCACCTCCAATCCGCGCACTGGCCACCCCTTATTTACCGCGTATGTGAACGCGGCCTTGGCGAATAAGAAACACTGATACCGTCATTGCCATTAGTCTGCTGGTTACCTATGGTGCTGGATAAAAAGGCGTTAAATGAAATTATGTGACTTTGAGGTGGGCCTAGACCACCCATTATTTTTAATTGCCGGTCCCTGCGTCATTGAATCCGAACAAATGGCCATAGACACCGCCGGTCGGTTAAAAGAAATGGCGGCGGCCTTGGCCATGCCTTTCATTTACAAATCGTCTTTTGACAAAGCCAATCGCAGTGCCAACAGCACCTTCCGAGGGCTAGGGATGGCGCAGGGCTTAAATATTTTAGCCGAAGTGCGCCGACAAATTGGCGTGCCGGTGTTGACCGACGTGCATACCGAGCAACAGGTGGCAGAGGTGGCGGCGGTGGTGGATGTGCTGCAAACGCCGGCGTTTTTATGTAGGCAAACCGATTTTATTATGGCTTGTGCGAAATCTGGCAAGCCGGTTAATATCAAAAAAGGCCAGTTTATGGCCCCAGGCGACATGGGTAACGTGGTGCAAAAAGCCCGTGAGGCGAATGGCGGCCAGGACAACATCATGCTCTGCGAGCGCGGTGTGTCGTTCGGCTACAACAGCTTGGTGTCGGACATGCGCGGCTTGGCCATCATGCGCGAAACGCATTGCCCCATCGTGTTTGATGCCACCCATTCGGTGCAGCAACCCGGCGGTCAAGGTGACAAAAGCGGTGGCCAACGCGAGCACGTACCGGTGTTGGCGCGGGCCGCGGTAGCCAGTGGCATAGCCGGCATTTTTATGGAAACCCATGCCGACCCGGCTAAGGCTTTGTCGGATGGCCCGAATGCTTGGCCCTTGCATAAGATGCACGAATTATTAGCCGTGCTTAAAGAGTTGGATGCACTGGTAAAAAAAGCCGGTTTTATTGAAGCTAGTTTGTAAAACAGTTTAGCCACAGACAGTATTCGTGGCTGAATTAAAAAATTATTTGAGGAGTTAAGTGATGAGTGCAATTGTTGATATTATCGCCCGTGAAATTTTAGACTCACGTGGCAACCCCACGGTGGAATGCGATGTGCTGCTAGAAAGCGGTGTGATAGGCCGTGCGGCAGTGCCGTCAGGCGCCTCTACCGGGGCTAAAGAAGCCATGGAATTGCGTGATGGCGACAGCGGCCGCTATTTAGGCAAAGGCGTGTTGCAGGCGGTGGAAAACGTCAACACGGAAATCACCGAAGCCATCATAGGTTTGGATGCCGAAGAGCAAAGCTTTATCGATAAAACCTTGATTGAATTAGACGGCACCGAGAACAAAGACCGTTTAGGCGCCAATTCCATTTTGGCCGTGTCCATGGCCTGTGCTCGGGCGGCGGCGGATGAATCAGGCTTGCCTTTGTACCGCTATTTAGGCGGTTCGGGCGCCATGCAATTGCCCACGCCCATGATGAACATCATCAACTGTGGTGCGCACGCGGACAACAGCGTGGACATGCAAGAATTCATGATTATTCCAGCCGGCTTGCCTTCTTTCCGTGAAGCCATGCGTTGCGGTGCCGAAGTGTTTCATCAACTGAAAAAAACCTTGCATAAAAAAGGTTTGGCCACCACGGTCGGTGATGAAGGTGGTTTTGCGCCTAACTTGCCATCCAACGAAGCGGCCATACAGTTAATTTTAGAGGCCATTTCGGCGGCCGGTTACGAGCCGGGCCGTGACGTGTATTTAGGTTTGGATTGCGCCAGTACCGAGTTTTATAAAGACGGTAAATACCATTTGGAGTCTGAAGGCTTGGCTTTATCGTCGGCGCAATTCACCGATTACTTAGCCACTTGGTGTGACAAATACCCCATCATCAGCATAGAAGATGGCATGGGCGAGTTTGATTGGGAGGGTTGGGACATTCTTACCCGGCGCCTAGGCAAAACCACGCAATTGGTCGGCGACGATTTGTTTGTGACCAACAGCAAAATCTTGCGTGAGGGCATGCAGCGCGGTGTGGCCAATTCGGTGTTGATTAAGGTGAATCAGATCGGCACCTTGACTGAGACTTTCCAAACCATAGAGATGGCCAAACGCGCCGGCTACACCGCGGTGGTTTCGCACCGTTCGGGTGAAACCGAAGACACGACCATCGCCGATATTTCGGTGGCGACCAATGCCTTGCAAATCAAAACCGGCTCTTTATGCCGCTCAGAACGCGTTGCTAAGTACAACCAATTGCTACGCATAGAAGAAGAATTGGGCGATGCCTCCAGTTACGCTGGTAAGGACGCGTTTTACCAATTGTTTAAATAAGCCCAGTGAAAGCCCTGACGCTTATTTTTGTTGCGCTGATTGCCCTGCTGCAGTACCCACTGTGGCTGGGCAAGGGCAGTTGGCTAAGCGTGTGGAAGTTAAGCCGTCAAATCAGCTTGCAAGAAGAGACCAACGTCACGCTCAAGGCGCGTAATCAAGCCTTGAATGCCGAGGTGCTGGATCTTAAAAGTGGCCGTGCGGCCATTGAGGAACGCGCCAGAAGTGAGCTGGGCATGGTGAAGCAGGACGAAGTGTTTTACCAAGTGTTGGATACGAGCAAACCGGCTTTGGTGGACGTGCTTAAAGCCAAGCCTTAAGCCAACGCATTCATTCTAGCTTAAGGCGTAGGGCAGGGTTTGCATGGCGGCGACCACGCCATTGACAGCTAACGGTCCGCTTAAGCTATCTAAACGTAATTCAGCCAGCACGTCGTAGCCGCCCTGTGGCGCAGGGGCGCTTCTGACTATTTTCCCTATCACCTCTTGATGTTCATTGAGCACGTCCATGCCCGCTTGTGGCGGTACGGCCGTGGCCAGATGCAACAACTGGGTGCGGCGCTTTAGCTTGCCCAAGTAGTGGGTTCTAGCGACAATCTCTTGCCCGGTGTAACAGCCTTTTTTGAAGTTGATGGCATTGAGTGCATCCAGATTGAGCATTTGCGGCACAAATTCTTCTTGCGTCGTGAGGTAAACGTCAGGAATGCCCGCTTGGATTTCCAGCCATTCCCAGCACGCCCTACCCACCGGTTTGCAGGATTTTTTAAGCGCTTGCCATAGGCGTTTGGCGGTGTCGGTGTCACAGATAATTTCAAAACGCGGCGTGTTGCCATCTAAGCGAATTAAAGTGCCATTTTCGCCATGGCTAAGACCGTAGGGGCTGTTGGGTATGTCGCTAAAAAATGCCGACAAATCGTCTGTGATGCTATCCCCACTGAGGCCCAATCTGACTAGGCGATCCGACACGTTATCGATCTGCACTTTAGCGCGCATGACGTACATTTTTAGCCGTTTTGCTATGGGCTCAGCGAGTTTGGCATTGAGTTGCAGGTGTATTGTTTGCGCTTGGGCATAGGCCAGAAACAGCGCCAGCAAGCGCCCTTTAGGGCTGCAATAGCCGCTGTAGTGAGCTTGCCCGCTGGCGAGTAATTTCACGTCATTGGTGACTTGCCCTTGCAAAAAGCTTAAGGCATCGTCACCGCTTATTTCCAACAAGGCTAAATGGGATAAGTCGCACATGACCTTAGCCTGTTGCGTGCATAACAGCTCATTTTGGATATTACCAAATGAGACTATAGTGGCATTGTTAAACACCGCGCCTTGTATGAATTGAAATTCTTGCCAGTCGTTGTTTGCCATTGAGCACTCTTGTTATTGAATAAGGGGTTTAAGCGGCATTATATCGCTTAAGCTTAAATCAGCTGAATGAAATTAATACCTTACACGAGACCTGACGCGCGTGCACAGCTTACAGATCCAGCTTAAACCTTCCCGAATTTTGAGTGGCTTGTTGCTGTTCATGACCGGGCTGGGCTTAGCCTCGGTCTGGCTAGCGCCATACGCTTGGGCCTGGAAGGGGCTGATCAGCCTGCTGTTGCTGGCCGCCTGTGCGCATGCGGTGTTGCAGCATGGCCTGCGCCGCCTAGCGACTTCGGTGCTGGCGTTGCAGATTGATGCGGCCCATACCCTGCAATTGACGCATAAAAACGGCCAGCAATGGCTGGTGACGGTTAGGCCAGACAGCGTCGTGACCGCGTATTTGACGGTCATCCATTACCGCGCGCCGGCAGCGCATTGGTTTACCCCCACCCACCATCTGATTATCGTGGCCGATGCGCTGGACGCCGAAGACTACCGGCGTTTACGCGTCCACTTGAGATGGGCGCATGGGCCGACTTAGTGGATCTGGTTATCGTGGGCGATGTGCGTGGCGTGGTCGCCGAGACGGTTTTTTTGGTGATTTTTTTGGTACAGTTTGAGGCTGGCTTTGAGTTGCGCGACGGGGTGCTTGCCCATGCAGGCAATCAGCAATAGCAAGGCGGCTAGACCGGCCAATAGGTTGCTGAGTTTAAAGGGGGCGACGTCGCGGCGGGCGGGTTTTTGTTTTTCCATGGCATTCAATACGGCGTGCACATTA
>SXGU01078269.1_pt1 | contig 11048 bp, 11 predicted proteins | sample 3174531 | NCBI WGS metagenome assembly SXGU01 (sample SAMN11356863, study PRJNA531348) | freshwater metagenome | isolation source: freshwater sample F1-140 | place: China: Fuxian Lake, Yuxi | collected 2017-12-25
TATTGATGACGAGCTGCCACGTGTCGCTGTAGTGAAAATAGGAACCAGTGAGAAGCCACACGACAATCGTCAGTAATGCCAGAGCGAAAGTAATGGGTCGCCCCGAAGCAGACGCCACCCACCGTGCAAACGCAACAAATGGATGGCGTTTGGTTGCTACGGTGACCAGCTTCATGTTTCTGCTAACCATAGAGCTATATCTTAGCATTAAGAGGCAAACAACGCCTGCTTCATCTCCTCCTGCAGGGCACCATTTTCAATCTTATCGACTATTTCTCCAAGAAACCCCTCGATGTACATTTGCCGCGCCAGCTGCTCCTCTATCCCCCGCGCAGCAAAGTAGAAGAGATCCTCCGCAGTGACGCGCGACACGGTTGCCGAGTGGCTCGCTTTCACATCGTTTGTTTGTATCTCCAGTCCGGGGATGGCATCCACTTTCGCCGTAGGGTCGAGCATGAGAACGTTCTGGGTAAGGTAGGTATGTGTACCGCCACCTTGCAACCCAATCTCGATCATGCCGGAGGCACCGATGTGAGCAGAGTCCTCTGCAACCCCTTTCATCGTGATCTCCCCTCCTCCCCTCGGAGAATCGAAGACATTACGCACGCTGAGCTTCTGACGATCAGTTTTTCCTGCACGAAACACCCAATCCACTGCACTCACGGCACCATCTCCTGTACACGTAGCCACCAATGACTGCTCGATGCCGTCACCGGCGGTGACATTGATCCAGTGCAGATGCGCACCTGCGGCAACCTCTGCTCGCTGCTCAGCAACAATCCTCTGGTCGCCGGAAATACATAAACAGACGACAATTGCGCGTGCATCCTTCTCAAGCTTCACTAGCACATCAGCAGATGAGTCAGTACGAAGGACAATGGGGTCTTTCCGGTGTTCGCCTGCAGGGATAGTAATGGATTGATCCATGTTCCTGCAGTATAGAGATTATTCGCTTTGCAGATTTTTCAGATCTTGAAGATCGCCGCGAATCCGATTTGCCGTTCTTTTGCTTTCCTCAACACGACGACGACGATCCCTATCCTCATCTATAGGTGAGGTCATCTCATTCTGATCCCCAGGCTGCCAGAAGGGCTGCCCAGCCGCATACCGCGCAGCAAGGTGCAATATTCTTTCCTCCGATCCAGGCTGGGCATCGCTGGGCTTCGTAGGATCCACTCCTTGTTGCTTTAACTCTGCCAGATCAGCGTCTGGATCACTATCCGCATAATCCTCATCTGCTTCATCTGGAGAATCATCTAATATGACTTCGGTATGAGCATGTTGCTGCTCCATCAATGCCTCTATACGTGCTATGACGGCGTCCGTCATGATGCGCATCCGAGACATAGGTATATCCGTGCAATCACTGAGGCGAATGTGTGCAGCTGATTCTATGCTGCTGAGCGAGCGGGTCGATCCATGCATTGCAACAATTGCTGCTGTAGCAATATCTTCTACTCTGACCTGCTCGTCATCCGTAGGCGCAGAAAGATCCTGTGGCGTTTTTCTCCAGCGTGCCTGCGCTCTTTGGGGAGTGCCATGAGACGCAAGTGAACGGGAGGGCTTAACAGTAATGCCCTTTGCGGTTAAAGATGCTGTAACCAAATCAACCAATCGCTGAACATGATCCTGCGGCGCTGGAAGATCATGCGCACCCAGTGCGCGACCTACCAAGCCCGGAATAGTATTCGATGCATAGCTCTCACCACTTTGGAGTTGGGGGATGGTACCCATGCCAAGAACATGCTGTACAAGGGAATCATCATCGATAGCAGAAGCCGAATTGGAAGGATTAGATCTGGCAGGAGACATAGGAGAAGGAGTATGCCCGTAAGGAAGTCTATGGCAAGAGATTGCCCAAAGTTATCCCACAGAACCCTCCATCTCTAATTCAATAAGTCGATTCATCTCCACTGCATACTCCAGTGGTAATGAACGAACAATTGGCTCAATGAAACCGTTAACGATCATCGCTCTGGCCTGTTCCTCGGCTATACCACGAGACATGAGGTAGAAAACATCCTCTTCGCTGAGCTTCCCCACAGTCGCCTCGTGCGCGATGGTGACGTCGTTATTGCGGATTTGTATATCGGGGATGGTGTCCGTGCGGGAAATCTCATCGAGAAGAAGAGCATCACACTCCACGCTCGCCGTACAGTCGTGCGCATGCGGAGCGATTTTGAGAAGCCCCCTATACACAGCTACACCTCCGTCTTTACTGATGCTTTTGCTGATCACCGTGCTGCTCGTATGCGGCGCCGCGTGGATGACCTTAGCACCCGTGTCCTGCCACTGGCCCTTGTTCGCAAACGCAATCGCCAGATGATCGCACCGGGCACCTTCGCCTGCGAGTACAGAGCACGGGTAGAGCATCGTCACGCCCGAGCCCATATTGCCCCCCACCCACTCCATCACGCCGTCACGTTCGATAATGGCACGCTTGGTATTCAGGTTGTATGTATCGCGGCTCCAGTTTTCTACACTGGAGTACCGGCACTTCGCCCCGGGCTTCACAAAGATCTCCACAAGCCCTGCATGCAGTCCCTGCGACCCGTACTTGGGGGCAGAGCAACCTTCAATGTAGTGCACGGATGCACCTTCTTCGACAATGATGAGTGTGTGCTCAAACTGCCCCATGTTTTTGGCATTCATACGGAAGTACGCCTGCAGAGGATCGCGGATGTGCACGCCTTTCGGAACATAGAGAAAAGTGCCACCACTCCAGACAGCCCCATGTAGAGCGGAAAACTTGTGGTCAGACGCTGGAACGCACTTCATGAAATACTGCTTCACTAGATCCGGACAGTGCTCCAGAGCATCGTCCATATCGAGAAAGATCACCCCAAGCGCTTCCCACTCTTCTTTGAGCTTATGGTAGATCATCTCACTTTCGTACTGCGCCCCCACTCCGGCAAGCATGCGACGCTCAGCTTCGGGGATGCCAAGCCGATCATAGACACGGCGGATGTCAGGTGGCACCTCCTCCCAGTTATCTGTTTCCTTCGCGCCTTCTTTTGCATAGTAAATAATATTATCGAGATCGAGTGACGAGAGATCTGCGCCCCAAGTAGGCATTGGTTTGTCTTGGAATATTTTTAAACTCTCCAGACGATGCTCCAGCATCCATGCTGGCTCTTTTTTGTCTGCGCTTATACTGCGAACCAATGCTTCGTCGACGCCCTTTTTCAGTCCTACAGTGTATGGAGAAGGGTTGGCGTCATCGAAGACGGAGCGCGAGAGGCCGGCAAAGACAGGATCGGGCTGCATTGCGGTAGTAGTGTACTCCGAAAGACTCTTGCCTTAGTTTGCAGAGCGCTCTCTGCAATGTTCCACAGTACGAGCTATCTCCTCACTAAAGACCCTGCCAATAAGAGCACAAAGATCGGCGTAGAGAAGTAAAACTGAGGAGGAGTCTTCATTCTCATCATCGTCATATTCATCCTCAACCTCATCGGATCCTTCTGTGGCACATGGTGGCCAACATAAAAAATCCCCAGTGTCCAAAGCATACTTCATAGCAGTACGAGCACTACGCCGACACTGCTCTATAAAAACAGGAAATTCCTCACGGGGAATACAAATAGGATAAATTGCCCCTCTGGCCATCTCCAGAGCTCTCCGGATATCACCCGTGAGTACACTATGTAGGAGTACCCGCGCGTTGCCGCCGAAGTATTTCAGCGTGGCACTCTCTCCCTCGGCAATGGATGCATCGCCCTGCGTCTCTACAATTGTGCAGGCTACGGTCTTATCCGCATTACACGCGAAGTAGAGAAACTCATATTGCATAAAGGAAAGCACTCTACAAAAAATTCCACAGAGCTCAAGCAAAATACCGACGATGCGTACTATGTATGCTAGGTACTCTAGATGCCATTATACTGCGTTCAATAGAGATATGAGACATGCGCGTGGAATGTAAAAAAGAGACGGCACAGAGTGCCGTCTCTACCAACAACCATGTTCATGATTAATCCTCTTCCACCTCGAAGGTCATGCTCACATTCACCATTACTTCCTGCTCTCCTGCGGGAAGTGGAACACCGGCATCGCTGCCGCCACCCATCCCTACGCTCTCCATGGCCATACCTTTGGCCATGTACGGCATGGGGGGATACGAGCCGCCACCACCCTCGGAGAAGCCTTTAAGGTCACCAAGCTCCACGCCAAGCTGCTCGGCAAGTTTTACCGCCTTCTCCTGCGCATTGGTAATGGCCTTCTCGCGTGCCTCGGCACGAAGTGTCTCCGGATCGTCGATGGTGAACTGCACGCCACCAGCCTGGTTTGCCCCAGCATTTGTCGCAGCACTTAAGACATCGCTGACCTTGTCGAGGTCACGGACTTTAACGTTGAGGGACTGATTGGCCTCGTAGCCCCGAAGTGTTTGCTTGCCATTGCTCCAGTCGTAGCTGGGGTTGAGCCAGAGAGACTGCACGGAGATGTCTTTCTCTTCGATGCCAAGGGCCTTCACTGCTGCAAAAGCAGCATTCATGGATTTCTCGAGCTTCTCCATGGCAGCCTTGGCTGTGGGTTGTGGGCCAGTCTGTACACCAAAGCTGAGTTGGGCGATGTCGGGCGTTGCCATCACCTTGCCTTCGCCATTGACGGAGATGGTCACCGGTTGATAGCCGCGCACTTCAACGTGCTTACCGGCGACGTACGCTCCTCCGGCGAGAAGCACCACAACGATGGGAAGCCACATGGGCGGACGGAGTTTGAGAAGATGTTCATCCATACAAAAGAGGGGGAAATTGAATAGATTCTACACTAGGACGAATGAAGGTGCCGACTCTTACAACATCGCTGCCTAATACAGTTGCTTGCCTGTAAACGGACAGCATGCAATTCCTGTGCCAAGATCTACTGCTTTGAAATTAGGATCACCGGATGCAACCCTCGTGAAAACCTCTGGGGCTTGCTCCATGCTTCCTTCTTCTACCTCATCTGATATGGGAGGCTCGTGAATGCAAAGCTTTTCTCTCATAATATCTCTCATGTGTGCTTTTGAACGCTGCCGCTGCAGTGCAGCTGCATACGTACCAGGAGCTATGGGAAGCTCATGATTTTGCTCATCAAACTCTGCAAGATGTAGCGTCATTGATTGACGCTCATATTACGCTTTGCATTGTGAATGCAAAGGTCACATCAAATACCTGCCCTTACCTCCATATATCGGCACTAAACTGAGTTACACATACTTCGCATACCCCTCTTTTTCCAATGTCCTCGCCAGATCCGCTCCTCCACTTTCAACAATCTTCCCGGCAATCATGACATGGACTCTGTCGGGAACGATGTACTCAAGGATGCGTGCATAGTGCGTGACGATGAGCGCGGAAAAATCCGGCTTTCTCATGGCCTGCACTCCTTCGGCTACGATCTTCAGCGCATCGACATCGAGTCCGGAATCCGTCTCATCGAGCAATGCTAATCGCGGCTGAAGAATGCTCATCTGCAGGACCTCCGCTTTCTTTTTTTCCCCGCCGGAAAACCCTTTGTTCACCGAGCGCTCGGCAAACGCCGGATCCATATGGAGCTTTTCCATGTGCGTCTCCAGCATGGTTTTAAATTTGATGGGCGAAAGTGATGTGAAGGCAGGATCCCGCGCACTCATCTGCGCCTTGTACGCCGCAAAGAGAAAGCTTCGGAGTGTCACGCCGGCAATCTCCTTGGGGTACTGCATGGCGAGGAACATGCCGGCTCGCGCACGTTCATGTGCCTCCATCGCCAGAAGATCTTTACCTTGAAACTGCGCTGCTCCGGAGATGACAGAATATTTGGGATGACCAGCAAGAGCGTTTACCAATGTCGACTTCCCCGATCCATTGGGCCCCATAATGGCATGCACTTCCCCTGCAGGAACCATGAGATCTATGCCGCGGATGATCTCCTTTGTATCTACTGATACGTGGAGATTGGAGATGGAAAGCAGAGACATACGTGAAGTGTACTAGTGTATAAGTGTAAGAGTATATGAGGGTTCAGACTTCTTTTTTGAAGATCCCTAGTACACTCCTCTACCCATACACTAGTACACTCTCCCCGTGCCCAAAGTCACCTTCCACTACTCCGGCCAGGTAAAAACTGTTGAGGCGGAAAGCGGTCAGACGCTGCTGCAGATCGCGCTGGATAACGGCGTTCCCGTAGAGCATGCCTGCGGAGGAAACGGATTTTGTACGACGTGCATGTGCAAAGTGAAAAAACATATGGAGAACTTGAGCCCAAGAAACGACCGTGAGGAAAACATGGGCATTGTGGAGGACCCTGATCGCCTGAGTTGCCAGGCCCAAGCGCAGGGTGATGTGGAAGTCGAGGTTGTAGAGTATTAGCCTTGTCGGAGTCTTGGAGCACTGTTAAGCTGGCTTGCCGTTGGTCTATGTTTTTGTTCTCATCGGCTCTTTTCTGGGTATCTGCACGATCCTTGGGCTTAAAATCCTCGTCCGTAACAGAATGGTACGTAGGTTTGTCCGCTCGATCCGTTACCGTGCCGCACTAGCCGAGCAGCGTGGATTGAATGTGGTGGAGGAGCGCAATATCTGCAAACCGAAGAAAAATCCGCGGGTATCGGCAATGGAAATGCAGCAGGTCCGCACGCTCTTTCGCTCGGCCGCAAAAGCGATTGCACAGGAGAAGACTGAAGAAGCGGAAAGGCTTTTCATTCAGGCTCTCACGATCGACCCCTCTGCCTGTGATGTACGTGCCGACCTTGCCAAGCTGTACCTTACGACGGAACGGGAACCAAAAGCGGAGGCGCTCTACAAGGAACTTCTCCAGCAACAAGATGATGTTTCGTTTCATGCGAATCTCGGCCTGGCGTATTACCGGCAAACGAAATATGTGGATGCGTGCCGTGCCTATCAGGAGGCCCTAAACCGCGACCCAAAGACTCCGGAGCGTTCTGCAGCACTTGGGCGTGCCTGCATTGCCGCACACCGGTTTGAGGAAGCCGCTCCTCTCTTGGAGAAAGCCGCACATCGTCTGGGGCGCAGCACCGAACTTCTACATCTTCTTGCAGAGTGCTACCTGCAGCTGGGGCACAAAGACAAGGCCGAAGAAACGTACAGGCGTATCAACAGGTTGGAGCCATATGATGAAGCTGTGAAGGCCAAGATGGCGGAGCTAGCGAGAGTTTGATGTTCTCCACTCATCTGCAAGACTCTGCATGGCAAACCGTTGCGTGAGGATTTGCCGGTGCGCGTTTGTTTCAAAGCCCCGCAGGAGTTCTGTAAGTGCGCGGGATGCGCAGGGATCCCTGCGGGATTGCTGGCGCAAGGTGAGAGCAAGGTGCAGCAAAAATGCATCCGCATCTTTACCGCGCTTCAGCAGTGGTTCGAGATACTGCAGACGCTCCGCAAGTGAAACTGATCTCCAGTACGCACTCGCTGCGCTCTGCTGAAGTCGGTGAGCACGCAATGCATCGGGATCATCCTTGAGAGTGTACACAATGCCCGGCGCCCCCTGCGCAAGCGCGAGGATAAATTGCTGGTCATCGTCTGCAGCATCGGAAAGTAATGGAAGAAGCGCACGGTCGGCAACTCTCTGGAATGGCATCACGCGTGCGCGGGAGACAATCGTGGGGAGAAGTGAGGCGGAGGAATCTGCTGTAAGAATAAAGACCAACCCTGCAGGCGGCTCTTCGAGAATCTTTAGCAGCACATTACTCGCATTATCCTGCATCCGGTCCACCGAGCGGATGACGCAGCAGCGATACCGCGAGAGGCTTTTTTCATGCAGACGATCATGGAGTGCACGGATATCGTCGATACTGATGGTGTCTGTCTTGGCCCCTGCTTTTTCCCTATGTACCTGTGGAACATTGGAGGTCCTGGCGATCACATTCCAATCCTCGCACGTTTCCTCCATCCAGAGCTGATCAAGGACAAAAAGATCAGGGTGTGTAAGACGCTCGATCTGGTGATCGGTGGTTTCGATTGTGTCCTCGCTTACCCCTCTTCGCAGGAGCTCTCGAGAAAACCACATGGCAACCGTCATTTTCCCAAGATGTGCAGGTCCGTGGAAAAGGTACGCATGCGAAACATTGTCCGAAGCGATGTCACTCTGAAGCGCATCGATCTGCTCGGTGTGGCCAACGATGGCATCCGGGATGCGGGGCACGGGAGTCAATCTTACAGCTTTTAGGTTTCAACTGTCAGGCTCTTCATCTTCCTTCAAACATCTGCACAAGCTGTCTTGAGTTGGGCTAACCGCTGAATTTGGTTGCGATATTCGGTTGTGTCAAATTTGTCCACAGCCCCACCAAACCGAGCTTCTTTCCATACCGTCATCGATGTAAGTGGGTCATTTTCACTATTTTCGCCAACTGAATCTTGCGCCGGACGGATGGCAGGAAATTGAAAAGCCTGGGTTTCATCCAATCCTTCTGCATAGTCGGCAAACCCACCTAGATTGATCATTTGGATTGCCGATTCGACCCAGCTCTTGCGCAAATGAGACACTTTTCCTTTTTGGCTCCTCAGCCAACCGATGGCGTCAGGGCCAGCAATCTGAGTTGCTGCTGTTACGACAGCACTGTAAGTCTCATCGTCTACGCCTCTGTTTGTGATGTGGTCAGCGACCAAGACAAATCCTTGGTCACCTATATTCGCGATGACTTTCAAAAGCTGATATTGCAGTTCCCCATCTGCGTCGAGTAACCAACGGTACACATCCCGCAATAAACTCTTCGCAATCTCAGGGTTGGCCGCAAAATTTACTCCACCTCTCAAGGTTCGTGGATTTGAAAGATATTGTGTCTTCCGAGCAAGCTCAAAAGCGGCTTGGTTTCGGATTTCAGGTTCATTTTCTGGAGCCAGTTTAAGAAACATACTGTCGACGAACTGACAATCCGGAGGGGAATTCAATGTGTATTCACCACCACATCGTCCGCCCGAGCCTGGTGCGACTTGCAAGTTCATCAGAACCACCGTACTTTCACACGTTGATCAAAGTCAACCACACGACAAGAAATCTAGCAAAAAATCTGAGATAAGTACGACAGCGTGTCTCCACCAATCATTTGCCGTGACACTTTTTAAACTTCTTCCCGCTCCCGCACGGACAGGGGTCGTTGCGGCCAACATCTGGAATAGCTCGTTCCTTGTTCTGTGTTCCTTGTGCACTGGGAACCCGGAACCCGGAACCCGGAACTTTCTCTGGTCTCGCACTCAAAATATCTCCACTTCCCACTCCCGTCTCCTCCAGTTCCGCCTCGATCTGGTCCTCGTTTGTGCGGATGCTGGAAAGCTCGTCATCAGCCTGCTGCAAGATTGCGCGCGGCTGGAATTGTCTGAAATCAACCTGCAATAGTGTGCGGGCAATGGTGGAATCGATGGTCGCAAGGAGCTGCTGGAAGCGGCGGAAGCCCTGATCCTTGTACTCGATCAGCGGATCGCGCTGGGCAAAACCGGCAAACGCTACCTGCTCGCGAAGGTGCGCCATCTCATCGATGTGATCCATCCAGTGCGTGTCGATAGAGCGAAGGGTGACGACGCGCTCCGCTTGGGCAACAGCTATGGAATCGGCTGCAGTACAACGCTCTTCGTAGAGTCCTGTGAGTTGGTCTGCAATAAATTTCATCAGTGCATCCTTGTCTGCAAACTCTTTGCACTTAGCAAGTGGCATGCGCGACTGCAGATCAGGGTGCATGCCGACTAATTTGGAATGCATGATGTCCATCTCCCACGCATCCGGATCGGTTGCAGTGCAGTGCACCGTAACGAGAGACTGCACTTCCTCACGGAGGATATTGAGCACTACTTCATGAAGTGGTGACTCCTCATGTTCAATGTTCAATTGCCCATTCTCTCCTTCTACTTCCGCCAATCGCACAAGAATCTTCTGCCGTCTCTTGTAAATAATCTCGCGGTGCTTATTCATCACGTCGTCGTACTGCACGACATGGCGGCGGATATCGAAGTTCCGTCCTTCCACTTTCTTCTGCGCGCTTTCGATGCTGCGGGAGACGAGGCTGTTTTCCAGCGGGACATCGTCGGGAACCTTGAGACGGACCATCATCGCTTTAAGACGGTCACCGCCGAAGAGCCGCATGAGATCGTCTTCCATGGACACAAAGAAGCGCGACTCTCCAGGGTCTCCCTGGCGACCACTACGACCGCGGAGCTGGTTATCTATGCGTCGTGCTTCATGGCGTTCTGTGCCGAGAACGACCAATCCCCCGAGGCCTGCTATACCCTCTCCAAGTTTGATATCCGTACCGCGCCCGGCCATGTTTGTCGCAATCGTGATGGCACCCTTTTGCCCGGCTCCGGCAATGATCTCCGCTTCGCGCTGGTGCTGTTTGGCATTGAGAATCTGGTACGGCACCTGCATCTCTTCAAGAAGCAATCCCATCGCCTCGGATTTTTCGATGGAAGTTGTCCCGATGAGTACTGGCTGACCCTTTTCAAACTTTTCTTTTGCAATAGTGGCAACGGCACGGAACTTGGCAACAACGGTGCTATAGACAGCATCGGACTTGTCCTCACGCGTCACCGGCATATGCGTGGGGATCACGAGTGTTCGCAGTTTGTAGATCGATTCAAATTCCTCTTCCTCCGTCTTTGCTGTTCCGGTCATGCCAGCCAATTTTCCATAGAGACGGAAATAATTCTGGAAGGTGATCGTAGCAAGCGTCTTACTCTCGCGCTGCACCTCAACGTGCTCTTTTGCCTCAATGGCCTGATGGAGCCCATGACTGTAGCGGCGGCCGGGCATCAGACGCCCTGTGAACTCGTCGACGATGATGATCTCGCCGTCTTTCACAACGTAATCCACATCCGTACGGTAGATGGCATACGCACGCAATGCCTGCTCGATGTGATGCACTTCCTCGAAACCTTTATCTGTATAGATATTTTCGAGTCCAAGGAGTTCCTCCATTTTTTTCACACCCTCTTCTGTAAGCGTTGCTACACGCTGCTTCTCATCACGCGTGAAGTGTGTGTTTTCCGAAAGACCCTTCACAAGCTCGGCATACTGCTGGTACTTCGTTGTGGATTCCTCGGCCGGCTGCGAGATGATGAGTGGCGTGCGGGCTTCATCGATGAGGA
>SXGU01415789.1_pt1 | contig 11046 bp, 9 predicted proteins | sample 3174531 | NCBI WGS metagenome assembly SXGU01 (sample SAMN11356863, study PRJNA531348) | freshwater metagenome | isolation source: freshwater sample F1-140 | place: China: Fuxian Lake, Yuxi | collected 2017-12-25
GGATGTGATATGGATAAATTGACCATCATCGATTATCCTGGTCGGAAACCAGGTTCATCTAGATTACTTTCTGGATGTGATATGGATAAATTGACCATCATCGATTATCCTGGTCGGAAACCAGGTTCATCTAGATTACTTTCTGGATGTGATATGGATAAATTGACCATCATCGATTATCCTGGTCGGAAGAACCAGATCCATCCAGATTTGATCTGGTTGCTTATTTGGGCTCCGTTGTAATTTTTTATTGTTTTGCTTATTACATAACCGCCAAATCAAGTCACAGAATTATAAAAAAGTAATCAGGAAACCATCATTAAAAAATAAAGAAAAAATCTAAGTCGCAGAATATAAAAAGTATTCGAGTATAATAATAAAAATCATATTTTAACTAAAAAATATCATATTTTTAGAGTTTATTTTGGCGGTTATGCATTATTATCTATAGCCCATGATTTCTAATATTTTGTCCCATTACTTCACATTATGTTTTTTTCAATTATATGCTCTTATCCATATTTAAAAAAATTGATATATTTATTATATTGAAGATTATATACTAATATAAATAGTAAATATTATATAATAACATAAATAGTAAATATTAATAATGGATTCGAATAAACTGCCATATAGATTACTTTCTGGATGTGATATGGATAAATTGACCATCATCGATTATCCTGGTCAGAGGGAACCAGATCCATCTGGATTTGAACTGTTCGTTTATCTGGGCTCCGTTGTAGTTTTTTATTGTTTTGCTTATTATTATTATCTATATTAAAAAAATTGATATATTGAAGATTAAATATAAATAGTAAATATTATATAAGGGCGGCATAATCGGAAAAATAATTTGTGAAAATATGATATATTTTATTACTTTATTACCTTTATAGCCTGCGCCCTATTTATTCCTTTATTTTTTATTCTATTCTTTGATTTTGTTTATTCGTTTACTTTTTTTAAATTCTGCGCCCTATTTTTTCCGGTTATGTATGTCTTTTAATTTATTTTCAATTATTTTTTTAACTATCTTCACAAATTATTTTCACAAATTATTTTTTGGTTATGTTTTACTCATTTACTTTTACTCATTTACTTTTACTCATTTATTTTTATATAATCAGATACAACTTATTTTTAATAGTTATGGTATTCCGTTTTAATATTTTGTCTATTATATTTTCATAATTCATATAAGCCTGTGAAATACACTGAAATAAAAATTGAATAATTATTATAATAAAATTCAAATAAAGTTATAATAAAATCTAATTAAGTCAACTGATAGATACTATAATGAATAATATAATTGATTCCATTCAGAATATGATTCACACGAAAATAGAGCAAAACGCACCCATCGTTATTTACATAGGGATTGGTACGTTCGCGGGATTGACCACACAGATCGGCGAGGATATAATCATGGAAGATAAGAATTATCATCAGTTTCCTCCATGCATCCAGAAAATATATATGGATAATATTGATATGCATCTCTTTATTATTTTAATAGATCCAATTCAAGAAGATCCTATTTATATAGTTACAGATCCATTAAAACGAGAATATTTTCCCTCAGAATGGATTCATTCTTCTTCGGGATTGTGTGAAGCATATGACAATAACAGAATTACAATATATCCGTTTAGACATGCCGTAAAAACCAAGATAAACAACGATGCCTCAAATATCGATATCACGGATGATCTGTTCAAATTAAATGAATTATGTATTCTAAATAATATGACATTAATATATCATGATTTTTCTGGACAGGACACAGCGAAGAATCTCGAGAAATATTTCGAGGAACAAATAGGATCACATCTTGATACAATCGTATATGGAATTGGAGGAGGAAATATTAGTGGGTGTTATTATGATTTTACAAGAAGGGAGGCATTTCTTGCCTCCATGGTATGCCACGAACGTAGAAAAATTATCAAGGTATTTAGTCCAGAGAAAACCTTGCGGGATTTTTCAAAATCGTGTGATAATAGGGATTTTTTAGAATTCCTCACTGCTTCTACTGAAAAATTTGGTTATGAAAATATTGATATAATTCAATCCCAAATTCAACTTATGAATGAAAATTTCAAATTCAAGTTTAAAAATTACGTGATGTATGTAATGCGAATCCTGAAAGACTATAATGATGCATTGCTTAAAAAAATAGAAGACATTGACAAAATAAAAGACATAGAGTATTATCTTAAAAAAATCGACTGTCCTGGAAAAATCAAGGATCTAATCGAAACTAAAGATGTTGATATTTTTAACAAGGCTCTTATATTTTTCTCGGAGTATTTCTTGAGCGAGATCACATTGATTCTAATGGACACACGGTATTCTGGAACTAGGCCTTTTGAAATACTAAAACTCATTACATCAGATCCAGACAAGTATAAATGGCTCAATACGTTTAATAAAATTTTTGAATAAAAATTGAATAATATATTATATAAATAATAATACGGATAGTAAAAATATATAAATAATACTATAATTAACAATAAAATGATCAGCAGCAATATAATCAATATAATACTAACACACTTATACGAGGTACTGCCATTCTATTTGCTCTTTGAATTGATTAATTATGCGGCTCGAAAGTATCTTGATTTTAACACATTGTACTTTATATTGCATTTTCTAGTAAATCTAATAAATTCCATATTATTATTCCCTGTTATAATACATTTAACAAATGATCCATTATATGACATCGTCCCAGAAAATGTCTCTCGGAATGATTTTACATCGCTTGATTATATATACCCTATGGTAATTGGGCTTCATGTATTGCATTTAGTTCATAATATTAGACAAGTAAATTCCGATGAACTCATTCATCATGTAATAACTCATTTATTCTGGTATGGTATATATTATTGCAATTCAAGTAAATTATATATTGCACCAATGATAGTTATGTCTGGAATTCCCGGAGGAATTACCTATTTAATGTTAGCTTTGCAAAAGTTTGGGAAGATTAAAAAAATAACGGAAAAAAAAATATCTATGTATTTAAATGTATGGATTCGAGCCCCAGTGTGTATAATATTTTCAGCATTGATGTACGTTAAAAATATGGATGAATATAATTATGATGATAAGAGTTTATATTCCTATTATTTTACTATGTTTATGATATTTTTTACTTTTATAAATGGTGTTCATTTCATGAATAATATCATATACAGCTATTATGAAAATTATTTTAAGGGCTCCTAATTATTTTTTTATATTTTTGTTCATATGATTCTATATATTCGGCATCTGATTTATCTATACCTGTTATTTCCATTATTCTTAAAATATTAACGTAATGCTTAATTGTTTTTGAGAATCCCTCATAAAGAAGTCTTGATACCAGATCAGAATCAATTTCAAATTGCAATAAATTAGTTTCAAATGTATTCAACTTAACCGTCCTCATATTATTCATTGTATCCATACATATTCTATCATTGGCTATACATGTATATTTATATATTATGTCACTTATATTTGAGCTATATATTTTATTTATAATTCTATTGAAATATGTTTCATTTTTCTTAATCATATGATCCTTACCCGTTACTCTTGTTAAAATCTTATGTATCGTTGTATTCGCAATATCAATCATATTCCTTATATAATTCTTTGGTTTATTCATTAAGTATAGTTCTGCTTCCGTGATCTCACTTAGACTAACTATATTTTCTTTTAATTGTAATATGATTGATATAAAGCTTTTCCCTACACTTTGGATATTTCTGTCAAAATAAAATAACCCCTTTAATTCATAATATGATAGGATATGGTTCACCGTCTCGAGCAAGTCCCTATATTTCGAGATAATTGGCAAACTTTTTAATTCCGTCATTTCTAATGAATTTATTATTAGAATATCATGGTCTATCACATTATTTAGTATATTATGATAATATCCCTGTTTAAATATACTATTATATATATCATCTAAATCCGTCATTTTCCCAATCTTAAACTCACCATCTTCATATACCATTTCAGTCAGGACACTCCTTAGATGTGGTAACTTTAATTTAAATTGTCGAAATCTGTCATCAGTATCGCGATGTGCCGCAAGTTCCTCAAAAATTAATGAGTGATCTGTGTATATGAATTGCTTTAACTCTGCATTCGGAGCATATAACAGCTTAAAAAGCTCCAATCTTATTTCAAAGAATAACTCCATTATTTGTGTGTATTTTTCTGATTCCATAAGATATGAGATCGCCAAGCCATCAATGAATCCATTATATAACAGCCATATTTCCCTTATAATTTCATATGGCTCGATAGCCGAGTGCTGGTCATCTATTAGAAATCCGACTGTTTTATTATGATATTCCGTTATTCTATTGCCTATTTTTTTATCACCAAAAGTCAATGGATAATTTTCGAACATTCCACCATCTAAATTATTGGTCCCATTTATGACTATTGGCTTAAATAAACATGGGATACATGATGATGCACTGCATGCCTTTATTACAGTTAGATCCTTGTAAGATGGATTGTTAGAGTAATATACCGTATCAATCGGATTCCAGTTTGTTCCAGTCATGACGATGGTTTTTCCCGTTAGGGAGGAGTATTCATCGAATGTGAAAAATCTCTCTACCTTCCATCCACTATAATCCTCATCATAATCCACCTCATCCACATTAATAAAACTGCCATTTCTATCCTTTATTATAATAAGCTTATCAAGGTTGTTACCCATCGTGTTGCAAATGTGCTTGCATATCAGCGCTAGCCACACACTATAGCCGGAATCCTCAAAATCATATAAGTAATTATTATACAGCATTTTTTTTATTGTGTCATAAACTGATGAAACTGTAAACTTGGGAGTGGTATAAAAACTGTCAAGTGGTCTTGATATAAAACGCTCTATGACAAAATTTATTGATTTCGTATATTTTTCGACAAGCTCTGTATTTTTGAGTATATTTTTTAGTGAGGTATTTTTTAAGTTATCATATATGTCCCCCGCAGGCGTTATTACTGCAAGTACCGTAGCCGTCAATGCCCCAATGCTTGTGCCTGAAAAATAATTTAGATAGAATATATTTCCTGACAAGAGCAGCCCCAATAATACTCCAAGATAAATCATTCCCTTTGATCCTCCTCCAGAAAAAACAACCCTTTCTATTTTATATGGATTTACATAATTTATATAATTTTTTGAGAAAGCAGTGTCGTCATGATTATTCTTTATTAATTTTATAATATTGTCCATATCGCATTTATTATCAGCTAGAGCCCCATGCATTAAGAAATTATTACAAAGATCAAAACTATGAAATAGAATATCTTCTTTTAATAGATACGATGCATTCAGAAGTTGTTGCTTTATTTTGTTATGATTGTGCTCATTTAAAATTCTCATCAAATCCTCAGGAGTAAGATCATGCAAATCCAATAAATTAAATAGCTTTTGTGAGTTTAGGACATTGCTGCTATATATTATAAATGGTGTAGTATTACGCTTTATTGTAACTATTTTAACTGAATCAAGGGTATCAACGGTCTTTTTATACAATGCATTATTTATATATTCACGATAATATTCCATTATACATGTGCTACATAAAAATATTTTTATATCTCCTCATTTACAAAAGATGACACAACATATGACACAACATATTATGATAAAGAATATTCTTGGTAATTGATAGAACTTTGTTAATATGTGATGACAATACAAGACAAGACAAGACAGTAAATATTCGATAATAATTTAAAAATTGATTATTATTTATATTTATTACATATATAGCAAACATTATAAATATTACAAATATTACAAATATTACAAACGATGGCTCAACTCATTAGAACCTATAATAATGGACAATTAGAAGAAATATATTTTATCAATAATAACAAGAAAGAAGGAGACATTATGCAATATTATGACAATGGGAAATTGTTTAGCATTTGTAATTATATTAATGGCAAAAGAGAAGGTGAATATAAATCATATCATCCAAATGGGCAATTGAATGTGATTTATAATTGTGTTGATGACAAGAAAGAGGGTGAATATAGGTCATATTATAGAAATGGAGAATTGTTCAGCATTTGTAATTATATTAATGGCAAAAGAGAAGGTGAATATAAATCATATCATCCAAATGGGCAATTGAGCGAAATCTGTAATTATATTAATGATGAACTAGAAGGCGAATATAAATCATATCATATGGATGGGCAATTGAATGAAATTTGTAATTTTATCAATAATAATATAGACGGAGAATATAAAAAATATTATCACGATATGCGGTTACAGAAAATTTGCTATTACGTTAATGGCAAAAGAGAAGGTGAATATAAATCATATCATCCAAATGGGCAGTTACATGAAATTTTCAATTATATAAATGATAAGAAGGATAATTGACAGCTTTTTAAGACTTATAATAATTATATTAATGATGAAATAGGAGGTGAATAAATTAAAAAAAATTGATTTTTATTTACACTTATTTGTTAATTGCTATATTAATCATAATCAATTAATGGCTGAACTCATCAAAATTTATAATGGTGAGCATTTGGTAAAGATGTATTTTGAAAATGATGGCAAGAAGGAGGGTGAATACTTGTCATATTACCACGATGGGAAATTAATGTCAACATGTAATTATATCAATGACAAAAGAGAGGGCGAATTTAGATTATATTTTGACACTGGACAATTGAATGTGACTTATAATTATGTTGATGGCAAGAAGGAAGGTGAATATAGGTCATATTATAGAAGTGGAGAATTAAATGAAATTTATAATTTTATTAATGACAAAGCAGAAGGTGAATATAGATCGTATCATAGGAATGGACAATTATATGAAATCTATAATTATATTAATAATAAAATAGAAGGTAAATACAAATCATATTTTGATAATGGACAGCTTTTTGAGACTTATAATTATATTAATAACAAAATGGAAGGTAAATATAAATCATATTATCAAAATGGCCAATTGGATATTATACGCACTTATGTGGCTGGCAAAGTAGAGGGTGAACATAAAAAATATCATTATAATGGAGAATTATATATTACTTGTTATTGTGTAAATGATAAAATAGAAGGTAAATATAAATCATATTGTAGAAATGGGCAGTTAATAGAAACTTGTATGTTTATCAATGGTAACAAAATTATCAAATCAGTTTATATATAATATTTAGATATAACATTTTATTTATTATCCGATAACACTAAAATATAAAAAATGATTTTATTTTGGCAACTAAAAAGAGTACAAAATTGATGACAAAAAATTGATTTATTATTATCCAAGTAACTCTATAAAAAGTTAATATAAAGTTAATATAAAGTTAATCATAATGGCAAAGCTTATTAAAACTCATTATGGAAACAAGCAGCTAAAAAAGATGTATTTTGAGAATAATGGAAAGATAGAAGGAGAATATAGAGATTATTATGCAAATGGACAGGTATATATAACCTGTAATTATATTAATGGAGAAATAGAAGGTGAATATAAATCATATCATGAGAATGGACAATTAAGGGAAATTTGTAATTATATTAATGGAGAAATAGAAGGTGAATATAAGAATTATTATGATAATAGGCAATTAAGGGAAATCTGTAATTATATCGATGGAAAAATAGAAGGTGAATATAGGGATTATTATGAATATGGACAATTAAGAGAAATCTGCAATTATATCAATGGAAAAATAGAAGGTGAATATAAAACATATGGGGTGGGTGGAGAATTAGAGACAATTTGTAATTATATTAATGGAAAAATAGAAGGCAAATATTTATCATATTTTTGCAAAACGTATTATTATGATAGATATTTATATGCTACATGTAATTATATTGATGGAAAAATAGAAGGTGAATATATAGAATATTATTATAATGGGCAACCTAGTGGCATTTATAATTATGTTAATGGAAAGGAAGAAGGTGAATATAAATCATATTATCATAATGGACAGCTTAGCAGAATTTGTAATTACGTTGATGGAAAATTGGAAGGTGAATATAGGGAATATAATCGCAGTGGGCAATTGACTTGTGTATATAATTACGCCAGTGGGAAAAAACATGGTTTGCACGAAAGATATTATGACAACGGACAATTGTGGGAGATTTATAATTATGTTGATGGGGTGCAGGATGGTGAATATAAAAAATATTATGATGATGGAAAATTAGAAGAGATTTGTAATTATGCAAATGGGAAGCGAAATGGAGAATATAGGGGCTATCGTCATAGTGGATTCTTACGGTATATTTTTAATTATGTTGATGGAGTGGAAGAGGGTTATTATGAAGAATATAATAAAAATGGACAGCTGTGTGAAACGGGTTTTTGTGAAAAATATAATTATATTGATAGGGGAATGGATGAAATGGATGAAATGGATGAAATAAATGAATATTGAGTGTCATAATTGCTAAATTCCAAAAATAAGTTATTTGGTTAATTGTTTTTTATAATATGTGACTTATTTTTTAATTATGTTTTTCTTATTACTTTTTTATAATTATATTACTTAATTTTAGAAGTGTGACAATCAGATCCATAAATGAACAATAATAAAAATTGATATTTAATAATATTGATAGTTAATTTTATTATGTATTTTATAAAGCTATGCCTATATCTATTGAAACTTATTTTTATGGCGGGGAATTGAAGGAGAAATATTCAATTGATAATGGAAAAAAATATGGAAAATATGAATTATATTATGATAACGGACAAATACGAGAAGCTTGTAATTATATCGGCGATATAATGGATGGTGAGTACAAGTCATATTTTGATAGCGGACAAATAGAGGAAGCTTGCAATTATATTAATGGAAAAATAGAAGGTGAGTATAGGTCATATTATAATAATGGGCAGTTAGAGGAGGTTTGCAATTATGTTAATGATGAAATCAGTGATTTATATACAGAATATCATGAAAATGGGCAATTAAAAAAGACATACAGAATTAATTATGGAAAAAAAGAGGGTGAATATAGGGAATATTATAATGATGGGCAGCTAAATAGGATTTGTAATTTTGTTGATGGAAAAATAAAGGGTGAATTTAAGTCATATCATAAAAATGGCCAATTACACGAAGTCTGTAATTATATTAATGGAAAAATAGAAGGTGAACATAAATCATATTATAATAATGGGCAATTACACATAATTTGTTATTATAATAATGGCACTAAAGAAGGTTAATATAAATCACGATGACAAAAAAATTGATTTTATTCTTACTTTGATTGATTGAAATGAAAATATAGTTAATATAAGATACAGTAATGGCAAAGCTTATTAAAACTTTCTATGATAGTAAACAACAGAGACTGAACCATATATATTATACAAACAATAATAAAAAGGAAGGTGAGTATAAGGAATATTATTATGATGGACAGCTATCAGTTACCTATAATTATATTGATGGAAAAATGGAGGGAGAATATAAGTCATATTATAATAATGGGCAATTGTATATCATTTATAATTATATTGATGACAAAATAGAAGGCGAGTATAGAATATATTATATGGATGGGGAGCGATATGCCACATGTAATTATATTGATGGAAAAAGGGAAGGTGAATATAAATCATATCATCGCAATCAGCAGTTAAATGAAATTTGTAACTATAATGATGGAAAAATGGAAGGTGAATTTAAGGAATATTATTGCGATGGGGAACTTAGAAGAATTTGTTATTATGTTAATGGAAAAATGGAAGGTGAATTTAAATTATATCACCACAATCACAGCTGGCAACTAGAAGAAATTTGTAATTATATTGGTGGAAGGAAAGAAGGTGAATATAAATTATATTATGAGAATGGACAATTAAAAGAAATTTGTAATTATATTGATAACAAAATGGAAGGTGAATATAAAGCATATCATAATAATGGACATCTATATGTTACCTGTAATTATATCGATGGAATAATAGAAAGTGAATATAGGAAATTTCATAATAATGGACAATTAAGGGAAATTTGTAATTATAGCAATGGAAAAATAGATGGTGAATATAAGGAATATTACTATGGTGGAGAACTTTGCAAAATTTGTAATTATATTGATGGAAAGATAGATGGTGAATATAAAAGATATTATAATAATGGACAGCTGTCTATTATCTGTAATTATATTGATGGAAGAAAGAAAGGAGAATATAAGGAATATCATGAAAATGGACAGCTAAAGGAAATTTCCAATTATATGAATGGAAAAATAGAAGGTGAACATAAATCATATCATGAAAATGGGCAATTAAACATGATTTGTTATTATAATACATGACCGCCAAAATAAACTCCAAAAATATGATATTTATAGTTTAAATTATGATTTTTATTATTTTACTTGATTACTTTTTATATTATGCGACGTAGATTTTTTCTTTATTTTTCTGATGTTTTCTTTATTTTTCTTTATAATTATGTGACTTAAATTGTCAGTTATGAAAGAAAGTTAATATAAATCATGGTGACTAAAAAATTGATTTTATTTATTCTTTGATTAACTGAAAACAAACATAGTTAATAAAAAGACATAGTAATGGCAAAGCTTATTAAAACCTTTCATGATAGCGAACAACAGAAACTGAACCAAATATATTATACAAATGATGATAAAATGGAAGGTGAATATAAACAATATTATGATGATGGACAGCTATATGTTATCTTTAATAATATCGATGGAATAGCAGAAGGTGAATATAGGAAATTTCATAATAATGGACAATTAAGAGAAATTTGTAATTATATAAATGGAAGGATGGAAGGTGAATATAGGAACTATTATGATAATGGACAATTGTACATCATTTGTAATTATATCGATGGAAAGAGGAAAGTAGAATATAAGGAATATCATGAAAATAGGCAACTAAAAAAAATTTCCAATTATGTTGATGGAAAAATAGATGGTGAATATAGGGAATATCATGAAAATGGGCAACTAAAAGA
>SXGU01124182.1_pt1 | contig 11043 bp, 9 predicted proteins | sample 3174531 | NCBI WGS metagenome assembly SXGU01 (sample SAMN11356863, study PRJNA531348) | freshwater metagenome | isolation source: freshwater sample F1-140 | place: China: Fuxian Lake, Yuxi | collected 2017-12-25
ATGGGATACGGTTGGCCTCGCCAATCTGGTTGTACACGGAATTGATTGTTACCACGGCAGTATTTTATTTGAGCCTGCCGTTACCGAAGTTGGAACTACCATTAAAGACCACTTGGATAACATTGGATAGCAAGTAATGACGGTCACTTTTAACAAGATCAACAAAACATATTTACGCCATACAGCTCGCCAGGTAGAAGCCTTGCGTGACGTCAGTTTTAGTGCTGATAACCACGAATTTGTCTCTATCGTTGGACCAAGTGGCTGCGGGAAAACAACCCTGCTTAAGATCGTCGCCGGTTTAGTTAAAGCCGACAGTGGGAATGTAAGCTATACATCCAAAGAAAAACCCCGCTCTGCGTTGGTGTTTCAAGACCAGGGCTTGTTACCTTGGTTGACGGTTTTGGAAAATGTTTGCCTTGGGTTGGAACTTCAACGGGTGAAAAAAAACGAACGCCAAGCCAAAGGACGCGATTTTTTACGGACCATCCATATGGTTGGATTTGAAGATCATTACCCGCATGAGTTATCGGGTGGGATGAAACAAAGGGTGGCATTGGCACGCGCATTCCTAACCAATCCGGATATTTTATTGATGGATGAACCGTTTGGCGCGCTTGACGCGCAATCTCGCCTTATCATGCAAGAAGAGTTGTTGGGGTTGTGGAACCGGGAAAGAAAATTAGTATTATTTGTTACCCATGATATTGATGAGGCGGTTTTGTTGAGCGATCGGGTGGTGGTAATGAGCCACCGACCTGGAGCAATTAAACAGATCATCAACATACCCCTTGAGCGGCCACGCTCACTTGAAACACGCGAAGTAGCAAAATTTACGGAGATCAGATGGCAGATCTGGAAATTGCTGGAAAAAGATATTCGAGCCGACTTAAGTCTCTGATCTTTCGGGAAGATCGGGCTGACTTTCGCCGCATGTTGATGGAGAGGTTTACGACACTCTCGATCGTTTTTGCGGTTCTGATTATTTGGGAGACCCTCTCAAGATTGGGTTTGGCATCGAAGATCATCTTTCCCGCTCCATCGACCATTTCCAAAGAATTCGTAAAAGACCTGCTTGCAGGCGCGTTCACACAAGATTTCCTCATTACGATCACGCGCATGTCCGCTGGTTTATTTTTTGGCAGCAGCCTGGGCATGTTGTTGGGAATGATCATGGGTTGGAACCCCACGGCCAGGCGCATCATTGATCCAATTGTCGCGTTTATCCATCCAATCCCAAAAATGACCTTGTTGCCAATGGTGCTGATCATTCTTGGGCTTGGCGAGGAGTCGCGCATATTTATGATCGCCATGGGTGGGTTTTTCCCGATGGTGGTGAATACGATGTTTGGCGTACGGCAGATCAACCCGATTTATTATGATGTGGTGGATAATTATGGCGGCAGCAAGTGGGATGAATTCCGGCGCGTGGTACTACCAGGTAGTTTGCCGTATATTATTTCAGGGTTACGTTTGTCCTTTAAGATGGCCCTGACCACCGGCATCGGTATTGAGATGGTATACGGCACGACCGGCCTCGGCGCTAATTTGTGGCTCGCCTGGGAAACCATGCGCATGTGGAAACTTTATTCGATCATCTTTATTATTGCCATGGTAGGCGCGTTGGTAACGTGGGCGCTGGAATTATTGAATGCTTATCTGTTACCATGGCATCATGAGGCAAATTTGGAATAACCAGTCGTCATTCGAGCAGATGGAACCATGAACCGCCACCAAGGCGGTTTTTTTGTTTCCGATTTGACCCGCTTAACAGGCAAAGTTGTTTGCAAAACGGTCGCTGCCCGACAAATTTTGTAAAAGCAGAGTTGGTCAAATAAGAAATTCTAAATCGATAAAAAGGTGCTTTTGTGATATATTCCTGCCGGCACCAAATCACAATAAACAATGATTTAATTGCCAGATTAACATTTTTCTAAAGTAGGCAGCGCCATCCCGCAATCATTTCTTGTTGAATTATCCAGTGTATGTGATAATCCCTTTCATATTTGCAAGGTTAGTGACGATGATGATCCCAAACGAGAACGCTTACCGTAAAGTGAAAGACTCCCTTAGCAAGGATATCTGGGGATATTTCCATTCTGTTTGCGAGCGTTTTTGGGACAAGGATTTTGTCGTCAGCGGCCAAAACAAGTTCACCTTCGGTGAATTGGAAAAGTGTTCGAACCAGATCTCTACTGTTTTACAAAAAACCAATAAAAAGCAGGTGGGCGTTGCAATTTACGCTCAGGACCCTCGTTTGGTGATCTCAGCCATGGTGGGGGCGATGAAAGCGAATGACTACTTCATTTTTTTGGATTCCACCTACCCAAGGGCAGTTTTACAAGAGACCATCTTGCATTCGGATATCGAGATCATTTTGCTCGATGAATCGTTATCCAGCCAATTCAGTTTGCCCATCGATGGACCACAGAAGATCATCAACATCCATTTGGGATTGGCAAGAGATGTAAATCCCACCCTTCCATCGGTCGACCCCAGCCCGGAAGACCTGGTCCAGCTCCTGTTTACTTCCGGCTCTACCGGCACACCCAAAGGTGTGATGCAGACCTATCGTTTCTTCATCCAAATGCTGAGCGACTTGGCCTTGGGGGATGACAGCTATGTGATGATGGAAACGGCCAATTTTAATTACTCGAGGACGCACAGCTCTGTGTTTGGAGCTTTGGTGCATGGCCAAACTATCGTGATACAGGATGTAAAAACCTTCGGCTTCGATGGTTTTGCGGAGACCATCCGAACCTGGAACGTCAACGTGCTCAAATGCCTACCCACAATTTTCCGCAATTTTGTCGCCACCCTCCACGAGGACGATAAGTTCCCGAATGTGCAATGGGTATGGCTGAGCGGTGAAAAGTGGCTGCGACAAGATCTGGAGAAAATACTGATTCATTTTCCAAGCGTGGAATATGCTCGGCTCTCTTATGGCGGATCTGAATTTCTGACCCCTACCCAAACTTTTTTACCCATCCGTGAAGTGCTCCTAATGGATCCACCATCGAGTGGAATGCCATTGCCCCATACCCGAATTACCTTAAGAAACCAAAATGGCGAGATCGTACCGGCAGGAGAGGAGGGCGAGGTGGTTGTATATGGCAATTACATATCGCCTGGTTATTACAACCTGCCAGAACAAAACCGCCAAAAGTTCTCCGAAGACCCTGCAAACCCAGGATACCGATTTTACTACACAGGTGACCTTGCCTATTTTGGAACGAATGGACACTTGTACATCACCGGCCGCGCAGATCATGAAGTTAAGATCAAAGGCGTTCGCATCCAAAAAGACAGCCTGGAAAACCATTTGCTCGCCTACCCTGGGGTGTCTAACGTCGTTTGCAAGGTGGTATCGACACCCCGTGGAGAAAGCAAGTTGGCCGCCTACTTTAGCACAGAAGACGGGCAATACATCCCGGTGAGCGATTTGCGTCGATCCCTGCTGGAAGTGTTTCCTGTACAGCAAATGCCCAACTTCATCATCCAAGTCAGCGAAATGCCGCTCACCCCAACCGGCAAGCTAAACCTCAATGCATTGCCTGCACCATCTTTTGAGCGGCCAGACCTGCCAAACACTTACGAAGCCGCCAACACAGAAACGGAAAAAGCCGTTTTACAAATTTGGGAAGAAATGTTGGGCATTCAGGGCATTGGAGTCACTGACGACTTATTTGAAGTGGGTGGCGACTCTTTATTGGCGGCGATGATCCTAATGGGCATGGGTGCCAAATTCGGAAAAACCTTGCCAGTTTCGATCTTATTGATCGCGCCAACAGTTCGGGCGCTTTCCGCCCTGATCGATGAGAAGGATACCCAAAAGTCGTTATTGCCATACATTGAATTTCAAGAAGGGGGTGGTGGTCTCCCGATCTTTTTCATCCCTGGCAAAGGCGGGTACCCGATCCGCATCAAGCATTTGGGCAGGTCATTAGACCCCAGCCACCCCATTTATGCCCTGCAAGATAGCCGACCGAACCGGCTAACTTTGGATCACAACCCTATCGCTGACTCCGCCAAGTACCTTTATCAGGTCATCCGCGATATTGTGCCAACTGGCCCAGTAATGCTGATCGGAGAATCTTTGGGGGGTAAGATCAGTTACGAGATAGCCCAGATCATGCGGGCAAACCGTGAACCTTTGCCAGTATTGGTGCTGTTGGATACATATCACAACCTTCCCGAGGGCAGCTCACCATTGGGCAGGTGGGATCCCAAGTTTCTTTGGGATATGGCAAAAAAACACACCAGCATCCTTACCAAGGCAAATGGACAGGGCAGGCGGGAATACTTGCGCCATTATGCCCAACTGACCATCAGCAAGATGAGAAAAAGTTTTGCGGCAGATAATGCCAAGGTTCACCGTGCTCCCGACCCATATGAGCCATTTTCGATCCTGACCGGCAATAACCGGGAACTGCTTGAGTTCTCTCACAAACCTTACCCTGGCAGGGTGGTTCTCATCAAGGCTCTACGAGAATACACGAAGCTTACACCAGGAAATGGCTGGGAGAATGTAGGAATCGCCGACTTGCGAATCGAGCCGTTGGATTGTTACCATGGCAGCATCCTTTTTGAACCCGCTGTAACACGATTGGCAGAGATCGTCCGGAAATATATATAAGGCCCATGAACTCATCAAGACCATCCAATTTTTGTAAAAGGAGCCTGCTACATAACTTATTGGGTTCTAAGGCGTTTTAACTTTCAATAATGATAGGAGTGATGAAATGAAAAAAAATTTGATCATGTTATTGTTGGCTGCCATTTTGGTTACAGGTTGTGCCGCTCCAAGTGCTGCGACCCCTGCTGCCGAAGTAGTTGAGCCAGCCACTGCCGAACCAGTTGCCGCTGAACCAACCGCCGCTCCAACTGAGATCTCGTTTGAACCTGTAACCCTTACGGTAAACCTGACCAAAGGTGTGCAAAGCTTGGGTCCGATGTACATCGCCATGTCCAAGGGCTATTTCGAGCAGTTCGGCATCACAATTGAAACTGTGACCCTTCAAAAACCAAATGATGCCTTGCCCTTGCTCTTAAATGGTGATTTGGATATTTTGATCGGTTCCGTTGACTCTGGCGTATTGAATACCATTGCTGCCGATCCCGAGATCCGTTTCGTTGCAGACCGTGGTTATATTCGTATGCCAAATGAATGCACCTATTATGGCTTGGTGATTCAAAAAAGCTTGTATGATAGCGGCGAGATCACCAAACCGGAAGATTTAAAAGGTCGCAAGATCGTTACCTCGGTAACTTCACCCGGATTGTTTGTGCTTTCAAAGTACTTGCAACAAGGTGGCCTTACAGTGAATGACATAGAAATGATGAGTATCCCTGTTTCAGCTTGGGGCGAGTCATTAAAAAATAAAGAAGTGGATGGGATTTTTACAACCGAGACAATCCTAACCCGCCTAATACAACAATCGGATGGATATGTGCTCGCCAAAGCAGAAGAATTAACCGATATGCAACTTTCAGGTTTAATTTTTGGCAAAGACCTGCGAGTGGATAATCGTGATGTCGGTGTACGTTTTTTGGCCGCCTATCTAATGGGCATTCGCGAGTACAGCAAAGGTAAAACCGAAGAAAATCTGCAGATCTTGCAAGAGCAAACTGGCGAGGATCCCCAAGTACTCAAGGATGCCTGTTGGATGCAATTCAACCCGGATGCATCCATGAATTTTTCTAGTTTTGATGATTACCAAAACCATATGCTCTCTCTCAAATTGATTGAAAATAAATTCACTGTAGACCAGGTGTATGATCCATCTCTTGCAGCCGAAGCACAGGCCTTGTTGGCCGAAACAGGTTACTAATCATCGTCCGCCAATTGTCCATTCAAATCGAATGAACAACCTCTGATCGGCACAATTATGAACCTGTCTTTCCCTATCAAGAAAGGCTCCAAGGCTAAGCACATGCTCAGAATAAGATGTTCGCACATCGGGTTGCTTGGCTGTTGATGGATTAAAAGCTGTAGAAGTAAAACCAAAAGCGTTCTCCAACCGGAGAGCGCTTTTTTTTGTATTCAGGGGTTGAAAAAAAATATCGCAATTTTGAAGAAAGCCTTGCCCCGGGGCAAAAAAACTCATTTGTCCATTTGAGTAGGATGCAATACTGAACCAGCCAAAATGGATGGTTCGGTAAAAGGGGAGATGATTGCAAAAGACAACCCAGGTGTGTCTGATAGTTTTGCCACCACCGACACCGGGATCGACGGTTTTTTGGGAGGATCTGATCTGATGCAAGCAGTACAGATGAGAAACTCGCAGGATGCAAATTTTAGACGTTGACATAACTATTGATTGTGATAAAATTTGCCACTATGTTGACCACATCAACCGTAAACCGTCGTCGTCTTACAAGCAGCTTAACTGGAAGGTTAGGTTAGTTTTGCTTTTGTAGGACGCAGACAAAACCCACTTAAAAATGACAACCTTCCATCGGAAGGTTGTTTTTATTTTTTGGACTGGAGAAGTTATGAACAATAAACAAAGACCAACTGTAAAAAAAGTTGTACTTGCCTATTCAGGTGGGCTCGATACATCTGTGATCGTGCCATGGCTCAAAGAAAACTATGGTTGTGAAGTGGTCTGTTTTTGCGCCAATGTTGGCCAAACCGATGAAGACCTTTCAAAACTTGAGAAAAAAGCCCTGGATAGTGGAGCCAGCCAATTGATCATACATGATATGCGCGAAGAATTTGCCAGCGATTATATCTTCCCGATGTTGAGGGTTGGAGCGGTATACGAACATAAGTATTTGCTCGGAACCTCCATAGCCCGGCCGCTGATCGCAAAACATATGGTTGAAGTAGCTCACCAGGTTGGCGCCGATGGCATTGCCCATGGCGCGACCGGCAAAGGTAACGACCAGGTTCGCTTTGAGTTGACCGTTATGGCCTTGGATCCTCGCCTTCACATCATAGCCCCCTGGCGCGAATGTGACATCCGCTCCCGCGAGGACGCGATCGCTTATGCCGCGAAACACAATGTGCCGGTAACCGCTACCGTCAAATCGATCTATAGCCGAGACTCCAACCTTTGGCACATTAGCCACGAAGGCGGCTTGCTGGAAGACCCGTGGAACGAGCCAGAAGAGATCATGTACCAGATCAGCACCAGCCCCGAAAGCGCCCCCGAGGAGGGCCAATATGTCGAAATCGACTTTGAAAGCGGCAATCCGGTGGCCGTCAATGGTGAAAGGCTCTCTGCTGCAAAGTTGATTGAAAAGCTAAATGCACTTGGTGGTACACATGGCATTGGCCGGGTGGACCTGGTAGAAAACCGACTGGTAGGCATGAAGAGCCACGGCGTGTACGAAACACCGGGCGGCACCATTTTGCTGGCGGCGCATCGAGACCTGGAAAGCCTGGTTCTGGACAGAGAAACCAGCCATTACAAAGAAATGGTCTCAATCAAGTGGACCGACCTGGTTTACAACGGTCAGTGGTTTACCCCGCTACGAGAAGCCTTGGATGCTTTTGTGAACGCAACCCAGGGCCCAGTAACCGGCAAGGTACGCCTAAAGCTGTACAAAGGCAATATCATCACTGCTGGTCGCCAGAGCCCGTTTAGCTTGTACCGGGAAGATTTTGCCACCTTCGGTGAAGAAGATGTGTACGACCAAAGCCATGCCGAGGGTTTTATTCGATTGTTTGGCCTGAGCATGAAGGTGCAAGCTCTGAACGGCTTGCCCGTCAGCGGTTTGGACATGCCCAAGCCCGATTACAGCAAATTCAAACGGGATTAAGCGATGAGTTTATGGGGTGGCCGGTTCGACGGCACATTGAACGACAAAGCGTGGGAACTGAACGCTTCTTTGCCGGTGGACCGCAATATGGCTCTGGAAGATGTAGAAGGCAGCCTTGCCTGGGCTGGCGGCTTATTCGCTGCTAAAGTGCTAAGTAAACAGGAGCACACAGATATTACCAACGGCTTGAACCTGATCGCTATGGAATTAAATTCCAGCACATTTGAATATCAAGCTGGCGATGAAGACATCCACTCCGCGGTAGAGCGACGGCTGACTGAACTGATCGGCCCAACCGCAAAGAAACTGCATACTGGCCGAAGCCGTAACGACCAAGTAGCCACAGATTTTCGGTTGTGGATGCTCCACACATTACCAGCTGTGGTTGCTGAAATTGAGTCACTGCAGGCATCTTTGGTAAAACTTGCGGAGGATGCCGGGGAAACCATGATGCCCGGTTACACACACTTGCAACGGGCGCAACCGATCCTGTTGGCGCATTGGTGGCTGAGCCATTTTTGGCCGCTGGAACGGGACAAAAGCCGGTTGGCTGACCTTTCCAAGCGAGTAAGCGTATTGCCTTTGGGGTGTGGCGCGCTTGCGGGCAACCCAATTGGGGTAGACCGGCCCAGCCTGGCAGCTGCCTTGGGCTTTGAAACCTGCGCGCCAAATAGCCTTGATGCCGTGAGTGACCGGGATTTTGTGGCTGAGTTCCTGTTCTGTTGCAGCCTTATTGGAACCCACATCAGCAAAATGAGCGAACAGATCATCTTGTTTACCAGTAGTGAATTTGGGTTTTTTGAGTTGGCAGACGAGTACAGCACAGGCAGCAGCCTGATGCCGCAAAAGAAAAACCCCGATATTTTTGAACTTGGACGTGGGAAAGCCGGCACCTTATTGGGTTTGCTGGTTGGGTTTATGGCTACCCTGAAAGGTTTGCCCTCAACGTACGACAAAGACCTGCAGGAAGACAAAGCCCCTGTGTTCAAAGCTGCCGAAACCTTGTTGTTGATGCTGCCGGTGATCAGCGCCGCTGCAAGAACCATGAAACCAAACGCTGTACGAATGCGCGCCGCCATTGATAGCTTTATGATGGCAACCGATCTGGCAGATTATTTGGTTCGCAAAGGTATCCCTTTCCGGGAGACCCACGAGCTCGCCGGAAAAGCCGTTCGACTGGCAATGGCACATCAAACCGGCTTGGATGGCCTGACCCTGGAACAATACAAACAGATCCACCCCATGTTTGAATCTGATGTTTACCAAAGCTTGGACCCTGCCTTTTCAATCCAACGACGCAATTCACTTGGTGGCACTGCCCCTCAGGCGGTGAGAATTCAAATTAATGAAGCAAAAAGTTTATTACAAGGAGAATAAAAAATGGCACCTGTAACCTGTTCAGAATGTGAAGCTGAGATCACCCTTGAGGCCAATGCCGAAGTTGGTGAGATCATCGTTTGCCCCGATTGCGGGGTAGATCTGGAAGTAGTATCGCTGAACCCCGCCAAGGTTGAACTTGCTCCAATGGAACAAGAAGACTGGGGCGAGTAAGCTACCCAAGGAAGAATTTATGCAGAAGAGACTTAAGATCGGTGTTTTATTCTCCCGGGTGCGGGTTGAGGAGAAATGGATCTTTGCCGCGATGGAAAAACGGGGCATCGATTATGAACGGCTGGATGACCGAACCATTTCCTTTGACCTGGAAAATATGGCAAAGTGGCAAAGTATGGACGCGGTTTTGGAGCGAAGTATCAGCTATAACAGTGGCCTTTATGCCCTGCAAACGCTAAACGCATTTGGCGTGCCTACGGTAAACACAGCCGAGGTAGCGCAGATCTGCGGCGACAAGCTGACTACCAGCCTGATGCTTGCCAAAACAGGCGTACCGCAACCACGCAACCTGGTTGCCTTTACGCCTGAAGCCGCCCTGGAGGCGATCGAGAGTTTTGGATACCCCATCGTGCTCAAACCGGTCGTTGGTTCGTGGGGCCGCCTTTTAGCCAAGGTCAACGACCGAGACGCGGCAGAAGCGGTGCTTGAACATAAGGCTACGTTGGGGTCGGTACAACATTCGGTATTCTACATTCAGGAATTCATAAAAAAACCTGGCCGCGATATTCGGGTTATTTTGGTCGGCGACCGTGTGCTTACCGCCATCTACCGCAAGAGCGAACATTGGATCACCAATACTGCCCGCGGTGGCGAAGGCGAACTTTGCCCAATTACCCCCGAAATTGAAAAAATCAGCCTGGATGCTGCCCATGCTGTTGGCGGAGGTGTACTGGCCATAGATCTGGTAGAACACCCCCAAAAGGGATTGGTCGTTAACGAGATCAACCACACGATGGAATTCCACACTGCACAACCTACCAGCGGTATTGATATCGCTGATGAGATTGTGGGGTATACAGTTGAAATTGCCAAGGCAAGAGCCCAAAGCAAATAAGGAGTACTGAAATTGAAAACTGTCTCGATCATTGGCGGGTCTGGTTATGGTGGCGGAGAATTGCTACGATTGCTTTTGTCTCACCCTAATGTTGAAGTGAAGCAAGCCACATCCCGCTCACATTTGGGTGAGTATGTTTACCAGGTACATCCAAATTTGCGCAAGAAGACCCAGCTTAAGTTCACTGATGTAGCCCAAATAGAAAAAGTGGATGTGCTATTTTTAGCGCAACCTCACGGGCAAGCTCAACATCACATTGAAGAATACGCGGCTTTGTCAGAACATATCATTGACTTGGCTGCCGATTTCCGCTTACGCGACCCCGAGTTTTATAAAAAATGGTATGGCGAAGACCATGCCAAGCCCGAATGGTTGAAAAAATTTGTTTACGGATTGCCAGAATTGCACCGTGAAGAAATTACCCAAGCCAAGTATGTTTCAGGCGTGGGTTGTAATGCTACCGCCAGCAATATGGTATTGCTGCCTTTGGTAAAAGCAGGGCTTATTGAACTGGATTCGCCGATCTACATCGAGATAAAACTCGGATCCAGCGAGAGCGGTGCGGAAGGCAATGCTGGCAGCCACCATGCCGAACGCGCCAATGTTATCCGCACTTTTTCGCCGTTTGGCCACCGCCATACTGCCGAAGTCATCCAGGAATTGGGCGTAACCAATGTAAGCCTGACAATGACCGCAGTAGATCTGGTGCGCGGGATTTTGGCAACCGCGCATGTAAAAGTGAAGGATGGTGTGACGATGAAAGACCTTTGGAAAGCATATCGCGCAGTTGCCAATGAAAACCCTTTCGTTAGGATCGTAAAGGAACAACG
>SXGU01198238.1_pt1 | contig 11042 bp, 7 predicted proteins | sample 3174531 | NCBI WGS metagenome assembly SXGU01 (sample SAMN11356863, study PRJNA531348) | freshwater metagenome | isolation source: freshwater sample F1-140 | place: China: Fuxian Lake, Yuxi | collected 2017-12-25
CATCGTGTTGAGCACCTGGGCCCAATTCCCCTCCTCGTCGACCACTGACAACTCGCAGCTGCCGAGGGTCGCCCCCGGAGGCGGGGGAACGATGCCGGCGGCCGCCATGCCACCCGGGCCCGACGTGAGGCGGACGTGCTCGGTGAGGTCGACTTTCGGTTGCCCGCGCTGAATCAACCGAGCCACGTGGGCATGATGCTCGGGCGACAGCCAGACGTCGATTGGGACGTCGAAGAGGGCGGGGTCCTGCATCCGGCCGATTTCCCAGTCGACCCACCGCAGGGTGTGGGCAAACAGATACAAGGCCTCGGCCGATTCGAGCGGCGAACCAATCCGGGCGATGCCCATCTGCTCGAGCACTCCGAGAAAGAACGCCGAGGCGGCGCCGGCCCGTTCCGGCGGCGGCATCTGCACGACCTCCCGATTCCCGACCCGGTAGCGGAGCGGATCTTGCCACCGGGGCGGCACCGCCGTCATGTGCTCGGCTTTGATCTTCCAGCCGAGCCGGTTGGCTTCGGCCACGAACTTCCGGCCCCATTCACCGGTCGTGAAGTAGTCGGGGCCTTCTGCGCCTAACCGGGTCAGCGTCCGCGCCAGGGCCGGGTTCTTGAATCGCTCGCCGACCTGGGGAAGGAAGCCGTCGGGCATGAAGAGGTTCCGGCCGTCCGGCAGATACCCGGTCGCCGGCCGGTTTTCCTCCAGGTTGGCGTACTCGAACCCGTGGACCAAGTGACCCGCTTCGGCCATCCGGGCCGAGGGTTGGCAAAGGGAAGCCCAGGGTCGCCGGCCGAATCGGGCATGAATGGCGCCGAGGCCGGGCACGAAACCCGGGATGACGGCGATCGCCCCACGGCCAGAGGCGGCAAAGCCGGCCATGCCCGGAGGGTACACTCGAAACGGCGGCAGCCCGGGCGCGATCGTGCCGGTGCTGTTGAGCGCATAGGCCCGCTGGGTCTTGGCGTCCCAATACAGACAGGTCAGGGCCCCGCCGTGATTGGTCATGTGCGGTTCGACGGTCGCGCTCATCAGCGCGCCAGCCACCACCGCATCGGCCGCGTTACCGCCGGCCCGGAGCACGTCGAGCATGGCGCCGGTCACCGTCGGGTGCGAACTCGAGGCGGCGGCTTTCTTGCCCCGGGCCACGGGTTTGGGACCCAGGCGGGGTACCGGGTCGGTCGCACCTTGGGCCCGCTCGGTGGCATCGAGCTCGCGCGAGCCTAGTCCGGTCAGGATAGCGCCCGTAGCGACCTGCTGGATGAATCGTCGTCGGTCGTTCGGGCCGGTCATGGTGGTCTCCGTTTGGTCGGTCGGGGTTGGCGGCTGGTGCGCCGGATCAATAGCCTAACGCCCAGCCGTTATACAGCCGGGTCGTGCCGCCCTGGAGCCGGCCGGTCGCCGGGTCGAGGCGGATCCCGACCCAGCCGCCGCGCCAGCTCGCGGCTTGGGCCCTCGGTACGACCTTGATCGATTGGCCCAACGCCCGGACCGCGTCGAGCAGCGTGGGACCGAGTTCGCCCTCGGCGACGATCTGGCTCCCCGGTTCGGTCGAGGCTTCCCGCGCCAGGCCCCCGACCAGCGGCCGGAGAAACTGGCCCGTGTCCACGGCGGCCTTCGGATCCATGCCGTAGTCGAGGACGTTCAGCACGCTCTGGAGGGTGACCTCATGAACTCCCATTCCGATGCTGCTCGACGCGAGCACCGGCTTGCCGTCTTTGAACACGATCAGCGGATTGGTCGGCTCGGGCAATCGGGCGCCGGGCCCGACCCGCGCGATGGTCGGCTGCTGTCCGGCGGCCGGGTCGGCGATCGAGACTCCCTCGACCACGATTCCGGTCGAGCCCCAAGTCGCGGTATTGATCGTATGGAGGAGCGCGGCGACGTTCCCGTCGCGGTCCACCGCGACCACCGCGTCGGAGTGGTCCGACCCGGTAGCCCACGCCGCTGCCTGCTCGGCGAAGACATCCTGGTTCAACTGGTCCCAGCCCGGCTGCTGCATCCGGGCCCAGGTCCGGCGGGCGGCGTCCTTGCTGAGTCGCGCCTCGAGGCCGGGGTCGAGTTCGGGCGCTTGACGCCGGAGCAAATCGACCGGCGCACCGCGGCGGCTGGTGAGCGAAGTTCCCATGATATCGCTCAGCCGGGAAATCCTGATCAACCGGTAGAGTGCTTCAGCCGATTCAGTCGGATGCCCGTACTGGGAAAGATCCGCCAGTTCGGCCAAGTTGAGGGCCTCGACGATGTTGACCCCGCCGACGTTGGGAAGCCCGATCGCGGCGATCTCGTAGCCGTGGTACCGGGTTCGCACCGGCTCGCTCCAGATCGGCCGGTATCGCTCCAAATCTTTCATCGTCATCTTGCCGCCGTCGGCGGCCACCGCGGCCACCAGCTTGCGGCCCCAGGCTCCCCGATACATATGGCGGGCGCCCTCGGTCGCGACCCGACGCAATGTGCCGGCGAGCGCGGGCTGGCGGAACCGGTCGCCGGCCCGATACCACTCGCCATCAGCCTTGGTGAACACCGCCTTCGTTTCCGGCAACCGGGCGAGCACCGCCTTCTTGCTCGCGATCATGCCCCCAATCACCGGATCGAGCAGGATCCCTTCCTCGGCGAATTGAATTGCCGGACCGAACAGTGAGGCCCACGGCAGCCGCCCGAACCGCCGGTGGGCGGCTTCCGCGCCGGCCATGTATCCGGGCACCAGGGCGGTCCGCCCGCTCGGCGTGCCGCGCGGAATCGAGAGCGGGTCGTTCTCCTCGAGCACGGTGTTCCACCCGGCGTTCATGGTGTGCACCTTGCCGGTTCGCGCCTCGTAGTAGACCAGCGACATGAATCCGGCGTGGCTCACGCAGCAGCCCGCCATCAGCACGATATCGGCGTGCGAGTGAGTCAACACGGCGTCGATCGCCGTCCCCCCTTGCTTCAGGGCCTCGAGCCCGGCCCGGACGGCGGCCGCGCCGCTGGTGGCCGCGATCAGTCCCTGCCTGCCCTCGGCCAACGGCACTCGGCGACCCCAGGTTCTGGTCAGCGAATCGAACCGCGCCGGTTCCCCCGTTGGCCAGGTTCCCGGCGTCAGGTCGACCGTCTGAGCGGTGAGGGCCGGGACGCCAATGGCCAGGCCGAGCCACGCGACCAGCTGCTGGGTGTTGGGCATTGTGACCTCCGCTGGATACGCGAGAAGGCTGGGCGGTCGGCACCGGTTGGGCCGTCTTGATTAATGAGACGGCATCTCGATTAGCTCGATGAACTTCGTCGCCAAGGCCTGATTCCGCAACGGGGATCCCAGAGACCTTCCGTCCGGTCCGAGCCCGCAGTCGCCCTTCCGTTCCGAGTCTCACATTGTGAGATTGCGCCATGCTAGATAAAGCCAATGCGATCCTGGCCTTGTTCTCGTTCGAGCGCCCCGAACTCACCGCCCTCGAGGTTGCCGATCAACTCGGGCGGCCTCGAAGCAGTGTCTACCGGATCCTGTCGGGGATGACCCGCGAGGGATTCCTCGAACGAGACCCGGTGACCAATCGGTACCGGGTCGGGATTCATCTCGCGGCCCTGGGTGAGCTGGCCCGCCACTCGACCTCGCTCCAACGCGTCGCCTATCCCCAGTTGCTCCAACTCGGGGAGATCAGTGGTGGTGAGACCGTCGTGCTGATGGTGCCGAGCGGAACCGAGGGGGTCACCGTCGATCTCGTGGAAGGGTTCCATCCGGTCCGGATCCCGCACCACTTGGGCGGCCGGTTTCCGCTCCACGCCACGGCCGGGGGCAAGGTCTTCCTGGCCGCGATGGCGGCCGACGAGGTCGCCAAGATCCTCCGCCGCCCCCTGATCCGCTGCACCAAGAAGACGATCACTAACCCCGGCAAGCTCCGGAAAGAGCTGGACCAAGTTCGGCGCCTCGGATATGGCACCGCGGTGGCGGAATGGGTCGACGACCTCTGCGCCGTGGCCGCGCCGGTCCGCGATCATCGGAACCGGGTCATTGCCGCCATCGGAGTGGCGTGTCCGTCACCGCGGTGGACCCCGGCGGTCAAGCAGACGCTGGTGGCCGGCTCCCTTACCGCGGCCGAGCGCGTGTCGCGGCTGCTCGGCCACCGGTAGCCTGTCGCTGACTTGGTACCGCCGGGCAGCAGGGGCGTTACCGATGAGGGTGGGGGTCTTCTACCAGAGAGGTGCGCGTGACGATTTGGAGCCTGGGCGTGGTTGTTTTGGCGGTGGTGGTCGCCCCGGCAGCGGCTCAGAAGCACCGCGCAGACCGGCCCGCCGGTGCCCGGTACGAGGGCCGGGCGTTTGACTTCAAGAAGGTCGCCGACGGCGTTTTTCTAGCGGCCGGTACCGGTAACCTGAGCGCCGAGTCGAACGCCGTCATCGTCGTCAACGACACCGACGTCCTAATAGTGGACGGGGAGACGAGCCCGGCGGCCGGCTGGGCGCTGATGAAAGAGCTTCGGTCGATCACCACCAAGCCGGTCCGCTACCTGGTGCTGACTCACTTCCACTACGACCATGCGCACGGCACCCAGTCGTTCCCTCCAGGCATCGAGATCATCGGCACCGAATTCACCCGTCGGATGCTGGCTGAAGGGAAATCGCTGAGTCATGCCACCGCTGCCGGTAACCGGACGTTTTCGGCGGCCCAGATCACGAACCTGACCAAGGCCCTCGACACGGCGTCGACGCCGGCCATCCGGAAGGACCTCGAGAAACGACGGATGGTCTGGCAGGAGTACGTCGCGTCGATTGCCACGATTACGCCGGTGCCGCCGAACGTGACCGTCACAGAGCGCCTGACGCTGACCCGGGGCGAGCGCGAGATCGTGATCTTCCACCCCGGACCGGCGCACACGGCCGGCGATCTCGTGGTCTGGCTCCCCAAGGAAAAGATCTTGGTCACCGGCGACATGCTGCAACCGAACCTGCCGTATCTGGGCGACGGGTTCATTCTACAATGGGCCAATGCCCTGGATTCGCTCAAGGCGCTCGGCCCAACGGTGGTGCTCCCGGGTCATGGCGACCCGATCACCGACCTGGCTGTGGTGGATCATCTGCGAGATTATCTGCGCGACCTATGGAGCCAGTCCGTGGCCCTCAAGCAGCAAGGGCTGGCCTTCGCGGACGCGGCCAAGCGCCTCGACCTGACCAAATACGACGCCTACTATCCCCGGTTCCCGGGTTGGACCGATGAAATGGTGGCCCGCCGTCGGGCCGGTTCGGTCAAACGGATCTACGATTTGGTGGACGGCCTCAAGTAGGCGGGCCGCTGCCCCAGACGGTGCCGAACAACCGCAGGAAGTTCCCCCCGATGATCTTCTCGATCCGGGCATCGGAGTAGCCCCGAGCCGCCAGCCGTTCGGCAATCGACTCCATTCGTCTCGGCGTGTTCAGATCGGCCACGAACATGAAATCCTCCTCCCGGGGCGCCGCGATGCCGAGCCGCTTGCGTCCCTCCACGAACTGCTGGTGCTTGCGGGTGTACTCCGGGGTGACCTGATGGGGCGTGATCGAGAGGTCGCTCCCGATGCCCACGTGATCCTCGCCACAGACGTTGACGGCGTGGTCGATTTGCCGAATCAGGTCGTCGGCCATGGGCTGGCCGGCCGCGTTGATGAACGGCATCAGGTAGATCCCGATGACGCCGCCCTTGTCAGCCATGCGCTTGAGGGTGGCGTCGGACTTGGACCGGGGATGTTCGAACACCGCCTTGCAGCCGCTATGGGTGATCGCGACCGGCGCGGATGACGCGGTGATCCCGTCGTCGGTGGTCCGGGTGCCGCAATGGCTCAGATCGACGACCATGCCAAGCTGATTCATCCGGGCCACCACGGCCCGGCCGTAGGTGCTGAGACCCGCGTTGGCCGGTTCGAGGCAGCCGTCGCCAAGCAGGTTCCGGAGATTGTAGGTCAGCTGGACGATCTTGACGCCGTAGCGATGGAAGAGGTCGAGGCGGGCGGGATCCCCTTCGAGCATGACGGCGTCCTGAAATCCATAGATCAGCCCGACCCGGCCGGTCCGCTTGGCGTCGGTCAGTTCGGCGATCGTTCGGACTCGGCAGAACACGTCGGGGTGGGCCGCCAACTCCCGTTCCCAGAAGCCGATCCTGGCAAAAGTGTCATCGAAGCTGGCGTGACCCCGCCCGCCGCCGCTCAGCGTCAGGTTGACCGCGGTCAGCCCTGAAGCCCGGGCGTTGGCCACCATCTCATCGGTCAGCGGTCCTGACCCGCTATCGGGACTATTGAACGGACCGGGACTGGCCAGGCAGTCGATGACGGTGGCCTTGGCATAGCCGGGCCAGGACCGGTGGGCCAGGGGGCGGAAGCGCCGGGCGAGCGGCCACGCCGCAGCCGACGAGACCACGAAGTCGCGTCGCTTCATGATTGACGCTCCTTGATCATGGCTTTGGCGATGATCAGTTGCTGAATCTGGGTGGTGCCTTCGTACAGGCGGAACACCCGGACGTCCCAGTAGAGCCGTTCCGCCGCGCACTCGGAGATGTATCCCGCGCCGCCGTGGATCTGGAGCACCCGGTCGGCCACCCGGCAGCACATTTCCGAAGCGAACATCTTGCTGCAAGAGGCTTCGACCGATCCCCGCTCGCCCCGGTCGAGCCGGCGGGCGGTATCGAGGACCATGCATCGGGCTGCGTAGGCCTCCGCCTTGCTGTCGGCCAGCATGGCCTGAATCAGCTGATACTCGGCGATCGGTTTTCCGAATTGGGGCCGTTCCAACGCGTACGTTAAGCCCTCGTCAATCAGCCGTTCGGAAATCCCGACGCACATCGCCGCGATGTGAACCCGGCCTCGGTCGAGCGCCCGCATCGCCACCTTGAACCCCTGGCCTTCCCGGCCGATCAGGGCTGAAGCGGGAATCCGGCAGTCCTCGAAGATCACGTCGGCCAGATGGGCGCCTTTCTGGCCCATCTTCCGGTCGGGCTTGGCCACCGACAGGCCGGGAGTATCCCGTTCGACGATGAAGGCCGACACGCCGGCAGCACCGGCCTTGGCGGGATCAGTGCGGGCCATCACGATGAAGATCCCGGCCTCCGGGGCGTTGGTGATGTACCGTTTGGTGCCGTTCAGGACGTAGTGGTCGCCGTCGCGGCGCGCCGTGGTGGTGAGGGCGCCGGCATCGGAGCCGGAATCAGGCTCGGTCAGGCAGAACGCCGCGATCAGCTCGCCGCTGGCCAGGCGCCGGACGTATCGGTTCCGCTGCTCGTCGTTCCCGTCGTGCAGAATGCTGGATGAACCGAGCCCGTTGTTGATGCCGGTGACCGAACGGAACGCCGGCGCCGCGCGGCAGAGCTCGAAAAAAACCTGGACCGACTCCTCGGCATTGAGGCCGAGGCCGCCGTATTCGGCCGGGATGGTGATCCCGTACAGGCCCATCGCCTTCATTTCCTGGAGGATGTCGGCCGGCATCCGGTCTTCCCGGTCGACCTTCTCCTCGGCCGGAATCAGCCGCTCGGTCACGAACCGGCGGATCGTCTGGAGCAGCTCGGTCAGGGTGTCGGCGTCGAGCGCGGCGGCGGTCATGAGTTGGTGATCTTGAGCATGGCTCGGGCTTCGTCGGGGGTGGCAATCTCGCGCTGGAGTTCCTTGGCCAGCCGCACGGTGCGCTGGACCAACTGCTCGTTGGTGGCCAGCACTTTGTACGAGTAAAAGATGTTATCCTCGAGGCCAACGCGCGAGTTGCCGCCAAGAATGATGCCGAGAGCCGAGGCCGGTAATTGGGCCTTGGCCACGCCGATCACGCTCCAAAGGGCTCCCGGCGGCAGCGTGGCGATCATGTGGAGCAGGTGTTGGGGGGCGTAGGGCAGGGCGTTTTGGACGCCCATGACGAAGTCAAAGTACGGCGGATCTTTGATGAGCCCCTTCGACATCAACTTGATGCCGGCGTGGATGTGGCTCACGTCGAAGCACTCGATCTCGGGTTTGACCCCGTACTCGATCATCTTCCCGGCATAGTACTCGACATCGACCGGGTCGTTGATGTATGGTCCCCGGGCCAGGTTGACCGACCCGACGTTCAAGCTCATCATGTCGGGGCGGAGGTCCACGGCCCGGATCCGGTCGTCCCGGTGGGTCGGAAACCGGAACCCGGTCGAGATCTGAATGATCAGCTTGGTATGCTTCCGGAGCCCTTCCAAGACCGTGGCAAAGAAGTCGTAGTCGAGGCACGGTTTCTGGTCTTTGGTGCGGGCGTGGTAATGGAGGATGCTGGCGCCGGCCTCCCAACACTTGATCCCGTCCTCGATCAGTTCGCTCGGTGTTACCGGCAGGTGCGGCGTGTCCGACTTGAACGAGAACGAGCCGATCGGGGCCACGGTAATAATCAGTTTGTTCATGGGTTCCTCTTTCGATCTTGAACGTACCAGGCGGACTTTAGTACCAACAGGCCGACCCTTCGTATCCCGTTACCGACTTGGAGGTCCCGATGGCCCGGCTTCGTGCTCTCGCCTTGCTCGCCCTGCTTCCGCTGCCCCTCTCGGCCCAGGTCGTCCAGGAACGACTGGATCTCGACGCGCTCCGGCGGATCAAGGACGAAGGCATGAACCGGTCCGAGGTCATGGCCACCGCCGGCTACCTTGCCGACGTCATCGGGCCCAGGCCCCAGGGGTCCACCGCCGTCAAACTGGCCAACCACTGGACCGCCGACCGGCTCCGGGCCTGGGGCCTCGCCAACGTCGTGGTCGAGCCCTGGGGCACCTGGGGCCGGGGCTGGGAGCGGGTGCGCTACGCCGCCAACATCACCAAGCCGTACCCGCAGCCGCTGGTGGCGCAACCGATGGGCTGGAGCGGCAGCACCAAGGGTACCATCAGGGCGCCCGTCGTCATTCTTGACGCCACCGATTCAGCGTCCTTCCAAAAATATCGAGGCACCCTCAAGGGTAAGTTCGTGCTCTTCGGCGAACCGCCTAAGCTCCAGCAAAATTTCTACATCGAACCGTGGCCGTTCCTGGCGATGGAGGACCCGCCGCGCCGCCGCCGGCTTTCCGAGGAAGATCTCGACAATCCGAATCTCAAGCCCGACTTCGCCTGGTCGCCCCTCGCCACCCGGTTGGAGCGCCGGAAGGCCGGCGACCGGTATGCCGATGTGTTCCGCCAACTCAAGGGTGAAGATATCGCGGCCCTGATCCTCGGCTCGCCGCTCCCCTACAATATCATTCGGGTGGCGGCCGTGCCGGGCTGGCAAGACGTCCGCCAAGCCAAAGAGGGTGCCCCGATCGCCGCCATGGTCGCCTCGCTCGAACAGTTCGGTCAAATGTACCGGAACCTCAAGCGGGGCATTCCCGTCGAACTCGAGGCGGCAATCGAAAACCGCTTCGTGACCGACGATTCGCTGGGCTACAACACCCTCGCCGAGCTGCCGGGCACCGAGCTGGCGGCCGAGTCGGTGATGTTCGGCGGCCATCTCGACAGCTGGCACGCGGGGACCGGAGCCACCGACAACGCGGCCGGGGTGGCTATCGGGATGGAGGCGATCCGGATCCTCAAGGCCGCCGGTCTCAAGCCCCGTCGCACCATCCGCCTCGGCGTCTGGACCTCGGAGGAGGGCCGCCACCTCGGCGTCGCCGGCTGGGTGGCCAAGCACCGGGATCAGTGGCCCACGATTTCGGCCTATTTCAACGTCGACAACGGGGCGGGGCGGCTTCGCGGTCTCTGGGACCAGTCGAATCCGTTCATTGCCCCGATCTTCCAGCAGATCTTTGCCCCGGTGCGTGACTTGGGGGTGACGGCCATCAAGCAGGGCAACGTGGGCGGGAACGAACACCAAGACTTCGACGACGTCGGAGTTCCCGGATTTACCTACCTCCAAGATCCGCTCGAGTACGTCCTCCGGAGCCACCACACCAATGCCGACACATTCGAGCGGCTGATCGAGGATGACCTCAAACAGGCCGCCATCGTGCTCGCCTGGACCGCCTACACCGTCGCTAACCGAGATGAGATGATTCCCAGAAAGCGGTAGCCGCTGTGGCCGGGGCCGACCCGGTTGGGATATCTTTGGTGACCGATGAACGAACTCTTGGTGGCTCTAGCGCTCGGCTCGCACGCGAACGGCAAGCCGCCGGTACTGACTGACGAATTCGACCTCTTCCTGGTGACTGCGGCGACCGAGACCGGCGCTGTCGTTGGTCGGATCCAACCGGTGTTCCCCAATGACAAACCGATCCGCTGGTCGTTGATCAAGCCGGTGCCGGGTGGCGACCCGCGGGGCTACCTCCGGCAGGGTCAGCTCGACGCCACGACGATCGTGACGATCGATTCAGCCACCGGGGTCCTCCGACTGTCCCGGCACCCGGATCGCTATCCTCAGACTCTCTATGCCGAGGTCCGGGCCACCAACGACGATGGCTTCATGGAGCAAGTCCTGATCATCGTAGCCCTCCGGGAGCCGCCGCGCCGGGAGCAGGCGCTCGACATCTTCACCCAACGAAGCGAGGTGCACGGCATTCGGTTCGTCGCCACCGCCGGGGTCGACCCGGCCAAGATCGACCATGCCGGCCGAGTCGCGAAGGCGCTCTTGTCGAAGGACCGCGAAGGCTCGAAGCGGATCGTTGCCGCGTTGGCGGAGAAGCCGCGGATGATGACCCTCTTCAAGACCTTCGAGGAGCGAAACACGGCGATCAGTTTTCAGATGTTCGCCGATGACTACGATGCCCAGGATCTCGAAGACGAAGAGATCATCCCCGACTACTTCCGACTCGGTGGCCCCGAGACCCTTCGGCGAGACGCCTCCGTCGAAGAGATTACCCATCTCATCCATGGGGCCGGCATCGTCAAGGCGTATCCCGAGTTGCAGATGCGGTTGGAACGGGCAACCCAAGCCGCGATCGACCGCAAGTTCTTTCGGCCGTGGGATGGCCTGCCCGCCGATTCGTTCAGCTACGAGTACCTGACCATCGGCTTGGAGATCGTCTACGGCGGCCGCCAACGGTCCCGTTTCATGGGCCGGATCGTCGAGGCGGACGGTTCCCCGCGGCAGCCTTCGTTTCGGCTGAGCCTTTCCAACGACCGGCTCCTGACGGCGGAAAACCTCAAGGCCTTCGATCGGGA
>SXGU01317369.1_pt1 | contig 11042 bp, 10 predicted proteins | sample 3174531 | NCBI WGS metagenome assembly SXGU01 (sample SAMN11356863, study PRJNA531348) | freshwater metagenome | isolation source: freshwater sample F1-140 | place: China: Fuxian Lake, Yuxi | collected 2017-12-25
ACGGGCACGTGATCGAGGAGGGCGCCATATGACTCCCGCGGAGCAGCTTCTTGTTGAGTGTACCCGGTCCGGGGTCGCGCTCCGGGTGGACGGTGACGTGGTGCGGTGGCGTGGCCCCCGGCCGTCGCCCGATTTACTCAACCGCCTGCGGCAGCACAAGGCCGCGATCGCGGCGCTTCTGGTGGCCCGGCGGGAAGGTCTAACGCCCGACCAAGCGCCATGGCTTCACATCGCTCGGCAGGTGCTTGAGGGCGAGTTCGCCGGGGCGGGCCGCTCCTTGCGCGAGTCCATCGCCATCGGGCTGAAAACAATTCCACATCCGACCTGCCGCCGGGCGCTCGACGCCATCAACGGCACGCCCAAGCGATGAGCACCCCCACCGTCCGAATCGCCATCGACCCGGGCAAGGCCGGCGGCATCGCGTGTAAGTATCCCGGCGGCGCTGTGGTTCTCTACTCCATGCCAGACACGGAGTCCGGGGTTGCGATGCTGCTGCTGTCCATCGTGGACGCCGCCCGTGTCGAGGGCTGGGCCTGTGAAGCCGTGATCGAACGGGTTGGCGGCTTCGTGGGACGTGGCCAACCCGGCAGCGCGATGTTCACCTTTGGCCGTGGCGTCGGCGTCCTGGTTGGCTTGTTGATGGCGCACCGTGTCCCGTTCCGCGAAGTCACACCCCAATCATGGCTGAAGGCCATTGGCGCCGGGACCACCAACGGACGCACCAAGGGGGAATGGAAACGCTGCTTGCTCGACCTCTCGCGGAAGCGGCACCCCGGGGTTGCCGGACTCACCTTGAAGACGTGTGACGCACTCTTGCTGCTCACCGCGACCGAACCCTCCCTTTCGCCCGTGGCGTGTGCCGTGGGCATTTCACACCAGTAACCAACCAGAGCGGAAACCCCGCCACAGTTAGACCATACCATGAAATCCCCATCGCTCCTTGTGAGCAGCTCAACCGCATCCACCATCGAACCCGTTGACGAAGGCTTGCACGCCGGCGTCCTCGTTTCGATCTATGATGTCGGAACTCAATACTCCGAGAAGTTCGACAACGCTTCGCGCAAGCTCGTCCTTCAATTCGAGCTTCCCGACCTGCCGCCCATCGACGCCGAACGCGACGGGAAGAAAGTGAAGCTCCCGCGTCTTGTCAGTATCAGGCTCACACGCAGCTTGAACGAGAAGGCTAAACTCCGCGCCCTGCTCGAAAGCTGGCGTGGCAAGCGATTCACCGCGCCTGAAATGCAATCCCTCGACTTGGGTAAAATCTTGGGCACGCCCGCCTTGGTGCAAGTGATGCACGAAACGAAAACCGACGGCCGAGTGTTCGCCAATGTCGCAAATCTCATGCCGGTCCCCAAGGGCACGCCAAAGCCGGTCGCCACATCGCCCATCGTCGCGTTCTCCGTCGATGCACTCGAGGCGCCATCGGACTTGGAGCAGGCAGGGCTTCCGCCCTGGATTGCGGAACTGGTGAAGACCAGTCGCGAGTTTGAACGGCTCATTGCACGGGCCACGAAGAAGGCGCCAGCACCGTCCCCGCCAACGCCTGTAGCGGCGCCCGTTAGTGGTGAGCCGGTCGAGGATGACGTTCCGTTCTGAATCAGGAACCCCATGAGCACACTTTTTTTAGATCTTGAAACGATCCCGGCGACCGATTCCGAGATCCTGCACCGAATCAGGGCCGAGGCGCACTTAGAACTGATGGAGAAGTCTCAGAGGATTGCGACCGAGTTCAAGAAGGCCGAAACCATCGAATCCAAGTTGAAGGAACTTCGCGAAAGCGCGGGCTCCCGTCTTGAAGAGAAGATCCGCGCCACGGCCCTGGATGGCGCCTATGGCGAAGTGATCGCGATAGGCTTCGCGCTCGATGACGCGCCGGTTGAGGTGCTGACACGCCGACCCGAGGAACCGGAAGCGGGATTGCTCAAGGCGTTCTTCGAGCGCATGCCGCTTCCAACGCAGGCGGCGCCAGTCATCACGGGACACAACGTCGAATTCGACCTCAGATTTTTATTCCAGCGATGCGTGGTGCTCGGGCTCAACCCGCCCATCGTACTGGTGCCCGAGAAGGTGAGGAGTTTTTGCACCATGCAGGCTTGGGCGGGCCGCTTCAACCGCGACAAGTGGCCCTCACTGGATGAACTCTGTTTGGCGTTGAGCATCCCATCGCCGAAGGCGGGTGGTGTGGATGGCTCCAAGGTGTTCGACCTCGTGAAGGCGGGGGACTTCGAGAAGCTTCGGGCCTACTGCGCGGCGGATGTCGAGGCGGTGAGACTGATTCATCGCCGACTGACGTTCGGGGCTAATTGGTAAAAATTACGCGGATGTTGAACCATTGACCGCCGTGGCCCCGGTGTCGTGCGAGGCCCCCCCCCGGGGAGGGTCGTGCTGTCGCCGTCACCAAGTAGGGAGCGCCTTCCTGCGGGACTGGCGCCAGGCGCCCGTGCCGGGCTCGTGGGGCGATCTTCCGCTCTCCTGGTGCGATCACCCTGCCGGCACCCGACGGGCGCCATGCTCAGCCAATGGCGCGCAAGGCTGGGCCTCGTGGCGATCAGGCGAACGACCTACCGGTAGGGGTATGGCGCCGGGCCTCGTTGGGAAGGGGAAACCGAGCGCCGAGAATTCCGCCTTGGACGATCAAAACGCCATGGGCGCCCGTAGCAATCGCCGTAGCAACCGCGCCATGGGGGGCGTGATGATGGCAATTCGCTGGGGTTTTGATTCGAAACCGTCCGATGGCATATCGGAAGACAGGCTTCGCCATAGCCCACCGCCAGGTGCGACCACGGGCGGTCCCCATTGGCGCCAGTTTTCCCGCCCGGGCACCGATCCCGACAAAGGAGAAAGCCCCACCGGGATTGACTTGGTTCCGAACACCCTCCCCATTTCTCGGGGCGCCTGATATTCTGTCCCCATGGGAAATGGGATATACGGCGGCCAAAGCATCCATCGCCAAAGTTGGTGGAGGTACCGGGCTCACAAAAGCTCGCGGCGTGGTCGACCAAAGAAGCGGCCGCCTGCGAATTGGCGCACGACGTGGGGGCTTGACGCTGACGGCAAATGGTTCAGCAAGTTGGAGTGGCTGACGTCGAAGGAATCGGACCTTCCGGGTGTTACGTGAGTTACTACGGTAGTTCTAGGGTGCCACCTTTTTTCGTTAGAGTAATCCAGTCGCAGACTCAACGCGGCTGAAGCTTGTACCCTTTGGCCTTCATGCAGTCCTCCACTAATTGATTCTCATTGCCTCTCTTCGTCGCGTAGTACCAGGCCGCATTCTTTCCCTGTAAGCCGGTGCTAGCCATACCGCTTTTGAACCTGCAATCTGCGAGGTCTTGTTCAATCTGGTCTTGACTCTTGCCCACCATGGACCAGACGGATGAATCCTTTGTTGCGTGGCTAGCACATCCCACAGCAAGCAATGGAAGTATCCAGAGGCATGCAATGATTCTGATTTTCATGATTATTAGCTTGGGCCAATTTCCTTGGCTTAGATTTGGCTTATCCCGGAGAAGATATAGGTTCATGCGCTAGCTTTGCTGAATGCAAGTTAAAAGAGTTCGCTACAATGGGCACTGCCAATGCTCAGCGGAATTCCTCAGTCCTGCAGAAGGATTAGAACGGGCCCGCCGAGATGCAGGGACAAAGGGGAAGTACAGCCCTTATTCGGCGTTATGCTGCGACACCTCGCCGCAGGTCGTTTCGCTCTCGACGAAATGCCTCGTGTGCGCGATCTGCGGATCACATCGGCGTACGCTATCACCCGGACGGCCGCCGTGCCAAGAGACGGGCGGGACGCATCGAGCGAGGGCGTAATCCTTGCCAGGGTGTTGCCGTTGTTTCTTGAGTGGCCGCAGCGCCGATGAGGAGCCCTAGAATTGCAGGAATTCCCTTTTGACGCTTCGCGATTAGAAATGTTGTGAACCACCGATGTTGCCGCATTCGGATAAAACTCGTTCAATTGCTTTCAACAGCATCTTCTCGACGTGACTCTTGTCGATGGAACGTTTGATTGGTAAACTGAGTCTAAAGTCGGCCTTTCACGGCAACGTGAGGCACTCTCCAATCGCGCTCAAAGGTGTGTGACTTGGAATCACATCATGAATCTAGCCAACGTTTTGAAAACAGCCACTGCACTCATTAGCATTTTGCCATGGTTTCTGGGAACGACCATTCTTGCCAATGTCGGAGGCAATCTGAAATGGGAACTAAAGGTTTCAGACTCGCGTGGATCGTCGAGAGAGATTACTGCTGTCGGGGATGATGGTGTTGTCGTCATGCGAGTCTCGGACGGACTAATGGAAATCGGGCTTGGACCTGAAGGGACACCCTTCAGCAGATCCCTTGGACTTTACGAGAAGCCAGCGAGACCATTTGCGAGAGTTAATGAAAAGACACTTATCAATCTTGGGAGCGCGATTGTCGCGATTGGAAATCAAACCCTCATTCCAGAGGCGACAATTGCGATAGCGGTCTCTCAAAATTCAAGCATCCAACCACCTCACATAGCCATCGGCAAAACCGGCGACGTCTTTGTCCTTAGTTTAGCCGAACCACCCTCTCTTCAACGATGGTCCAGTGGCGGGGTTCTAAAGTTCCAAACCGTGTTGCCAAAATTTGGACCTATTGCATCCGGGACCATGGTTTTGACTGCCGACGACACTTCGATCATTAGTAGCCACCAAGGAAAACTCTACGCTGTCTCAGCTGTCGGCGCGGTGCTCTGGACCCGCGATCAAGTTGGAAGCGTTCTCATGGCGACATCTACAGGTGGGAGCATCGTTTGGGATCGATGGGGACGTTTGCTCAAACTCACGTCGGATGGATTTCCTGAGGCAACATTCTCCCGAGCCCTTCCATATTCGGGCCTTTCTTCGACTGACATCCCTTTGCAGAACTTATTTCTGGGAAACTCAAACGATCCGATTTATGTGCGAACTACACTACTTGCCGATGGGGGCTGGGTGGTGGTTTCAAACCCATTCAGTTCATCCGGATTTGTCAGGCTTTCCGCATCCGGCTCCATTTTATGGTCCGCGCCAAGCGAAGGCTTCCTAGCTCTCGACACGTTCTACCATTTCGATGAACGACCTGATGGCCTTTGGGTGAAAGCAATTTATTTGGGAGCCCCGCTAGCCGACAGTTCATGGCCAAATTTATCTGGCTGGCCCGACGGAAGTCGAAGAGGGCGTGCGCGGAAGTCCCCAATACCGTTCCTGACTATGCTCCATCACTCCCCCCAAGAGGGAGCCTTCCTTCAATTCGGAACGGAGCCGGGGCGCCAATATGTCGTGGAGTCAGGCGACCAAGCCGGGAGCCCTTGGACTGAGGTTGGGAGAGTTGTGGCCGACACCTTTGGTGTGCAGTGGATTGATCGAAGCGCGGCCCCAGATACCCATCGAATTTATCGTGTCCGGTTAAACTGATGGATAATTGACCCTGCCTAAGATTCAGATTTTTTGTTCCGCCAGCCGAAAAAACACCCTATGCAACTCGTCCCCCGCCTCTTCGCGGTTGTCGCCAGAAACACCCGCCAGCTTCCGGCCATCGGACTAGCCATCGGGGTCCTCTTCCTGCCGGCAACAGCCCAAAGCATCAGTGGCTCATTCCAATGCCAATCGATCGTCATCAACTACGCCACTGGACCGAACGGGTTGGCGGTCGGATTCACCACTCCTTCGGCAATCGCCGGAAGGAACCCGCAGCTGCCACTAAATGGGGAATTCGAGTATTACCCGGGCAACATCAATCTCTACCAGTCCTACTGGGTGATGTATCAAGTCAATCAACTTGCTGACCTAGGGCTTGTTGGAATCGGTGGTTCCAGCCTCCTGCCGGATTCCGATAGGAATGGGATCCCGAACTTTGCCGAGCGAAACCTCGGGGCAAACGTGGTGGCCAGCCTCGTCGCAGTCTCATCGATTGATGGGAGCTCACAGGCTGGAACAATCACCCTTAGCCGAAGTGCGGGCCAAACAAGCGGCAACGCAGTGACCCGCTTCAATAATGGTCTTGTCTTCAGCGGAACTTGGGCAATTCCGCTGATGGACGTCGCGGGTTCATACAACCCAGCCCAGCGCAACATCCAACTGCGAACAACCTCCGCTGTCTTCGCACCCGGAACCATGTCCGGGACCTATCAGGTCAACTCCGATGACAGTGTCACGATGTTCAACATCATTCTTCAGATGGATGCGGGTCCCCGCCTGACATCGACGCCCGTCACCTTCACACGGGTGGGGAAGATCTATCGGTGCATCATTGAATTCGTGGATGGGAACCCGACGAGCACGGCTTACCCCGACTTTCGGAGGTGGACCCTAGAGTTGACAGATCCTGCGGACACCGATGGCGACGGAGTCCCTAACATCTCGGACTCTACTCCTGCTGGTCCGCCGCCAGTGGTGCTGACCCAGCCCATCTCCGCGACACGGATGGTGGGTCAGTCGGTGACGTTCAATATCGCCGCCTCGGGCTCCGGACCCTTGACCTACCAGTGGTATCTCGACGGGATCCCCATCGCTGGAGCCAATACCTCCTCGTATACGCTGCACTCGGTGAATCTGACCGATGCCGGCACCTACACCGCCGGAGTGAGGAACGCGGCCACCGAGGTCCTGAGCAGCCCCGCTGTACTGACCGTCAATCCGGCAACTGTCCCCAAGCTCAATCTGAGGCGCGAAACCAATGGCCGCCTGACCTTCACGTGGACTGGCACCGCCCGGTTGATGTGGTCCCCGACGTTGGCTGGGCCCTTCAACCTCGTTCCCGGCGCCGTGAGCGGTTATCAGGCGCTGCCGGGTACAGGGAACGGCTTCTACCGTCTGGAGCTTTGATCGGAACTGACGCCGGCAGAGTCTGCGGGGCAGATTCGGGAGGCCCCATGTCTGAGCATTAGTTTTCCGGATGGCGCTATTACCCAGCTGTAGACCCCACCTCGCGAGTCGCTGTAGATCCCTCAATGGCGCCATCGATTCCCGCAACGCACGAACCCACAACCCCGGCCCAAAGTGTTGGCGTTCGTGTTCGCTCGTCCGCAGTGGCGGTGGTGGCCTCATCGATGCCGAGCAACCGGCAGGTGCCGACAATGTCCAACAAGTCCGGCGACCGCTTCGGACCGTCCGGGTGCTACGTGAATTGCTACTGTAGTTCTAGGTTGCGCGCCGGTGCATCGTTGTCTAGTTTGGCCCAGTAATGCGGATTTGCTGAGGAAATCGCTGGATTTGCGCTGACTACGGATCAGAAGGTTCCTGGTTCAACTCCAGGCGGATGCACCATTGAGCTTCAAGTACTTAGAGGAAAACCCCGCATCCCATAATTTTTCACTGTCCGGTTTCTGTCCGGTTATTTGAGTTTTGATACGTGGAATCCAGGCTGGCAAACGATACGAACTAGGTTCCAACTCCTCATCCCACGCTTTCCAACAATGAATCATTCTCAAACCAAAACCACATGCCTGCTCATGGCATCGTTGGTCTGGAGTTCAGCCCAAGCCGCCATTGTCATCGCTGGCCCAATCGAGAATGCAGCAAATGGTCAGTCTGAAAATGGAACGATTTGAACTCGATGCTAACCACATGGGAAACTCACCCGCTATGCGGTGTGGTCGAGGTAGAGCATCTACGCGTATCGATCGAACGCGCGGTCGCTGTCGAATGGCAAGCCGTGGTTGGCAAACGGTACCAAGTGCAATGGGCCGGTGACCTCACTGGCAATCAATGGGTGGATTTCGGTTCGGTTGTCACGGGAGACGGTACCCTGAAGACAACGTTTGATGTAGCCAGCAGCAGTGCGCGGTACTACCGGGTCAAGGAACTGAGAGTTGTCGGTTGGCGTGCTCGGAGCGGGGATGAGTTCGAGTCATGAGGGCTCCCTTTTCCGCGTGGCCACCCCCCACCCGGTACCCCGGGGGAGGGGAAAACCGGCCAGGGGCTTTCGCTTTTGGGACCCATCTCTCAAAACTTGGGTCAGGAATGTAGCAGTCTGAATCCAGTTCTGGCGCTGCTCGACTGCTTGCTTGTTTTCCGCAACCACAGGAAACGCGCCCATTTTCTGAATTTTCCGACAATCGAGCCCTGACGATAGGAGCCCGTTGACCCAACAACCCATCCTAGCTTAGTAATTCTGGGTACCGGGAGCGCAGAAACAGCCATGCATTGGATCATTCAACAGGGAAGGAAGATCGACCGAGCCACGCTTGGTTCTTTCCGCTTGGATTATTTGATTTTTTCGGCTGCCGCCTCAACCGTTTTGGCACCTTTCATGGAATATTCGGAGGCGCAATGCCGGCACTGAACCCGGAACAACGCGCCCGGCAGCAAATCGGCGAGCAATTCGCCGCCCCCGCCAAGAGAGGCAGCGGCGTCCCGCTGCTGAACCAGGAAGGCCGGAGCCGGGACGGCTCTGCCACCTTCACTCCTGAGCAACACGCTTGGCTCGGCCTCATCCGCGACCACATCGCCACCAGCCTGAGCATCGGCCCGGAGGATTTCGAATACACGCCCTTCGGCGAGCGCGGCGGCCTCGGCAAAGCCCATCAACTCTTCGGAGAACAACTGCCCACGATTCTCAACGAGTTAGACCTGAAACTCGTAGCCTGACGCCGCCACATGCATCGAATCTTTATCAGCAGTGTGCAGAAGGAATTCACTGCCGAACGACGGGCGCTGAAGGATTATGTCCACGGTGATCCATTGCTCTGCCGGTTCTTCGACGTCTTTCTGTTTGAGGATTTACCAGCGTCCGACCGACGCGCGGATGCGGTCTATCTCGACGAAGTCGCGCGGTGCGACGTTTACCTCGGCCTCTTCGGTGACGAATATGGTTTCGAGGATGCCGGGGGCATATCCCCCACGCATCACGAATTCTCGAAGGCCACTCAACTGCGCAAGCAACGGCTGATCTTCGTCAAAGGCGCCGACGATGCGGCGAAGCATCCCAAGATGCGGGTGCTAATCCGGAAGGCGGGCCATGAACTAATCCGCCGCCGTTTTGCTACGGTGGCAGAGTTGATCGCCGGCATTTATGCCTCATTAGTGCGTTACCTCCTTGAGCGCGAAATTATCCGCGAAGGTCCTTTTGATGCCGCGCCCTGTCGCGGTGTTGGCCTGGCCGATCTCGACACGGAACGTATGGCGTGGTTTCTCCGGGAAGCGCGGCGCGCCCGTGGCTTTCCGCTGTCCGAAAATGCCGAGCCGCACGAACTGCTAGCGCATTTGAATCTGCTCCAAGCCAAGGTCCCCACGCATGCCGCCGTGCTGCTCTTTGGTCGCCAGCCCCAACGCTTTCTCATCTCCTCGGAAGTCAAGTGTGCCCACTTCCACGGCACCGACGTCGCCAAACCGATTCCATCTTACCAGGTTTATAAGGGTACCGTCTTTCAACTCGTGGACCAGGCGTTGGACTTCGTGCTTTCCAAAATCAACCTCGCCATCGGCACCCGCGCAGCGAGCGTGCAAGTCCCGGTCAGTTACGAGTTGCCGCCCGAGGCCGTGCGCGAAGCCATCGTCAATGCCGTTGCCCACCGCGACTACACCAGCACCGGCAGCGTGCAGGTGATGCTCTTTGCCGACCGATTGGAAGTGTGGAATCCTGGCACGCTGTCGCCCTCGCTCACGCTCCAGCAATTGCGCGAGCCACACGGTTCCTTTCCCGCGAACCCCCTGCTCGCTGAACCGCTCTATCTCGCCAAATACATCGAGCGCATGGGCACCGGCACCCGCGACATGATCCGCCTCTGCCGCGAAGCCGGCCTGCCCGAACCCGAATTCGCCATCCGCGACGGCTTTGTTCAGACCCTCCGTCGGGTGGCGCAGCCGGAGTCGAGCAAGTGCACCGGACAAGTCGAGGCCCAAGAGGCCCAAGCTGAGGCCCAAGCTGAGGCCCAAGCTGGCCTGACCGCGACCGAGATCATCCTTCTAACGACGTGTTCGGAATCGCCAGCCTTGAGCCAGACCCTGTTGGCGGCAGCCGGATACCGGGAACGCACGGGCAATTTCAAACGTAGCTTGGAGAGACTGATGGCGAGCCGGCTTCTGGCCATGACCAACCCGAAAAAACCGACCAGTCCGAAACAGAAATACCGCCTCACCACCAAAGGCCGGGAATGGCTAGCGGGGCGAAAGCCAAAGGAGGAGAAATGAACCCGCTTCTCCTTCTGCGCCATGATGCCACTGATCCAGTCACCGTGCGCGCGACCCCACCACTCAACCCACCAGTCGCAGGTGAAGTCACGGGGCAAGTCGAGGTCAAAGCCGTCGCTCATGTCGCAGCGCCAGAGTTACAGCCGGAGCGGGGGATTGCGGCATGAGTGCGAACCCCGACACTGCAACCCAAAGTGGCAGCGGCGTCCCGCCGCTTCCACTCTGGACATCGCCCACAATCCCGCCGTTCCCATCGAGAAGTTCGACTTCATCGTCACCGACGAGTGCCACCGCTCCATCTACAATCTCTGGCGGCAGGTCCTCGAATATTTCGACGCCTCGCTCGTCGGCCTCACCGCCACGCCTGCGCCGCAGACCATCGCCTACTTCCATCAAAACCGCGTTGCCGAATACAACCACGAGCGCGCCGTCACCGATGGCGTGAATGTCGGCTACGACGTCTATCGCATCAAAACCAAGGTCACCGCGGCCGGCGGCAAGGTGGACAAAGGCTTCCTCATCGACCACCGCAGCAAGGCCTCGCGCCAAGCCCGGCAGGAAGTCCTCGCCGAGGATCTCGATTACACGCCCGCCGACCTCGATCGTTCGGTTGTCGTTCCCGACCAGATCCGCACCATCCTCCGCACCTACCGCGACGTCGTGCAGACCGAGCTGTTCCCCGGCCGCACCCTCGTGCCGAAGACGCTCATCTTCGCCAAGGACGATTCCCACGCCGAGGACATCGTCCACCTCTGCCGCGAGGTCTTCGGCAAGGGCAACGACTTCTGCAAAAAGATCACCTACCAGGCGAAGCACCCCGTCGCCGGCAAGCCCGCCAAGTCGAAGGAACTCATCCGCGAATTCTGCCTCTCACCCACGCTCCGCATCGCCGTGACCATGGAC
>SXGU01439086.1_pt1 | contig 11042 bp, 10 predicted proteins | sample 3174531 | NCBI WGS metagenome assembly SXGU01 (sample SAMN11356863, study PRJNA531348) | freshwater metagenome | isolation source: freshwater sample F1-140 | place: China: Fuxian Lake, Yuxi | collected 2017-12-25
GAGCGGTGGCAGCCATCAGCGCGAGCTCGGCGCTCCCTTCCGGTCGCGGCTCGTGCGATCCGGACGGCGATCGCCATCCCCTCGCCACCACCACGGCAGAATCGGACCATCTCGGCCCAGGGGTGGAGTTCGCATAGGAGATCGGCTAGTTCAACCTCCTCCGGGCAATTCAGCGATGACGCCACGCCCCGTCCGATCGCTGCAAGCACGGCAGCATCGACCTCGGGATCCTGGTAGCCGAGCACGGTGGCACCGATGCCGCCGATCGACATGTCGAGATAACGGTTGCCGTCCATGTCCCAAACGGTGGCCCCCTTCGCTGCGCTGCTGTATCCCGGCCACACTCCGTAGGAAAAGCGATCAGGGCGTTTGGAGAGCAACTGCGCCAGGCCGGGAATCCTCGCTTTTGCGTGTTCCTGCAAGGCAAGACTTTTGGTGATCTGTTTCACTTGGAGATTGATCCCTCGTTGCGTTGTATGCCTTGGTTGATCCGCCCCAGTTCCGGAACCGCGCGGATCAGCGCCAGGACGTCGCGGAATCCGAACTCCGGCGACGCGGGGCACAGCGACTCGAATACCCGGCGCACGAATTCGAGATCCTCCGGCCGGTCGACCGTCCACCGCATTGCGGACAGGTCTTCGGTCCACGTCCAGTTCGCCACACGGAAACGCTCAGGCCTGCGGATGATGAATGGCACAACGTGCTCCCGCTCGAACGGATCGCTGGCCTCACGCCAAGCTTGCTCGAGCGCCTGCATGCCGAAAACCTCCGCGTCGAGCCCATCCGGTAGCGTGGGAGGCCGACAGTTCGAGGCGTAATCCACATTCGCCCCCAGGTACATGTCCACCAGCGCATCGATCAGGTCCGGATCGGCAAGCGGACAATCGCCGGTAAGCCGAACCACGTGATTCGCCCGGTGGTGAACGGCACAGCGGTAGAAGCGGTCCAATACGTCGTCTAGACTGCCGCGGAAGCACTCGACGCCTTCGCGCTCGCACAACGCAGCGATAGGAGCATCGTCCGCCCGGTCGCTGGTGGCAACTACTAGTCGATCGATCGATCGACTACGCCGCACTCGGTCGATCTGCCTGGCCAGCATGGGTCGCCCCAGTATGGGTGCAAGCACTTTCCCCGGCAGGCGCGACGAGGACATCCGCGCCTGCAGTATCGCCACGATCCGCCCTTCAGCCACTGGCAAACTCCTCCGCCAGCAGGCCCACAAGGGTTTCGTCGCGCCAGACCGAACCGCAAAGATTCTGCTGCCGCCGCACGCCCTCGACGAGAAAACCGTTCTTCAGAAAGGCCTTCAAGGATGCTTCGTTGCCATCGACGATGCCCGCCGTGAGCTTGTGCAGATTGAGCACCCCGAACGCATGCCTCGCAGCGAGCCCGATCGCTTCAGATGCGTAACCACGATTCCATCGGGTCTTGTCGCCAATGACCAGGCCCAGGCTTGCCGTCCGGTGAATGGAATTGACCGGCCCGATCTTGATGTTGCCAACATGGCACCCGCTCTCGATTTCGAAAATTCCCATCAAGAAATCGCTGTTGCCTGCGCCCAGCTTTTCGACGTAGGCCGCTATGCTCGCAAGGGTGTGCTCACCGTGCCTGGCCTCCATGTAGCGCACTACATCCGGATCGTTCATCCATGCCACATAGGCAGGCGTGACGTCCGCCCTGGTCAGGCGACGCAAGCACAGGCGTTCGGACGTACAGACGGTGTTCAGCAGACTACTCCTTGACCGCGCTGACGATCCATTCGTTGATCCGGCGGCCGAACAGCTTGTGCGCCGAGAATCCGGAGTCAACAACCTTCAGGTAGGTGCCCACGAGCTCGACGAAGGACTTTTCGGTTGGCAAGCAATAGCATCGCACAGGTGGCTCGTTGCCCTTCATGCCTTTGAACAGGAATACGTTCGGCTCCACCTGCTCCTGAAGGGTAGAGAACTCCGAATCGTGATCGTTGATGTCCAGGATCACCTTACCGCCCGGCTTGAGCACCCGGCGGAATTCCGAGAGCAGGTGTCTCACCGCGGCTTCGCTACCCAGCAGCGAAAGGATACTGATGCCTACCACGAAATCGAAACTCGCATCGGGAAACGGAATGGCACTCGCCTCGGGATCGATTCGAGACAAGTGCAAGCGGGAACTGAGATCGGGTCGTGCCGCAATCTTCCGTCCGACCAGATCGATCGCTCCCTGCGCAGCATCCACGGCCTCCACATCGTAGCCGCATTCCAAAAGATGAATCGTATTCACCCCCGTTCCGCAGGCGTACTCGAGCACCCTGCCGTGTCCGGGATGACCGAACAGCCAATATTCGAGCCGAACTAGCTCTAGCGACGGGTAGCGCTTGTCCGAACCCGACGCATAGACGCTTTCCCACTTCTTCAGCACATCGGTTTGTACCAGCTTCATCACCTACTCCGGGGCTCAGTAGCCCAGTTGCTTGTTGACGGGATTGAAAAGATTCTCGCCGCGCAAGTACCGGGCGATGTTGTTTCTGACCAGCTCGAAACTCCGGCGCCGGTTGTGGTCGGACGGCCCGGCCATGTGCGGGGTGATCAGGACGTGCGGATGCGACCACAAGGGGTGCTCGGCCGGCAGCGGTTCCGGATCCGTAACGTCCAGACCCACGCCGCGGAACTTCCCGGCGGCGACCGCAGCGGTCAGGGCCGCCGTATCAACCACGGCGCCGCGCGAAACATTGACAAAGATGCTATCGGGCTTCATGGCGGCAAAGTGGGTTTCATCGATCACTTGTCGAGTGCGCGTCGTGGTCGGCGCCGCACAGACCACTATGTCTGCCCGCGGCAACTGCGCCAACAAGTCCTCCGGTCCGTAGAACTCGTCAACCATCGAAAGCATCGGCGGCAAGTCGTTGGCGATGCCGATGACCGACATGCCGAAAGCGCTGACACGTTCAGCAACCAGGAGTCCGATGCCGCCGAGGCCGTAGACGAGGCAGGTCTTCTTCCGTAACTCGATCGCGCGCGGCATTTCCTGACGCGGCTGTCCGCGCAGCAGTCGGGCCACGTTCCTTGAAAGGGCGAGGATCAGCGCCATCGCATGATCGGCCACCTCCGGCCCCTGGATGATGCGCCCGTTGGTAAAAGTAATTTCGCCGTCTACAAACTCGGGGAATATGAACTGCTCCACGCCCGCACCGGTGCTGTGCACCCAGGCGAGCCCGGGCGCCCGGGCCAGGAGTTCGGCGGAAAAGATATGGCGAGGGCAGCCGACCAGCACGTTGGCACCGGGTACCGCTGCAAAGATCGCCTCGCGGTTGTCGGCGGCGGCTAGAAACTCCGCCTGCGGAAACGTGGCCGTCATTTCATCGATCCACTCCTGCGGAAATCCTGCCGACCTCACCAGGAGAATCCTCGCCTTGCTAACGCTGCCAGACTGCATGCTTGCTCCTCAGTAGATATGCGATTCGTACCATTCGGCGACACTCCAGAGTTTCCAGAGAAGATTGCTGAAGGAACTGGTCTCCTCTTCTCTCTGCGCATCAACCAGTGTTGCGATGAAACGGGGATCGAATGCCCCGTTGCGCAGGTAGGCTCCCTCCATGAGAGCAGCCTGCATCCTCGGGAAATGGCGATGAAACAGGCTCTTGTATGCCGGCTGGCCAAAATCCAGGCCGGCCCCCTTGAAATGCTCACGCCGTGCCGCTGGAAGCCCGAATGGCGACTTTGGCCTGTCAAGCGCCTCGCGGGGCAGGATTCCCGACATCACCTTGCGCAGCATGTATTTCGTACTGCCGTCGCCCACCCGCTGCCGCATAGGCATGCGATACATCAACCTCACGAGAGCGTCCGAAAGGAATGGGAAGCGCATCTCCACGCCCTCCCCCATCGATGGCCCCTCCGCGCGCCTGAGCAGGTTCTCCGGAACCTTCTGCGCGTAGTCGATATAGATGAGTTGCTGGTCTAGCTCCGCCGCTGCGCCATCTGCCCCCATGGTTTCCGCAGCGAGGCCGCGCACCAGATCCCTGACCGACCGCGTATCGGCCGATGCCGCCCCGAACAGATTGCCGCGGGCGTTATCCCAGTCGATATTGGCGCCACCACCGAGAAAGATGTCGTAGAGCTCGCACGGTCTGTCGCCGAGTGCCGACGCGTAGTCGCCACGCAAGAAGTACCGCTCCCCAAGCCAGGCGAACTCCGGAATCGTGCGGGCCGCCACGGCCATGTAATGATCATAGCCGAAGAACATCTCGTCGGCACCCTCCCCGGAAAGGGCCACGTTCACTCCAGAGGTCGCTGCCGTGCGCGCGAGCCGCTGGACGACACTGTCGATTACGCTGGATGTCGGCAAATCGAACTTGCCGAGGTCGGAAACGACATCGTCGGCGGAAACGATGATCTCATGATGCTTCGTCTGATAGTGCTTGGCCATCCGCGCGGCAAAGCCAACCTCGCCGATAGCCCTGCCTGATTCTGCATGGGCAAACCCCGCGGAAAAGGTCTGGATCGCCAGGCCGGGATGAATCATTCTCAGCAAGGCAAGTACGCTCAGGGAATCGATGCCGCCCGAAAGATAGATGCCGACCTCCTTGTCACCCAGCATGCATTCCCTGACCGAGGTCTCGAGCGCGCTCCTGATGGCTTCAACCCAGTCCTGCTCGTTCAGCGATCGGTCGACCGCGAAGAAGTCGCTCCCCGGAACATAGAATCGTCGGCGACGTGGGGTAGCGCCCACATTTCCGTCCAGCGCAAATCCGGCTCGCAGGTGACGGATCCCTTCGAAAAACGTCCGTTCGTCGCCGATCGAGTCCTGAATCACGAAATCGGCAAAGGCCTGAACGTCCATACGCCGCAACATCCCTGGATGTGCAAAAACCGCCTCTGGCGTCGATGCCAAAACCAGATGCCCGCCACAGTCGGCGTAGTAAAGGGGCGAGATACCGTGGGAATCGCGCGCAGCGACAAAGCGCTTCGCCACGGTGTCGTAGCAGACGAAGGCAAACTGCCCCTCCAGCCGCGGCAGCGCGTCGTCGCCCCATACGCGAACAGCATTGGCGAGAACCTCGGTGTCGTTATTGCTGACGAAGGAGCACCCCTCAACCTCCAACTCGTGACGGAGGCGCCGATGATTGAAGATTTCACCGTTCATCACCGCGACTATCCGGCGATCATGGCTCCAGCAGGGCTGATTGGCGATCGGCCGGGCGTCCTGCGTCGCCAGGCGCCGATTGACCAGCCCCACCGTCCCGTCTTCCGCCATCCAAATGCCGCAGGCATCGGGGCCCCGTCCCTCCAGGGTACCGGCCATGGTCTCCAGCACCGCCCTCGTGATCTGCGAAGACCCGGTGCCGGTTGAGATGATAGCGCCTATTCCGCACATATTCAGAAACCTGCTTTCAATATTGCCCGGGCCGTGTCGATCGGCTCCTGGAGACAGGCAGCTCCGCGGTCGGGCAGGATTGCCGCGCGCAAGCCAGGAACGGCCGGCAAGGCAAGGCGCAAGCCATCGATGACGCTGGGCGACCATTCGAAGTCGAGAAAAATATAGGGGGTCCCAGATCCGTCCACCCAGCCAAGCGTACTTTGGGTACTCGAGGTAACGATAAGGTCGGCTGCGAACCTCAGGAATCGAAAATCGACATCACCGACGATCCGCAGGTTCGGATGGGAGGCAACAAGGTCGGAAAAGTCGTAAGCGTCCGCATACCGCTGGGTGGGATACAGCTTGAGCACGACCACCGAGCGCGGGTAGGCCGCACACAGCGCAACGGTGGCGGCCCGGAATTTTTGAAGGAACTGCAAATCATTGTCTTGGCCGGGACCGTAGATGAAGTTGTTGCGCTCAAGATCCGGCACAATCATGACCACGCGTTGGTCGCGGCCAATGTTCAAGAGTCGCCGTCCCAGGTTCCGTTGCCAGCCGCGAATTAGCGGCCGGGCGACAACCCGCGGCAACCCGACCGCATGCATCTCCGGCCAGGCAGCATGGGGCTTTACCGCCGCCATGGCGCGGGGGCAATGATAGAAGGCACGATCAGCCGCCAACATGCCTGCTTGGCGGGCTTCGGAAAGGCTCCACGCGGAAAGACCCAAAGTCACTCCGTGGTCGAAGGCGCAGACGGGTGTCTGGCGCCACGTGCAATAGCTGTAGAAGACGCCTTCCACCGGGCTGGTCAGCGCGTTCGTCAGAATCTCGTCGCCGGGGCGAACCCCGGCCAGAGCACGCTCGAATCCCGCTGCCAGGCGGTCGAGATTTCCGTGAAGCATCGTGAGGAACGTTAGGCAGCGGGATACCGTGAGACCGGCGGCAGCTGCGAATTCCGGCAGCCACTTCACCGCGTGCGCCTCCAACGCATCGGACAAGGCCTGGGTCAGGTGGCCGACGACCGCATCCTGATCTGGAAGTCGGGCTTCTGGGCTGGTCGGTTCAATCTGCGGCAGCGCGGGCAAGAAGGCCAGACGGGCGCCGCCCAGCAACAGACCAGTCGTCGCTTCCTGGATCAACTCGCATTCCTTATGCACCCAGAAAGTCTTTTCGGCGATGAAAGGCCGCAAGGTAATCCCTCGCTTTGGCAGCAAGCCGCGGCGGTGAATATGCTTCCAGACCTTGAATAGCAGCGATCCCCAAGTATTGTTGAGCAGGCTGAGGATCTTCTCGACACCCTCAAGTTGTCTGTGGCGAATGCGTTGCTCAAGCTGCGACGCCTCGCCAGCGGGGGGGGCGTGCGCGACAACTTGAACGCCTGCGCCGGCGAGCTTTCCAGCCAGAACCGCAAAAACCGTATCGACACGGCCGAAATTCAGCGCAAACGACTCGAGACCCGGCTCCCGCGAGCCTCCGACGCAAACCACAGGCTCGCCTGCGGCCGCTTCCAGAACCCTAGAGATCAACCTCGCCTTGTAGAGCAATACAAAACTCAAGCGCGTCAGCTGCAATGCAAGCACGAAGCGGAAGCGCACGAAACGCGCCCACGTGCAGTGCGCCTGATACCAATCGCAAAAGCGGTCGCCGTAATCTCTGGCCGCCCGGGCCAGCGCATCAAACTCAGCCTGATCAAATCCTTCCTCGGGTGAGCGAACAGTCTCACCCAAACCCGGCAAGTGTGTGAGGAGAAAGGGCGAGGTTGTCCACCAAACCCTTTCCGCATCGGGATCCGCCGACCGGACCGCCTCGTAAGCGGAAAGACTCTCGATCACGGTATGGATCGCCATCGGCTCAGTTCAGTTTCCAGTTTGACGGGTTGACAAATTTCTCGTCGTCGAGCGCGAAGCGGAAATAATCGACCGTGCCGACGCTTGCGAGAGCAAAGTCGCGAATATTTCCTGCAAGTTGCTCAGGACTGTCCACGCCGATCAGAACTACGTCGGGACCGATCGAAGCGACGAACGCAAGCGCCCCCTGTGCCGCACTCAAGCCCTCGCTGCGCAGTACCTCTCTCCAATCGGCGAGGCGTCGAGAGATTGGCGTGAAATACCCGTGCAGTTGCCCCGGATCGATGAGCAGCAAGCCCTGAAGAAATACCGATCGCACATGGATCTCGACGCCGCGTCGCCTCAAGCGTTCGATCTGCCCTCCGCTCACCATTCGCTGGTCGAGGACGTTAAGCGGAATCTGGACCAGGTCGATATCGAAGCGGGCAAGCAGCTGATCGACGTCCTCGCCACGATAGGCGGAAAACCCGATCCGGCTTACCCGGCCCTCGTCCTTCAGGCGCTTCATTTCCGAATACACCGCATCTCCCTGCGGACCGAGAAGGTCGGCCGCATGGTGCACCAGCAACCCGTAGACGGAGCCCCTCTGCAGACGGTCCAGGGAGCACGATAGGCCGGAACGCACCAAGTCCCGCGCATCGGCCCCGGGATAGGTTCTCAATGGCGGGGTCTTGGTCACCACGCGCCATCCCTGAGCTTCCCCTAGGCAAGCACCCAGAGTAGCTTCCGAATCGCCGTAGGCGGCGGCCGTGTCGAGCACGGAAATCCCGTTTTGTTCCGCCATTGCGATGATGGCCCTGACATCCGCCAGACCAGTCTTGCCACGTTCGTTGGCGATGCCGTAGTCCATGCCGAACTGCACCGTTCCGAGCCCAAGCCGCACTGCGGGCCGCTCTTCTGATCCAGGAATTCCGGTTGGCCTCATGCGTCGAGTGCGTCCGCCAGCGCACGAACGATACGGTCCTGCGTCGCCTCGTCGAGCGCTGGAAACAAGGGCAGGCTGACGGCAGACCGGTAGTACCGCTCCGCCTCTGGAAACATTCCCGGTGCAAAGCCCAGAGCCTGGAAATACGGCTGGGTATGCACGGGGATGTAATGCAGGGCGACACCGATTCCCTGACTGCGCATTTCGTCAAAGACTTTGTCGCGTAAGGCGCTACCGACGGCCGACTCGATCCGAACAACGTAGAGATGCACGGACGAGCGGTTCCTTGCATCCCTCTGCGGCCGCATCACCGGCAAGCGTTCAAGCGCGGCATCGTAGAGGTCTGCCAACGCATTGCGTCGTGCTACGAACTCATCGAGGCGCCGCATCTGGCTGAGGCCCAGAGCGGCCTGGATATCCGTCATGCGGTAGTTGAAACCGAGTGCGATCTGCTGGTAATACCAAGGACCGTCAGGCACGTGCGTCATTTGCCCAGGATCGCGGGTAATGCCATGGCTGCGCAGCAATTCCATGCGGTCGGCGAGATCGTTCCGGTTGGTCAGCGCCATGCCTCCTTCGCCACTGGTGACGATCTTCACCGGATGGAAACTGAACACCGTAATGTCGCTGTACCTGCAAATGCCTACCGCTTCACCGAGATATCTGGCGCCGATCGCGTGCGAAGCATCTTCGATCACAGCAAAACCATAGCGAGCCGCAAGATCGGCAATGGCCCGCATATCGCAAGGTTCGCCGGAAAAATGAACGGGGATCACGACCTTGGGCAGTCTGCCAGCCTGCTTGGCCAGTTCCAGTTTGTCGGCGAGCCGGTCGACGCACATGTTCCAAGTCCGCGGATCGATATCTACGAAATCCACCTCCGCTCCGCAGTAAAGCGCACAGTTTGCGCTGGCAACAAAGGTGTTCGGTGTCGTCCAAACGCGATCGCCAGGCCCTACACCGAGGGCCAGGCAAGCCAGATGCAGCGCACTTGTCGCACTATTGACGGCCACCGCGCGAAGCGCACCGCAGTATCCCGCTACTTCCGCTTCGAACGCGGGCACGACCGGCCCCTGGGTCAGAAAATCGGAGCGAAGAACATTGACGACCGCATCGATGTCGTGCGGGTCGACCTCGTGTCGGCCGTAGGGGACGGGATCAGGCATCGTGCGCTCGCGGAACACGAATCTTTTCGGACGAGAGCGCCTCGGTAATCCGGCCGAGCTTTCCGAACAGCAGCTGGTCGCGCGGATCCACCTTCCATCCGCGCAGCACGGTACGCAATGTCCCGTTCGGGATGATCCGGTTTGCGATCCTCGCCAAAGCGATGGTCAGTGTCCCATAGCGGGAAACATTGTGGCTGCTGGACTGGGCAAGTTGGGGAACCTCGACGCCAATGAACTCGCAGAGCTCACTGAGGAACATGTCGCGATTCTCGCGAAGCTGCTCCTGGGATAGCACCAGTAGCTTGACGCCCTGTGCCGCCATACGCAATTCGAGATCGGACTGGACGTTCTTCCAGCGCGCAAGCCCGGTGTTGCGTCGGCACCATTCGTCGATTCCCAACGTGCCGCCTTCCTTGATGGTTTGGAAATACAGGGAGCGGGTCCATGACTCGAACTCTCTGACCACCAGAATCACGTGGGTGATCGAAAAAAGGTCGATCAGATAGTCGAGCCGTTCAAAATTCGGCCCCTGGGTGATTGGGTACGGCCAGCCCAGACCGCCCTCCGTCGAGATCAGGGGAATCTTGGCCTTGTCCGTATCACCGCGCCGGAGGTAACTGCCCAGTGCAAACCCTTCCAAATAATTGACACCCGAAAGGGCAGGGAAAACCGTCTTCTGCAGGAAGGTCGAGCCCGACTTATGCAAGCCGACATGCATCACCCTGATCGGCATTGCTGCCGCCCGACAATTGGTTCCTGGATTCAAACGTGTCGCTCGATCAATTCGCGAATTTGGTCCACGCTGAGGAAGTCGGGGTTGGTCCCGCTGTTGTAGGCGTACCCTTGCCGCACCCTTGCCGCACCGAATTCCTGACAATATTCCTCAATGCTGTAGTTCCCGCCCTGGGGAAGGATGGCGAAGTATTCACCGCGATCAACGGTGTTGTAACTGTCACTCTCAGTGATCATTTCCTCGTGTATCTTTTCGCCGGGACGGATGCCGACAACGCGCTGCTCGCATTCGGCCCCGACGGCTGTCGCCACGTCGACTACACGGTAGCTCGGAATCTTCGGCACGAAAATTTCCCCACCCTTCGCATTCACCAGGGCCCAGAGCACCATCTGCACTCCCTCTTCGAGGCTGATGTTGAAGCGCGTCATCGCTGGATCGGTGATCGGGAGCACACCGGTTTTGCGTCGCTCGAGGAAGAACGGGATCACCGAACCGCGGCTACCCATGACGTTGCCGTAACGCACGACGCTGAAACGCAAATCTCGCTTGCCGCGGATATTGTTTGCAGAAACGAACAGCTTGTCGGAGCACAGCTTTGTTGCGCCATAGAGATTGATCGGTGCGGCGGCCTTGTCGGTCGATAACGCGACAACACGGCGGACACCGGATGCGAGCGCCGCCTCGATCACGTTCTGGGCGCCCAGAACATTGGTCTTGATGCACTCGAAGGGGTTGTACTCAGCGGTCGGCACCTGCTTGAGGGCTGCGGCGTGGATCACCACGTCGATACCTTCCATGGCACGGCGCAGGCGGTCGGCATCCCGCACGTCGCCGATGAAATAGCGGATTCCCGGATAGCGGTCCGTATCGAATTCCTGCGACATTTCGTATTGTTTGAGTTCGTCGCGGCTAAAGATCACCAGCCGGGCGATGCGCGGAGCACGTTCGAGCACGGTGCGAACGAAGGCGCGGCCAAAAGACCCCGTGCCGCCGGTAATCAGGATGTGTTTGTCGTTCAGGTCTTCCATGCCGGCTCC
>SXGU01035800.1_pt1 | contig 11041 bp, 5 predicted proteins | sample 3174531 | NCBI WGS metagenome assembly SXGU01 (sample SAMN11356863, study PRJNA531348) | freshwater metagenome | isolation source: freshwater sample F1-140 | place: China: Fuxian Lake, Yuxi | collected 2017-12-25
ATTGCCCCAACGACCTGAGCGAACTGCATACGACCGCGCGCAACAAACTCAAGAGCGCCCAAAAGCGTCCATCGATCATCGCTGCTTGCTGGATGCAAGCTACCCTGTGGTGATGTCATGAATTACGGAAGTCTCAATAAGTTGGTGATCGAGCCGATCTTTGAACACGAGTTTGAACCGAGCAGTTACGGCTTTCGGCAAGGACCGGGTTGCAAGGATGCGCTGCGTGAAGTGGACCGGCATCTGAAAGCGGGCCACTACTGGGTAGTTGACGCGGACCTGCAAAGTTACTTCGATACGATTCCACATGCAGCCCTTCTCGCGAAAGTGAGTAACCGGATTGCAGACGGCGCAGTATTGGAACTCGTTCAGCGATTTCTCAAGCAAGACATCATGGAAGACATGAAGCAGTGGACGCCGATTTCTGGTAGTCCGCAAGGTGCGGTAATCAGTCCCTTGCTCGCCAATATTTACCTTCACGAACTTGACGTAGAGATGCGGGAAGTCGGGTTGGTGATGGTGCGATATGCTGATGACGCCGTAGTGTTATGCCGCAGTCGGGAGGAGGCGGAATCTGCGCTGACCCGGATGCGTGCGTGGGTGAGCGCGAACGGGTTGACGCTTCATCCGGACAAGACCCACGTTGGGGATTGCCGGGTCGAGGGTCAGGGGTTCGAGTTTCTGGGTTACCGGTTTGAAGCAGGGAAACGACAGGTACGCAAGAAAAGTTTGATGTCTTTGCGCGATAAGATCCGCGCCAAGACAAAGCGTAACGAGGGTAATTCCATCGAGTAAGTGATTGCGTCCCTTAATCCAACTCTGCGAGGCTGGTATGGCTACTTCCAATATGCCCACCGGTTCACGTTCTCGTCAATTGATGGCTTTGTTCGTCGTCGGTTGCGGGCGATGTTGCGCCGGCAGAAGCACCGACCGGGTCAGGGACGATGCCTAAACGATCATAGGCAATGGCCCAATGCTTTCTTCGCCAATCTTGGGTTTTTCACGATGTCCGAGACCCATCGATTAGCGCGCCAATCCCGATGAGGTAACAACCAACTGGAGAGCCCGTCGCGGGAAAACCGCACACCGGGTTCGGAGGGAGGGGACGGCGAGCGTCGTTTTCTACCCCTATCCAATCGGCTAATCCGGTCATTGGCGGTGTGCGCTATCAGCGGCAGCAATCGGCAGGTCAACGGGCGTAGGCTGAAGCCAAGGCCGCAGCACTCTGCCAGACAAACTATATCCAAAGTGCTTGAGAGTACCGGTTCATCTACCATGGTGGAGTCGGCATGGGCGATTGGTACATCCGAAGACGCGGCTTGAAGCCCCCTGAAGACCATCGTTCTCACTCGAACGGAATGGAAGGCAAACTATAATGAGCCCTCCCATCCGAGTGAGCCCGTCCCCGTCCAATGAATAACGATCCATCAGCGCAGGATCAGCTGGCCCCTGCCCCCGCCTATTACGTGGGTATCGGCGCCTCCGCGGGCGGTCTGGAAGCCCTCGAATCCTTTTTCTCCAGTGTGCCGACCGATACCGGGCTGGCCTTTATCGTCATCCAGCATTTGTCGCCGGATTACAAAAGCTTGATGGTGGAACTGTTGTCAAAGCGCACGGCGATGCCCGTGCGGCGTGCCGAAGAAGGCATGCGGGTCGAAGCCGACACGGTCTACCTGATTCCGCCGAAGAAGGTACTGAAGATTTTTCATCAGAAACTGCTGCTGACCGACATTGAGCAGAGCAAGGGCATCAATCTGCCGATTGACACCTTTTTCCGTTCACTGGCCGAAGACCAGGGCGAAAAGTCGATTGCGGTCATCCTTTCGGGAACCGGCAGTGACGGTGCCCGTGGGCTGCGTGCCATCAAGGAAGCCGGTGGCATGGTGATGGCGCAGAACCCGGATTCGGCGAAATTCGATGGCATGCCGCGCTCGGCGATCGATACCGGCCTGGTAGATGTAGTCTTGTCGCCCGAGGACATGCCCGCACGGTTGGTCGGTTTTTTGCGCCGCCCCATGGTCAGCCCCGCTGACCGACAGAATGTTCTGTTGTCCGATGAAGACGGCCTGATTCGCATTTTTGCGATGCTGCGCGAACACACCAAGCTGGATTTTACCTACTACAAGCCGAGCACCGTGTTACGCCGGATCGAACGACGCTTATCGGTCTGCCAGTGCGCCGATCTGCGCGATTACGTCCGGCTGATGGAATCAAAACCGAGCGAGGTCACCACCCTTTACCGCGAATTGCTGATCGGAGTCACTCACTTTTTCCGCGACCGGGAAGTCTTCGATCATCTCAGCGAGAACTATTTGACCGAATTGTTTCTCAATGCCACTCCTCAGTCGGAAATTCGGTTCTGGATCGCGGCTTGCTCCAGCGGCGAAGAAGCGTACACCCTGGCCATCCTCGCGCTGGAATGCATGGCGAAACTGCAGGCCAAATTCAACGTCAAGATCTTTGCCACCGATGTGGACCGCGATGCGATTTTGCGCGCCAGCAGCGGCGTGTATTCAGAAAGCATTGCCGCCGATTTGCCGGCCGGTATTCTCAGCAAGTATTTCACGCATCGCGGCAATCACTACCACGTCCATCGCAACGTGCGCGAAATGGTGGTATTTGCGCCGCACAACATTATCAAAGACCCCCCATTCACCAACATCGACCTGGTGAGTTGCCGCAACATGCTGATTTACCTGCAGCCGGTGTTGCAGCAAAAGGTGTTTGAGTTCCTCAACTTTTCCCTCAAGGCACGCGGCCTGTTGCTGCTGGGCACCAGTGAAACGCCCGGCGACATGGCAGATTACTTCGAGCCTTTGCACAACAAGTTCAAAATCTATCGTTCGCGCGGCCGCAAGCGGCAGATGATCGAAACCCACACCGCCTTCGCGCCCATCATGGATACGACGCGCAGCCAACCGATATCGCGCTTCGTGCGCAGTGCACACGCCAGCACCCTGCGCGAGGAAGAGCGTTTGCTGGAACGGCTGCTCGATACCCTGGCCGAAGACTATGTGCCCATGGTGGCGGTGGTGAATGAGCACATGGAACTGATGCATCTGGCCGGCGACAGTACCGGCCTTTTGCAACTGCCGACCGGCAAGCAGAGTAATGACATCACCCGCATGGCCGTCAAGGAGCTGGCGATTCCGCTGGCGACCGGATTGCAGAAAATCTTCAACGGTCAACGGGAAATAAAGTACACGAACGTCCGCTTGCGGCACGGCGACAGCGCGCGCAATGTTCAGCTCCATCTCCGTGCGCTGGTCGGCAAGCGCGGTCAGGATCAATTGGCCGGAATCTTTATCCGCGACATCCCTAAGACAATCCTGGATACGCCCAGCGATACACCGGTCTTCGACCTCAGCCATGAAGCGGAACAGCGGATTCGCGACCTGGAACAGGAACTGCAATTTACCAAGGAGAACCTCCAGGCCACCATTGAGGAACTCGAAACGTCCAATGAAGAACTGCAGGCGACCAACGAAGAACTGCTGTCGAGCAACGAAGAGCTGCAAAGCACCAACGAAGAGCTTCAATCGGTCAACGAAGAATTGCACACCGTCAATTCCGAGTACCAGACCAAGATTCTGGAACTCACTGAAATTACCAACGATCTCGAAAACCTGATGGCCGCGACCGGCGTTGCCACGCTGTTCCTTGACGAGAATCTGAGCATTCGAAAATTCACCCCGGAGCTGGAAAAGATCTTCCGCATCATTTCCACCGACGTCGGCCGGCCATTCATTCACCTGACCCATACCCTGATCACCGAAGACCCGCTGATTGCGGTACAGGACGTCACCCGCCAGGGAATTTCCGTGAAGCGGCAGGTGCAAACCCGCGACGGCGGCAGCTATCTGATGCAGGTGCTGCCCTATCAGGTTGGCGGCACCACGCCCTCCGGCGTACTGCTCACCTTCGTCGATATTGCCTCGGTGAAGGATCAGGAACTGGAGTTGCGCGAAGCCACCACGGTACTGAGCAAGACGCAACGCATGGCGCAAATCGGTAGCTGGCGACTCGACCTGAAGAGTCGCGAGTTGACCTGGTCGCGCGAGACCTATGACATTTTTGGCCTCAGCCACGGCAGCGCCCCGGTGACTTACGACGGCTTTCTCGCCATGATCCATCCCGAGGATCGCGCCCGTGTCGACGTGGACTACCAAACGGCGGTAAGAAGTGGGGCGCCTTATGATCTGGTGCATCGCATCGTCCGCCCCGATGGTTCCATCCGCACGGTGCACGAGGTATCCGACGAGATTCTGGATGACCATGGCAACCCAGTCGCCTCAGTGGGCATTGTCCATGACATCACGGACTCCCCCGGCATACTCTGCAAGCGGTGTCCGATTCGCAACGGAATCAGCACAAATTGCACGGCGGGCATAGCGGGCGAAGCGGAGACGCCGGAAACGCCGTTACCGTGTCAGCCCGCCACGCCTTAGCCACACGACTGCTGAAGATGTCGCAATGAATTCATCGGAAAAGCTGAAGAAACAGGCCGAGAGCCGCTTACCCGGCACCGGCGTTAACGAAGTGACCGGCCCCTTGTCGGCCGAGGAATCGGCAGCGCTGATTCACGAGCTCAAAGTCCATCAGATCGAGCTCGAAATCCAGAATGAAGAATTGCGGCGTGCCGAGATCGGCTTGCTGATTTCCCGCGACCGCTACCGGCACCTGTTCGACGATGCCCCCGTCGGCTACCTGGTGCTTAATGCCAGCACCCTGATCATGGAAGCCAACGAAACTTTCTGTCGCCTGGCGGGACGCAGCAGCGACGAAGTCAGCGGACTCTCTTTTGCCCAGTTTCTGGTACCGGGCGACCGCAATTCCTTCCTCTCACGCTTCCGTGCCTGGCTCGTGCAACCTCAAGGCAAGGCACTTGAAGTTTCGCTGCTGACTCGCGACGGAGCCAGTCGGCCAGTGCAACTGGGCGGCGTGTCATCAGGCCACGCGCACGACGAGAAGGAAAACCACCTGCTGCTCTCGCTGACCGACATCAGTGCCAGCCATCGCTTGCGTCAGGAAATTGAAACCGTCAATCGCGAACGCGAACTGCTGATCGAGACAATTCCGGTCGGCGTTTATAAGTACCGGATGATCAAAGCTGGCGGATTCCGCTTCGACTATGTGAGCCAGTTGTGGTGTCAGCAACTGGGGCTGGACCGTGAGGAAGTGCTCAAGGACGCCGCCATTGCCTTCACCACCCTGCATCCGGATGACCAAAAGGATTTTTTGGCAGCCAATGAGACGGCAAGAAGCGCCATGCGGCCCTTCTCCTGGGAAGGACGCTTTGTTGTTAATCGGCAGATCAGGTGGCTGCGGCTTCGCTCAACGCCCGAGCGACTCCCCAACGACGACATCCTGTGGAATGGGGTGCAGGAAGACATCACCGAAGCCAAGCGTCTGGAAGCAGAGCGACAGGCAGCGCGCGATATTCTGCAAAAAATTGCCGATCGTGTTCCCGGCGTGGTCTTCCAGTTTCGTCAGCATCCCGACGGTCGCGTCAGCCTGCCCTATGCCAGCAACGCTTTGCGCGATATTTATGGCTTTGAACCGGGCGCGGTGCGCGACGATGCCACGCCAATCTTTGCCGTCGTACACCCCGATGACCGGGCAAAGCACCTGGCCTCCATCAACGCATCGGCGGCGAGTCTGAGTCCATGGCACAACGAGTATCGTTTGCAGCGCGAGGATCGGCCAACTCTCTGGCTGCTGGGCAATGCCTTGCCGGAACGAGAGGCGGATGGCTCGATCATCTGGCATGGCTTGGTCACAGATATCACTGCGCGTAAGGCTGCCGAGCAAGCCCTAGCCGACTTTCACCGCGATTTCGAAGCCTTCCTCAACCAGACCACCGATTTCGTCTATTTCAAGGATCGCGACAGCCGCTTCCGTTTCTGCAGTCAGACCCTGGCGCGCATTACCGGCCACCGCGACTGGCACGACATGATCGGCAAGCACGACCGGGAAGTCTTTCCGTCAGACACGGCGCAAATCTATGAGGATGAGGAAGCCCCCATTTTCGCCGAAGGCAAGCCGCTGCTGAACAAGATCGACCCCTATTACGATGCCGATGGTCAGCCGGGCTATGTGCTAACTAGCAAATGGCCGCTGCGCAACGCCAAGGGCGCGGTCGCCGGCATCTTCGGCATCAGCCGGGATATTTCCGAACGCATGGCCCTGGAAAGGAGTTTGCGGGATCGCGAGGCCTTCTTCCGCAACATTGCCGAGGTATCGCCATCAGGAATTTGGCGCACCGATACACAGGGTAATTATCTTTATGTCAGTGCGGTTTGGTCGAACATCACCGGCTTGCCTGCCGAAGCCGCCATGGGTAAGGGTTGGTCCGTGGCACTGCACCCGGAAGACCGGGCGCGCGTGTTTCAGGAATGGACAGAGGCAACCCGTGACTCACCGCCTCTAAAGACATATCGCAGCGAATTTCGTTTCCAGCGTCCCGACGGCAGCGTGGTCTCGGTGCTGTCACTCGGTGTGCCGGATATCGATGCCAGCCATCAGGTCACCGGCTGGACCGGTACCATTACCGACCTCACGGAACAAAAGCGGTTGATGGGACAGCTTTTCGCCTCCAATACCGAACTGGAACAATTCAGCTACAGCATCTCGCATGACATGCGCCAGCCGCTGCGCATGATTACCAGTTACCTGCAATTGTTGCAGACCCGCCTGGGCGAAAGTCTCGACGCCGAAAAAAGCGAATACTTCAACTTTGCCATCGATGGTGCCAAGCGCCTCGACACCATGCTGATGGGCCTGCTCGAATACTCGCGAATCGGCCGCAAGGGCGAGCCACCGGTGTGGATCGACAGCCGACTCGTGCTCGACGAGGTTTTGCAGATTCTCAATGCGCCAATCGACCAGATGCGGGCAACAATTCGCATTGCAGGCGAGTGGCCGCACCTGCTGGCCAGCCCCGACGAGATATTTCGCTTGTTGCAAAACCTGATCAGTAACGCGCTCAAGTTTCAGCTCGCCGGGCAACTGCCCGAGATTGTGCTGACCAGCCAGATCGTCAACCAATGCTGGCACCTGTGCATTTCCGATAACGGTGTTGGCATTCAACCCGACCAGATCGGCCGCCTGTTCCAGGTCTTCCAGCGCCTCCAGTCACGAGCCGATTATGAGGGCACCGGCCTGGGTCTGGCACTGTGCCGCAAGTTCGTCGAACATCATGGCGGCCGCATCTGGGTGGAGTCTGCGGGACAGAATCAGGGCAGTCAGTTCCATGTTGAAATACCCTTGTCAGCCGAGGCGACGACATGACATCATCCCGTGCGCCACGTATCCTCCTGATCGAAGACGAGCCCGGAGATGCACGACTGATGCAACTGGCCTTGCAAAAAGCCGGCCTGCCGATCGAGTTTCATTGCGTTCATGACGGCAACGAGGCGCTGCGCTTTCTTACCCGGCAGGGCACGGCCTTTCCTGATGCGCCGCGACCCGACCTGATCCTGCTCGATCTCAAAATGCCCGGCAAGGGCGGCCTCGACACCCTGCTCGCCATCAAACTGAACGATGCCCTCCGTGCCATCCCGGTGGTGGTGGTGACGACCTCAACGCTGGAATCGGACATCGCCGCCGCCTATCGCCTCGGCGCTGCCGGCTATGTGCCGAAAACAGCTGATCTGCGCACCTTCAACGCGGCGATCGAAACGCTCTGCACCTACTGGTGCAAATTGGTGCGTTTGCCGGAGATGCAGAATTGAGCCCTAGTCCCTGTCTGTCCGCTGCAGACTACACTCCCTGCAATCAGTGCCGGAAAATGTCCGCAAACCACCACCCGTGCCACTCGGTTCAAGTCACGACACACCCGTTGGCCGCAGTGACAACATGATCCAGCGGTCGAACACTGAAAAGCCGGGTACGGCCTACAAAGTCGGCGCTGGCAACACGGCAGCCATGGTGCAAGGGGACTCACCGGCAGCGCTGGCGGGCGAGAGCCACCCGACAAGCGGGACAAGGCGCAGCAGGCCACAGCAACTGCTGCACCACCCGGCCACCGCCTGGTTGGTGCTATTCCTGTCGGTGATGCTGACCGGCATTGCCTGGTATGTCTCGGTCAGCTTTTCGCACAAGCATGCTCAAGCTCGCTTCAATGACGAGACTGAGGATGTGCAATTCATTATCGAACAACGCATGCTTGCCTACCAGGCCAGCCTTTACGGCGCTGCCGCATTGTTTGCTGCATCCGAAAACGTCAGTCGCGCCGAATGGCGTTTTTATGTTGACACCCTGCAACTCGGCCTACACTTTCCTGGCATTCAGGGCTTAGGCTTCAGCCAGGTCGTCACTCCGGCAGACCGCGCGCGGCACGAAGCACAAATCCGTAACGAAGGCTTTCCCGACTACCGGATTTGGCCACCCGGAGAGCGCGAAATTTATACCTCGATCGTCTATCTGGAACCCTTCAACCCACGCAATCAACGCGCCTTCGGCTTCGACATGTTTTCCGAACCGACGCGCCAGGCAGCGATGGCGCAAGCTCGCGACAGCGGCCTGCCCGCCGTCTCGGCGCGCGTCATGCTGGTACAGGAAACCGACACGGATGTGCAGCACGGTTTCTTGATGTATGTGCCGGTCTATCGCAATGGGATGCCGATCGATACCGTCGCCCAGCGCCGTAACGCCTTGCAGGGTTTTGTCTACGCACCCTTTCGCCTGCGCGACCTGATGCAGCGCATCCTTGGCAATGACAAGCACACCCTCGAATTCGAACTGTATGACGGCACACAACCTGCCGTCGAAAATATCCTGTATCAAACCGAGAGCGGTCCGGTGTATGCCGCAAAACAATCTTCCCACACAAAATTTAGCAGCACCCGCAGGGTTGATGTGGCCGGACGAACCTGGACGCTCTATGTCCATGCCCATTCTGAATTCCTGTCGACTGCAGAGCAGTTGCAGCCGGTACTGATAGCAACGGGCGGCCTGATGGTCAATATGCTGCTGTTTGTCATCATCAGTTCCCTTTCCCGGCGCCAGAAGCTCGCTGCGGCGCTGGCGCACGAAATGACGGTCGACCTGCGGCGATCCAACGCTGATCTGGAGCAGTTTGCCTATGCCGCCTCACACGACATGCGCCAGCCACTGCGCATGGTGTCGAGTTATTTGCAACTGCTGGAAACCGATCTCAGCCCGGTGCTGACTGAGGAAACACGGAAAAACCTTAATTTTGCTATTGATGGCGCGCAGCGCATGGACCAGATGCTGACCGGCATGCTGGAATATTCCCGGCTGGGCCGACAGGTACAATCCAAGGCCTTGCTGGACAGCCGCGCCCTGCTCGATGAGGCCCTGCGCGCCTTGCAGCCGGCGATCGATGAAGCGCAGGCAAACATCCGGATTGAAGGACAGTGGCCCGCCGTGTTGGCCTCGCGCGATGGCATCGTCCGCCTGCTGCAAAATCTGATCGGCAATGCGGTGAAATATCGGCTTGAGGGCCTCCGCCCGGAAATCGTCATCAGCGCCAGCCCTGCCGCTGCAAGCAACGGCGAACATCGGTTTGCCATCAGCGATAATGGCATCGGGTTAAGCGCCGAACATGAAGGCCGTTTGTTCAGAATGTTCGAGCGCCTGCAACCCCGCGAAAAATATCCCGGGGCGGGCATCGGCCTGGCACTTTGCCGGAAAATTATCGAACAACACGGCGGCCGCATCTGGGCTGAATCAGCCGGCGACCATTTAGGCTGCACCTTTGTTTTCACGCTTCCCAACGCAATTACCGCAACCAGTACAGACCCCGCAGTGGTTGGACAACCGGCAACACGCATATGACTGACATGATCAACTCATCACCCAGTCACTCGTTCCTGGTAATCGAGGACGACCCCGGCGACTTTGCCCTGCTGCGCGAGCAGTTGCTGCTGGCCAACTTGGTGGTCTTTGGCCAGAAGGATGCCATTGTCTGGTCGAAAACACTGGCCGATGGCATTGCCAAGGCCTGTCACCAAACCCATGACGTCGCCTTGCTTGACCTGTCGCTGCCCGACTCGACAGGGCTGGCCACGGTGCACGCGCTGCGCGCCGCCGCACCTGCCGGACTGGCCATTGTCGTACTGACCGCCACCGACGATGCGGCGCTGGTCAGCCAGGCGCTAGAGGCCGGTGCCCAGGACTATCTGGTCAAGGGCCAGATTGACGACCACGGTTTGCGCCGAGCCATTCGCAACGCCATCGTCCGGCATCGCCTGGAGCAAAAACTGGCGTTCAACGAAGCACGCTTCCGCGACTTCGCCTCGGCAACGGCCGACTGGTGGTTCTGGGAAATGGACGCTGCGCTGCGCTTTTCCTACTTTTCGCCCAACGTGCAGCAGGCCATTGGCCGATCGCCGGACAGCCTGCTCGGGCAGCGCTGGCAAGAAGTCGCCGCCAGCGTGCCGGATTGCCTTCAGGAAACCTGGGCGGCCTATTTGCAGGATTTGGCAGCACACCGGCCATTCAAACAGATCGAGTGCCCGATCGAGATTCCCGGCGGCGGCTATCGCTGGCTGAGTGTCAGCGGCGTACCGATTATCGATGAAGCCGGCCAGTTCACGGGTTATCGCGGCACCGGCAGCAACATTTCCGAGCGCAAACTGGCGGACGAAAACCTTCATCGCAACGAGCGCATTCTGGCGGCGGCGATTGATGCCATCGACGAGGCCTTCGTCGTCTATGACGATCAGGATCGCCTGGTTTTCTGCAACGAGAAGTTCCGCTCGCACTATGCTGATTCGGCCGACCTGATGGTTCCGGGCGTTGCCTTCGAAGAGATTATTCGCGAAGGCGCAAAACGCGGTCAATTTCCTGAAGCCGAGGGACGGATCGATGAATGGGTTGCCGCGCACATAGCGACGCATCGCGCCTCGAATCGCGACGTCATTCAGCAGATGGCCAACGGACGCTGGCTGCGCATCGTCGAGCGCAAGACGGCCGACAACCACATCGTCAGCTTTCGCGTCGATGTCACCGAACTGACCAAAGCCCGCGAGGCCGCAGAATCGGCCAGTATTGCCAAAAGCCGCTTCCTGGCCAC
>SXGU01157369.1_pt1 | contig 11037 bp, 14 predicted proteins | sample 3174531 | NCBI WGS metagenome assembly SXGU01 (sample SAMN11356863, study PRJNA531348) | freshwater metagenome | isolation source: freshwater sample F1-140 | place: China: Fuxian Lake, Yuxi | collected 2017-12-25
CGGACCCATTCAGTCCGCACCCCGACATTCTACTGCGGTGGCGAACACCAGTACGGTTTTGTCCAGGGTCCGCGGCCGCATTGGTCCCAGATCCGTCGTCCAGCTCTCGCGTTGCATATAGGGTCGAACACGTCGCAGTCGCCGACAATGTCTTGATGAAGCGGCATTCTGATTTGCAGAAGGCCGCTGTCGACGCAGCAGCCGTTCGGGTTCGTCGCTCCGGGCTGGCATCGGGACTCGCGCCATGCGATCCCGACCGCCCAATCTTCGTGGCCGGTCCCGGCGAACGCTTCATGGATGATCGCGACGATCTCCGCAGGGCAACCCGACCCCTCATAGACAGGCCGAGCCGGCTCCCGTTCCCGTTCCGCAGCCTCTCGTGCGTTCTCAGCCACGACGTTCCCCCAGACAGCAGACTGCCAGACAGCCCGCTGCCACGTCCGCAACTCGCACTCAGGACCACACACAACCCGGACCTGCGGAGGTCTCGGATCAGATACCACCGTCTCGACCCGTACCGGACCAGGACGCGACGATGCCCGCCACACAGACACGGCGGGCACAACCAACACGACAGACACAACGAAAGGCAAGACTCGACGTAACAAGAGAAACCCCGATGTTCGACGGCAGGGACCGGCTCAGAGACAACCCGCGAGCCTCGGGCAGAAACCCACCATAACGCGAAAGTTCCCCGGCCGCAACGACCGGGGAACTCCGTCAGTTTGATGGATGGTGCTGGCCGGGGAGGGTTAGGTGCGCGCGGAGGGCGGCGTCCGCAGCAGCACCATTCCTGGGGAGGCAGTAACCCGTCCCCGACCAGCGAACTAGGCGATCCCGCCCGACTCCGGATCGCCCGCCTTCAAGAACCCGAACGACAGACCAAGCGAACAGACCGCCGCGACCACCGCAGCTTTCCCGTTCTCGGCCGTGAACATCGTCTCATAGCCGAGACCGTTCGTCTGCCAGACCACGAAATAGCCGATACCGGCAGCACGGACCGCACGTTCGAGGATGTTCTTAACAAGTTTGCTCATCGTGTTCTCCGAGGGTTACGGGCCAGTAGCCCGCCGAGCAGGACAAGAACGAGCGCGAACGGGAGCCATGCCCCGTCAACAACACTCGCGCCAGTGTCAGGCAACATCGGCGGCGTCGACGTGACACCTACCGTCGTGGCCGGTACGGTCGTCTCGGCAGTCGTGGACGAGATCGGTACTGTCGTCGTCGCCGGCACCGTGATAGTGGTGGTCGGCTCAACTGTCGTAGTCGTCGGTCCTGTTGTCGGCGGCGTAGTCGTCGCCGGTACTGTCGTTGTCGTCGTACAAACCGTACGTTCGTAACAAGTCATCTGCCGTCCCTCATCAGTGTGGGGTATCCCACGGTTCTGCGATAGCGCCCTGCGCCATCTCCCGCACCCGGACAATCACGGCCCGAGCGAACTCGTCATCAGCGACCAGCCGCGCGCCGCGTGTTGTCTGGAACTCTGCGAACACTCGCCGGGCTTCGCGTTCCACCGCCGCAGGATCATTCATCCTCATCGCCGCCGTCCTCATCGGAATACCGCAACGTGTCGTTCAAGTCCCGTACCCGTTTGAACGCCTCCCGTAACAGTCCCTCGACCGCCCACGGGTTAACGCCCTCATGGATCACTCGTAACTCCCATGACTCATCATCTTCGAACACGGCAACGGTCACGATCATCGACGCGGTCGGTTCGTACGCTGTCATTCGTCCACCCAGATCGTGTGCTCAGACGTCACCCGGCCACGAGCAGGGTCAACGAAATGCAACCGTTGTGACGGGATACCAGTCGCCGCTACGAACTCTGCCGCGAAAGCATTGCCGGACTCAGGACTGCCGGTCACGAACACCCTGCCGGCATTCGCCAAAGTAAGAGTCATCGGCGTATGGAAATGTCCCAGATACACGTCCTGGAACTGGAACGGGATCGCGCCCGACGCCCACGCATTACATTTCCTGAGGATACCGAACGCCGGAACGTTCCCGCCGAACGACTTGATCTCGTCACCATGCGCGAGCATCGCCCGATAGTTCCCGATCACGACCCGGTTATAGAAATCGTCCGAGTTCGTGAACTCGACCCCGCCGACCCGTTCCTCAACAATCCGGTACAACATCCGGTCGATATTGTCACCACCCGGATAATCACCACGCCGGCCGAGCCGGCCATGATTACCCCACTCCGTCACGACCCGGACATGCTCGAACATGCCAGCGATCTGAGCGATCATGCCCTCAATGATCCGGGCACACCGGAACAGTTGCTCATAAAGCGTCGCTTCGATCTCCCAAGCCTGACCGGGGAATATCTGGACGCCTTCGACCATGTCACCGCCGAGCATCACGACACATTCCCGTACCGGATGATCCGCCCGCTGGATCTCAGTCAGTTTCCCGACCTTCTCCACGAACGTACCCACCCGGTCCTCGAGGATCTGCATCGAGAACGAAGGCGACACTTTGCCGCACTGCCAGTCGGTTGCGTGAACGAGCGCGACCTCACCTGCCCGTTTCCTACGGTCTTTCGTTGCGGGTTTCGGGGCTGGCCGTCCGACGATCACGGCAGCGTCTTTCGCTGCCCGGTAGACCTGTTCGGATAGTTCCGCGGTCTTTGCTTTCGCTGAGGCGAGCTGTCGTTGGAGTCGGACGTTCGCCGCGCGTAGTTCGGCTACTTCCGGGCCTTCGGCGTCAAGCTCATGCATCTTCGATCACCACCCCGGACAGGGCAAGCCATAGACCGAGCCGGTTCCGGTTCCGGTATTCGTAGACTGCGCCGTTCGAGATCGGATGGTCGTTGTTTGTGAGCCATCGTGCGATCTGCCGGTGCGGGACACGGTCCGGGTCTCGTAATGCCCGCAGGAGCGGTTGTAGGTCCGGTGATCCGGTCTGGGATAGTTCGGTCAGGATCTCGTCAAGCAGGAACGTGCGGGCCTGCCGTCGAGTTGCGCTGTCAAGTTCGTGTGCCACCCTTGATGCCCTCCCTCTAGTGTGCTTCTAGAATGCCGATCCGTCTTTCGTGCTCATCAAGACGTTGTTCGACTTTCGCGAGAGTCGTTGCCGATCTCCACAACGTCGACGCTGTCCATGCGAGTAAGCCCGCCCCGACTGTCGCTGCCGCCCCCACGAACTCGTCCGGGACAACCGCGGCCATAACACTCCCGCCCGCGACAGCCGACCCGATCAGTCCTCGCCAAATGTACGGATGTTCCACGAACTTCTCACTCCACGATCTCGAACGGTTCGGATGACCACACGACAGGTAGACCTTGACGGTCCCCGTCTGAGGGTGTTTCTGTGCCCGTTATGATCCAAGCGACTCGCCGGCCCTCGCCTATCCATCGGCGCGAATCTGCTGCCACTTGAGTGGGAATCTGATTCTCGTACAGTCGAGTGAAACATCGCCGGCCGGTCTTGTCGTCGACCGAGACCGTCCCGCCCGCCTCGCCGAACTTGTCAAGTAACGATGCGTCAGTCGGTGACGCGATCGCCGATCCTGTCGCGGCCACAACGATCACTCCACCAGGAGTGACGGACTGCCACCTGACCACGCCCTCAATCGGCGTGTTGTCATCGGCACATTTCGTGCCGACCACATCCACATGCTCGACCGTTTCGAGACTGATCGGCTGGACATTCAAGACCCGTTGCGGCGGGTACGGGCCGAGCGGCGACCATACGTCTTTGTCTGTGACCCAGGCAACGACCTGCGCGCTTGCGAGCACGACAGTGACAGTCCAGGCGATAGCAGCGGTCCAGCCAAGGGACCGAGACGACCGCATCATGCCTTCGGTTTGATAACCCGGATCGCGTTCGCGACCGTGCGACGGATCGTCTTACCCGCAGAATCCTGGCCGAGATCCCCGACCCGGTCTTTCACGACCTCGTCCACGATCTTGCGGATAGCGTCAAGGTCCGCCTCATTCAACGGCATATCAGGCTCCGGTCCGGTTTCGCCGAGCAGTACCGCCCGGATCTTAGATTCGGTCAGGGACGTGGCCGCATCCCAAGTCAATGACCAATGAACATGTGACGTGTGCGGATCTGATCCAGTGAACGGTTTCTCGACCATCACGCCAGTTTCGGCGGACCATCGTGTCCGGTCGTAGATCACTTCTTGGATTCCGAGCGCGGCCCAATGTTTGACGAATCCGTCAGCGAGCGCGCGCATCGGTCCGGGGTAGCCGGACGAGTCACCGGCCCGGCCCTCGGCATGGAATGAGAGCCGCGACGAGCCGGAGATCGGACGGCAGACGTAGGTTTGGCCGTCTGTTGTCGTCCCGTATATCTCGCCCGAAACACGCATGAGCGTGTCCGTGCCCGACTGATGACCCTTACATTCCGTGCCGACCTGATCGTAGGTACTCATCCCGACCTATTCGTCCAGCAATGGGACAGTGAACTGTGCCCAGACCAACGGTACCGCACCCGACGTAACAAACGACTCGCCCGTTGTCGGGAACGCCGACGCCGACGCTCCGGTCTGGCCCGTGATCTGGATACCGTACAACGCACCCGACGAACCCGTGCCCGTATCCAACGACGCGAGCATCCCAGGGTATTCACGCGGGAACACACCATTCGCCGGGAACGCCCGGAACGTCGGCTGCGTCGCGCCGCCCTGCGTAACGATCGTGAACCAATACCAGCCTGGTCGCAACGGACACCAGCCCGAACATGTCACCGCGCCGGTCCCTGTCGTTGCAGCAGTCCCGTAATCGAACACGAGCTTGCCGGGACGGCCGTTCCCATCTGCGTAGATCGACCCACGCAATGTCGTGGACGCCTGCCCGGTCGTGACCTCGACCGAGATCCCGAGACAGACCGCCGACTGCGGGACATAGAACGGATAAGCCGAGACCTGATCCTTCACCTGCAACTGCGTCGTACGAGTCCCTGACCCGCGTGTGATCTGCCCGTAATAACTGTCCCGCATCCGGGCTTGTCGACGCATCGAGTAGCCGCCGCTGTTCGCGATCTGCGCGGCAGTCTGCGCCACCGTCCCGATCTCAGTCAGGACCGCAGCAGCAATCAACTCATGGCCGGTATCGGATGGATGCACCCGATCCAGGTTGTAGCCGCGGCAGTCGTAGATGATCGTCCCGGCCGTAGTCGATGTCGTGTTTGACGCCGCCGAGTATGCGTTCGTGCCCGACGCCGAATCAGTCCCCGAATAGTTGCGGGTGACCGTCAGATCCCATTGAGTCGACGAAGTCTTGGTGATCGCTGTCACCAACATTTCTTCCTTGGTGCTGCGAAGAACGGACCCGACGCCGATCACGTTGTAGGTAGCGTCATCTGGCGTGATCGACACGGACTGGCCTGCATGGTTCGCTGTCGTGTTCGACGCGATCGTTGTATGGATAGACGCCCCGTAATACTTCGACCAGTCAGCGTTCACGTCAACGACCTGAACGTTGCTGTCAAACTCTGCAACGACCGTCGCCAATCCGCTGTTATATCCGGTCGCGACCGAACCCGACCACCACAACGAAGTCAACGCCACCAAATCGGTCGGCTGGTTACAACACAAGACTGTCGTTGCAGTCGAATCCTCGATCCAGGCCGAATCGACCTCGAGCACTTCGCCGGTCACAAGACCCGACAACGTGCCGATAATGGTCTTGCCTGCGTCAGCGGCGGTGAGCGCGAACCGTTTCACGATCTGCAAGCCCGTACCTGCCACGCCGATCCCTGCCACCGACGTTGTTCCGGTAGCGCCAGTCGCGGTACCTGACCAGGTGACAAGAGCCGTTGCTGTCGTGCGAGTGACCGCTGCGCCGTTCGACCAAGTCTTCGCGGCCGACAGCGTGAACGTGCCCGCGCCGGTCCCATGCCCCGCCGTCACGGTCGCTTGCGTTCCCCCGACGAGGATGTCGAAGTTTCCTGACTGTGGGAAGTTCGTACGGTCAGCGACCGGCAACGACGTGACCGCCGTACCTGCCGAGGTCGCCGTCGTGTACGCGTTCGGGTTCGCATGCAAACAGACAGCGATCGTGCCGCCAAGGAACGTAGTCGGAACCGCCAACGTGAACGAATCAGCGTTCGTTGTCGTCCGTTTCTTCACGCCCTTCGTGGCCTGGTTCGTTGACGCATTCGACCAGGTGCCAGTGAACGTCCATGCGCTGTTGTCGTATGCGAACAGTTGCCGTGCCCGCACCCGAGAGATAATCGTCCGCATCCCATGCTGGTATGCGGTCAATCCGGTGGTCGAAGCGACGTTCCCGTCACGGTTCGCGTCGTTGATCCCGTAATAGAGCAAGTAGAGCGCCGGGAGTGACTTCGCTGACTGTTTCCCGGTCTGCGCCGCCGTGTAGAAATGTGATGGGTGATGGTGCCGGAGCACCATGCCGACACCTTGATCGCCCGTAATGGACGATGCGTCGCCGATGCTCGGCGAGTTCGCTTGCGCGCCTGACTTGCCCCACAAGAACATCTCATCGGGCGGTACCTGCAGACCAGCGGCGACACGACGAACGAAGTTGCCATGCGCCGCGACGCCGTTGTCGTATCCGTCTTGTTGCGTGTACGAATGCCCGAGCGCAAACAGGTTCCCGTACTTGGGCAGGACCGGAGCGTTGCTCGCTGCCGCAGTAAGTCGGCCGTCCGCATCGACAGTGAACGACGGGATCGCCGAACTTGACCCGTACGACCCTGCCGTTACTGCCGTTGCGGTCAGTTCGGTCGGACCGACCGAACCGGCAACAATCGACGCTGTGATGCTTGGCGTACCGTCGTTGTAGGTGAAGTCGATCGTTGCGGAATCTGTGAGGATCGAGCCGACCGCATCCTGAGCGGTCTCATCTGCGGCTGATTCGAGCACATATCCGGTATGTGGGTCGCCGGCTGCGACGTGCGCGGCGAGTGCTGATGCGGCGGTTGCTTCTGCCGCGGCCTGGATCGACGCATGGGTACTTCCCGAGTGCGTCGCGTCCACAGTTGGAGACGCCCACGTACCACCCAACTCGCCGCCAGGAGTACCCGACGAGACAAGCAGAGCCGACGTATCCGTGATCCCATGCACCGATGTCGTATCCGACTCATGCGCCGACAACGCTGACGTTGTCGCCCGAGTCGCCTCGAGCTGTCCGATCTTGTAGTCATGCGAGGTCGTGACCGCGGAGCCGTCCACCCCGACTTTCGCCTGCACCCGGTTCAGGGCATGCGCGACCCGCCGCATCCACGACGAATGAGGTTTCGTTGTCCCGTCAACATCGTCGAGAGTTCCCGCGGCGAGATCGACCTCGGCTTCGGCCGTGTCGATCGAAGTAGGGAAGTTGCTATCGGCCATTAGGACACCGCCGCCACAATCTCGAGAGGGAACTGGTCGATCCACTGCCGCGAATCCGAACTACGAGTTACTTGTAGTTGCAAGACGTAATACCCGGCAGTGAGACTGTTCAGTTCGCCGCTCGTCGCCCACGAGATCGTCACGTTCGCTACGGTCGCTGACCCTGCCGCGCCCGTAATACTGGTCGTTTTCGTGAAACTCGCCGTCGTACTGCCCGCAGGCGCGACTTTGACCTGGAACGTGAACCCGGACGCGAAGTCCGGGTAGGTGCCGTCACCGTTACGGAGCGTGATCTGCGTGTCTGGCAGGTCCGACCCGACGTAATACCGCAATGCCATTATCCGCTCCAAACATTCGATGACGTATTCGATACGACGTTCGATGCTGTGCACGAGACGACGTTCCGGGCGGTGAGAAACGCTGACAGGAACAGGCCACCGCCGGGCGCGACCCCGATAAATGTCCCGTCGAACGTGTAATCGGCCGAATCGAAACTGACGCCTGCCTGATCGAACCCGATAGCCATCAGGTCACCGGAGCGATGACGTTCCGCCACCGCAGACGAGGGGTGCCATCAACATCTACCCACGTCGTTTCGCCGTCCTGGACAGTCCCGGTCGGGGTATGAGTTCCGATGTTGTTATGGATTCCGAACGCAGCAGCATACGAACTCGTATCGAACGGTCGGCCCTCACTCACAACCCCGTCAATCAAGAAGTTGAAATCGTCGCCGCCGCCATCCGAAATCGGGTCGCCATCGTCCTCGTTCCCGGTCGTAGACGATGGCGTGTTGTAGAGCCGGACGAGATGGTCGGGCGTATTCGCCGCCGTCAGGTAGTAGTCGTTCGTGACCGACACGCCATGCACCATGTTCCCGCGAGTCGAACCATCCACATTGAACAGCCCAGCCCCGGCAGCGAGCATCCCGGCAGGCCATCCGTTCGGGAAGATGATCGTCACATCCGAAACAACACACCGAGATGCGCCGTTCTCGAACCGGAGATACGCCGACCCCTGACCATGCGACAACGTCAACGGCTGCGTATCCAGATAGATATTCGAGATCCGCATGTTCCCGGCATCGAGCGACAGACCGACATAGTTACTGTCAGCATCCGCAGCGTTGCTCACTGACGTGACGTGATATTCATGCAATGACGTACCGCCACAACCCCGCAACAAACATCCGATACCAGTCGCGGTCACTCCGCCCTTGTTCCGCAACGTCGCCACATACAACGACCGGACCACACAGTCAGTCGGGTAATACCCGCCTGAATCCATGAGCGCGAACCCGCCGCCCTCACCATCCAGGTTCAGTTGCGTATCCGCCGTACACGGCGACATCCGCAGGTTCTCGTAATGGGAATGCAAGAACCCTTCACTGTTCGTCCCCAACCCGATCACAGTCCCGCCATGACCGGCCGTCGTAATCGGCGCGCCGAGCAGACACCACGAACCAAGACCGTCCGTATGTTCCACGCCCGTCGTGTCCAGATCACCGAAACCGCAATCACGGACCGTCACCCGACCTGACCCGTTATGGACCAGGCGGGCAGCACGGTTGTTACCCAAGAACCCGACACCCTCAACGACCGTGCCCCAGTTCGCCGGGCCGATCTCCAACAAGGTCGTACCACGCGTGAACGACGGACCGGCCTTAATCACCGACCCAGACAAGCCACCTACCGGCGTTTCGGTCAGGCTCCCATTGAAATCGTCGTCATAGTTGAACTCGCCCCAGCCCTCACCGATCAGTCGGCCCATCCGGCCACGGAAGTTCGTACCGTCAGTCCACCCGCCCGGCAATACCAGTTTCCTGTTCGACAGATACGGAGCCGGACGACGGCCAGGGACCGTATCCACGATCAGATCCGCGCCCAGATTCCATGCCTCGTTAATCGCATGCTGGATCGATGACCCGGCAGGGACGTTCTGCGGCGCATAATCCGAGAGAAGCAAGTACGGACGGCGAGGTTGTGTACGGACACCTGACCTGGCACGCATCAGAAATGCGCCCCGGTCGCGACAACATGGAAGTCGTCGCCGGTGTAGGTCGAGACCCGGAGCGTCCACCCCGACTCGAGGATCAGGTCAGAGAACGACACTTCGTCTTCCCATGACGGGACAGTCCCCGACACGGTAACGGTCGCGGTCGGGATCTCTTTCAAGACCCGCCAGTTCGTACCGTCATGTACGAACAGGAGCACCAGACCTGCGGTCGTGTTCCCGGTCGCTTTCACGAACACCCGATAGACAACACTGCCGTTCGTGCCCGCAGTGAAGATCGTGCCGTAGTTCGTCGGACCAGTACGAGACGTATCCGCTGTCGTGATCGATGCCGATTCGATGTTCGGAGTACCAGGGAAAGTTGGAGTAACAGCCATCAGAGAGCGCTCCCAAGATGCGTAGAAGATTCGATCAGTGCAAGGTCACGGCCTGGTCGGGCCGGACGTGAAGTCGGAGAGGTCGTCGGTTTCGGTTCGGACCCGGAACCGTCATAGGTCCAGTAACCCCACGGTTCGTCATCAATCATCGTGTTCGTGCCCGTGTACGCGACCGGCTGCCCGGTGATCGTCGGGTTACCGCCACCATTCGAGAACCGCAGATTCCGTGACGAACACCCGACATTCGACCCCGCGTAGTGCGTGCCATGCCGGACCGTCGCAGTCGCAAGACCTGTCTTCTGTTCGATCATCATCCCGTCGTTCACGAACCCGAGACAATCCGACACGTAGAACGCGTCCGACGCCGTCGCATACGGCCCCGAAGTGTCAAACCCGCCGATACTCATATCGCAGGTCGAATCGAACGTGATGTCATCAGCAGTCTCGATCACGACCCGATGCCCACGCACCCGAGACGTTTCCAGTTTCGTCCGGTCCGTGAACGCGATCTTGTTCACCCGCCGTCCATAACCAGCGATCACAATGTCATGCTCGTAACAGTTCTCGAACGTCGCATGCTCAAACACGGACGCGTCCGTGTCGGTCGTGTCACCCGCGCTTGCGGTGAGATGCAACGCACCCCAGCCCGACCCGGTACCTGTACCGCCGTCACGGCTCCCGCAATAATCGAGACGCAGATCACGGAACGCGCTATCCCAAAGGTTCACGCCCTTGATCCCGCAGCCCATATCCCAGACACCGACCTGTCCCATCCGGCCGTTGCCGGCGTTACGGAGCAAGATCCCCGTCTTGGATTCGCGTCCGGTCGCGTTCGGGGCTTTGACCTGGAACCCGTCAAGGGTCCAGAAATCGACCTGGTTCGCGCCCGCGTCCGAACCGTCCAACCGGATCGACACATGCGTATAGACCGTGAGCGTCACGCCAGTAGCGGTAGCTGTCGCGGCTTTCGCGAGTGTTAACGACCCCGACGATGCCGTCAAGATGTAGTTACGTTGCCCGATCCCGGACCCTGACACGAACATGCCGAGGTCGTTCGTCAGGTCTTGTGTCCCTGCCGTTACCGTCACCGAACGTGACCCGTTCGTCGTGTTGACCGTGAGCGTCTTCGACAGGCTCGAGGTGCGTGTGTCGTTCAGGATCGTCGCACCGAACCCGTTACTGACCAGTCCCGAACCTTTCAAGACAGAAAGCGTCCCGGAGAAATCGATCGTGCCGGACGGGAGCCTGACCGGGACCGGCTTGTCATAGTTGACGAGCGGGAAACCCCACGTACCACCCACACCCGCGATCGCAAGACAGGACTGCAACACCGACGTGTTA
>SXGU01214680.1_pt1 | contig 11036 bp, 9 predicted proteins | sample 3174531 | NCBI WGS metagenome assembly SXGU01 (sample SAMN11356863, study PRJNA531348) | freshwater metagenome | isolation source: freshwater sample F1-140 | place: China: Fuxian Lake, Yuxi | collected 2017-12-25
CACGGCGGAGGTCGCGGGTTCAAGTCCCGTCCGGGTCGCAAAGGTTTTGGTGTCGTACTTATTTAGAGGCCGGCGTTAGAACCTTGTTTGGCTTGGTAGCTCAGTTGGTACGAGCGAACGACTGAAAATCGTTAGGTCGCCGGTTCGATCCCGGCCCAAGCCACAAATGTCCCCAATTGACTTGCAACTCTAAATATTTTCCTCCTTTTCCGGGCAATATTTTGAGCAAAATTTTCAATTACTCATCTACTATTATTTCGGTTCTTACACGTTGGCATATCTCGAGATTGAGAAAACCCACCATTGTGGTTGCTAAAGTAAATCCTCAGGATTTGTAAAACTGGGCACGCTCCAAATAACCCCATCTCTTTGGTTAGTATTGGCCATGAATCTGCCAAGCAAGAAATTTTAGAAGTGAAGGTGTCCATGCCTAAAGACCCAGACATTCCACACCCATTCATCAAAGGGCGTGGGAGTGAGTTTTGTCGTGGATGCAATGGGGGAAATTTGTTCTCTGCCTTGAACCTCGGTGATTTGCCCATTGCCAATGAGCTACTTAGGTCCCAAACCAGTAAAATCGAAAAGTATCCTCTTCATTTGCGCATTTGCCCAGAATGTAGTCTCGGTCAGGTTGCCGATGTCGTTACGCCAGAGAGAATTTTCAGAGATTACCGATATTTGTCATCAATAAGTTCTACTTTTTTAAAACATGCTTCAACTTATGTTGAACAAAGAATTGAAGAAGGAATGTTCTCATCTGGCGATTGGGTACTTGAGATTGCAAGCAATGATGGTTATCTATTAAAGAATTTTTTAGATCTTAATATCAAAGCAATTGGAATCGAGCCAGCTGAAAATGTAGCGGAAGTATCAAGGTCACTAGGGATCAGTACAATCTCCGAGTTCTTTACAAGTCATCTGGCAATTAAAATATTCGAAATTCATGGATACCCTAAATTAATCATTGCCAACAACGTGATGGCTCATGTGCCTGATCTGGTAGACTTTATTAGAGGTCTATCCTACTTATGCGGTCCAGAGACGCAAATCAGTATAGAGAATCCATCACTTGCAAATATATTGATAGGGATGCAATTCGATACGATCTATCATGAGCATTATTCCTACATGTCAGCTTACGCAGTTTCAAAACTAAGTAAAATGTGTGGTTTACATCTCTCCAAAGTTGAAGAACTAGTAATTCATGGTGGATCAATTCGCTATTGGTTATGCAAATCGAAAGCCGATAATATAACTCACGCATCAGTTGGTGAAGTTATTGAATCAGAGATCAGCAATGGATTGTTCGATCCCTTGAAGTGGGAGGCATACTCGGAGAAAGTTGGATTGATTCTAAATAATTTTCTTTTGTGGTTGCAAACCACCAAACTGGCGAGTGGAAAGATATATGGCTATGGGGCAGCCGCTAAAGCAAGTACAATATTGAATTCAATTGATATTGAACCTGGTCTACTTACAGCAATTGCCGATGCCAGCCTAGAAAAACAGACACGTTTTATGCCACCCAATGGAACTGAAATAATTTCTCCACAAGAATTATTTTCAGAAGAACCGACTGATGTCATTATTTTCCCTTGGAATATAAAAAGTGAGATCGCTTCATTCTTAAAAGATAATTTACAAAGTCATACTCGGCTCTGGTGTGTAATCCCAAATATGCATGAAGTGACGAAATAATGACAAACATTCCAGTAACTGAAATCCAGGGCATCCGACTCTCAAAGGGCACCTCGATTTCTGACTCTCGAGGAACTTTCATCAAAGTTGAACCAAGTAAAGAGTTTCTAACTGAATTGGATTCTGCGGCAACTTCAATCAATCCGTTGCTTGGTACTATACGAGGTTTACATTTTCAAATTGAACCTTTTGCAGAAGAAAAAATTGTCACATGCATTCAAGGAGCAATTTTTGATGTAGTAGTTGACATTCGGCCCTTTTCAAAAACTTTTGGAAAGTGGGCCACCTTCGAATTAAGTTTCACAAATAGACTTCAAGCTTATTTACCAAAGGGAATTGCACACGGATTTCAGACATTGCTTCCTAATACAATTGTTAATTACTGTTTAAGTGCAAATTACTCACCAGATTCTGCATTTTCCATCAACCCATTGGGTGATATTGGCATCGATTGGCCCATAAAAGAGTTCTCTATTTCTGAAAGAGATGCTAGCGGGGTCTCCCTTTCAGTTGCCGCTCAAAAATATGATGAATCACTTAAGATGTAATTCGCAATGAGAATTCTTGTCATCGGAAGTGGTTTTTTAGCCACTCCCATAGTTCACAGGCTGGAAACCGAAGGACATGAACTTCTCATTTACACGCGGACCCCAAATGCAAGAATTCAGAGCCAGCAAATTGTAGGTGACATATTTGACTTTGGAGAATTTATAAAAGTTTTTGCGTGGAAGCCTCAAATTGTTATCCACACTGCATGGATAACTGCACCTGGACTTTATAGGGACGATCTTTCAAACTTGAAGTACGCTCAATTCACGACCAAATTAGCTAAACTAATGGCTCATTCTGATGTTGAGCATTTAATTATTTTAGGAACATGCGCTGAATATGGATTCCAAAGTGGACCAAGTACGGCGCAGATTACCAAACTTTCTCCAACAACTTTATATGCTGAGCAAAAAGTTGCTGCTTTTAACGAAGTTAGAAAAATACTGCAGGGTTTAGCAATACGATTAACGTGGGCTCGTGTTTTTTACCCTTACGGCCCTAATCAGAACCAAAAACGTTTGATTCCACAGATCATTCATGCGCTCAGCAATGGGGAACCCATAATGTTGGCTGATATTACATCGGTCCGTGATTGGATTACTACGAGGGACATCGCTTCAGCAATTTTGTGGGTCATAAAAAACAACGCACTTTTAGAAATCGATATCGGAACTACTTTCGGTTATACAAATCTCGAGTTATTGGGGATTCTTGAAAAAAAGCTGTTGGCGACTCGTCAATTTTATCAACATGGGATACAGAATTTAGGGCTGAATGAGGTGTCTGTAGTGGGCAAGAATTCCCCACTTTTTACATCTGGCTGGTTGCCAATGGATTCGTTGAGCACTGGTTTAGACTGGATACTTGGCTCATGAGAAAGCTCAAAGTTGGTTACTGGCCGCTCTCTCAAACTCTACACTCGGCAGGAGATCGGCGACGTTTGGTTTTTTGGGCCAATGCCAGAGGCCATGTCATCGTCACCGATTTAAGTGAAAATGTCGATGTAATAGTTGCGAGTGAGAACTCAGATTTTAACTCGCCGTCTTTTACCCAAAATCGTATTCCAGTGATTTTTGATTTAGTTGACGCCTACCTTTCACCACAAGATCCATACGATGATCTAGCTCGCGGCCTTGCAAAACGGCTGTCAGGACAAATTAGTGGTGGTATCAAATCATTTAGTCACCATGTTAGAGATTTTTGTGTAAGTTCTAGCGCAGTGATTTGCTCATCTATTGAGCAAGAAGAAGTGATTAAGGGCTATAACATCAATACTCATGTCATTTTGGATTCACACGATGAAATTCCGCTCATTGAACCACTGCATCCTAAGACTCCAACATTTAATAAGCATCGAATACTTTGGGAAGGTCAACCCGCAACAATTAGAGGTGTGCTGCAAATTTCTTCTGTACTTTTAGAGCTTTCAAAAATCAATGATATACATTTTGATTTCGTCACGGACAAAAAATATTTTCAGTTCCTAAATAGATACATCAAAAGAGACACTTTGGGCTTATTAAAGAAAGATTTAAGCCAGATTGCTGAGCTTATAAACATTGTTCCCTGGACTCCAAATAATTTAGTTGAATGCGCACAGGGAAATACAGTCGCGATGATCCCTATTGATCTCACATTGCCCATGCAAAAATTAAAACCAGAAAATAGACTTTTGATTATGTGGCGTTTGGGGCTTCCATGCTTAACCTCCCCTAGCCCAGCGTATGTCCGTGTTTCACGCCAAGCCGGAGTGACGGCTGTTTGTGAGGGACCTCAGGAATGGCTCCAAAATTTCAATCGACTTATAGGCGACCCTGATTTTGCCCATAATGAAATTATTAGTGGGCAAAATTACCTGCGTGAAAACCACAATCGAGCCACTTTACTCAATAAGTGGGACTTAGCTTTTGAATCTGTGATGGGATAAATTATGAGCAAATATGAGGATTATGATCTCACTTACGTAACAATTGATTCACTTTCTGAGGGTGTAGGTAGTAGTCAAATTACACCTTTAATCTCTCGATTAAGTAAATCTGGCTTAAAAATTAATTTGATAAGTTTCGAAAAATCCAATCCAAGTACTCATCTTCGAGATTACTTTGAGTCGCTTGGCGTAGAATGGAATTCTCGGCCGTTTGGATCAAATGGATTAATTGGAGGTGTAGTAAGACTAAATGACCTTAGGCGAGAGATACCAAAGACAAAGTTAATACATGCGCGAAGTGATATACCTGCGGTTTCAGCTATTGCTTCGCATCAAGCGCCAGTTCTATGGGATGTCAGAAGTCTTTGGGCTGACCAAAAAGTGATGATTCAAGAGAGCCTCTTAAACAAGTCCTTGTACCGTGTCTATCGAGGGTTAGAAAGTATCGCTGCAAGCAAAAGTCTGGGTATGTCTACGCTGACCAGTGCAGTAGTTCCTATTTTGCAACAAAGACATAGGAAGATTCCCCAAATGCGTACGGTAGTACCGACCACCGTTGACTTAGACCGCTTTAAATTGAATCCGATAATGCCTAAAAAAGTACAGGCCCTCTTTTCAGGAACTTACAATGATTATTACAACTTAGATCTAAGTGCACTATTTATGAAAGAGCTCCGATTACAAATTGCCGTTGAAACGCACTGGGCTAGACCGGTAGAATCAAATAAAACCCAGATTGGCGTTGGGGAGAGCAAAATATTTGCTGCTGAGCAAACTGTAATGGCGAATTTAATTTCAGATTATAGTTTCGGAGTCTCTGTCTGTAAATTAGATGCGGGGTCATCTCTAACTGCCGCAATGCCAACAAAAATTGGTGAGTCCCTAGCATGCGGAAGACCCATTGTCGTAAATAGGGGTCTAGGGGATATGGATAAATTCATAAAGGAGTTTAATGCAGGGGTTATTTTAGATGGTAGTCCAAACAATTTGGTAGAGAGTGCCACTGAGTTAATAAACATTATTACGGACTCCGATACACCACACAGATGCAGAGCTTTGGCAGAAAAATATTTCAATATGGATATTGGCACTAAGAAATATCTGGACTTATATTTGCAAATGCTAACTGGAAAAGATTAGAGCCCCATTATTTTTGCTTGATTATCGAAATCAGGAACTGTTTTCCTGACCTCGTCAAAGGTTCCACTTGCCAGAACCCTGCCTTCAAAGAGGTATACAACCCTGTCTACATTTCTAACTGTGGATAAACGGTGCGCAATTATCACAACAGTTGTTGAACCACGCAATGCATGAATAGCACCTGAAATACTTGCCTCAGTTTTACCATCTAATGAACTTGTCGCCTCATCAAGAACCAAAAGGTGAGGGCGTGTGAACATGGCGCGAGCGATACCCAATCTTTGGCGTTGCCCGCCACTGATTCGCGCTCCGCGTTCACCCACCTGGGAGTCAATACCTCTGGGTAAATCTGAGATAAATTCATCAAGTTGAGCAACCTCTATTGCACTCAAAACTAATTCATCCGTTGCTTCTTCAATGGGGTAACCGAGCGCAATATTCTCACGAATTGTACCTGCAGCAATTACTACATCTTGGGGGACATATGAAACTGCCCCCGGCCACTTTGCAACAGCAAGTAATGGAGGTAAACCCGAAATTGAAACTGAGCCACTGTCTGGATTGAGAACTCCCAACAAAATATCAATTACCGTAGTCTTTCCCGCTCCTGATGGTCCTACAAAAGCAACAGACGTTCCCGCGGGAATCACTAAAGTAACGTTATCAATCGCTGGATTTTGCTTGTCTGGATAGGTAAGAGATACATTTTTAACAACTACTTCTGACACGAATCCCTCATGAATTGCGTCGACCGTGTCATCAATATTTTGAATCATTGGTACATTTCCCAAAGAATCAATTAGATCTAATGTGGGGCCTGAAAATCCCAATCCATTCTTGATGTAGATAGATCCTTGTTGCAATCTCAATACTGCGGGTGCAATACGTGTTCCGGCGGCAAGAAAGATTGCTAATGTTGCAATCGCATGTGACGCATCTTGAAGGGCGAACTGGACGGTTCCAATCAGAACTGCGGCCACCACCACGGCTGTCTCAATAATATACTTACTGACATAAGGAAGAAAACTTATTTCCGCAGAACTATTTGCAAGCGCATAGCGTAGTTGTCCAATTTCCCTCGCATAATAATCTCTGCGGTTACGCACAACAGATTCACGATATGAGGCAAAAACTTCAACTATTTTCTCATTGCTCTTGATAGTAAGATCAGAACTCTCAATACCAAGAGTTCCGGCACGTATATGCATGAATCTGTAAAGAAAATATGCAATTGAAAAGAAAACCAAAAATGTTGCTACTGCTGTTATCGGATCTACAATCAATAATCCAACAATCATAACAATCAAAAGGGAAAGATCTGCAATCCAAACAACAGTACTTGCCAAAACTTGTAACATAATTCGTTCGACACCTGTTGTGACAGAATAAAGTGTTTCTTGCGTAGTACGTGATTGAACTATTGAGAGTGGTTGGGACAGAAGTCTGGATACTAGATCTGCAGATATCTTTGCACCCCTCCGACTTAAGAAAAACAAAATTCTTCGTGTAAAGAAAATTGACAGAACTGTCCGTCCAACTAGTAGAACTACAGCGCTAACCCCTAGAATCAAAGCCTGGGATTCAAACGCTAAATCTTGGATGTGCAAAACTCTAAGGGCTTTACCAACACGGCTATCGAGTTCACTGGACTGCAACCCTGTAACAGAGAGTGACCCTAAAAGGCCCACTGCTAGAACACCCAATAAATCTAGGCCTCCCATTGATATCTGTAAAATAGTAATCCCAATAATTTTACGTCTATCTGCGCGAGAAAGAACTTTGATTGCCCTAAGGAGTGAGCTTTCTCTAAAGTTTTTTGATAAATTTGACACAATACGCACATTATAGACCAGAATTGCTTATAGGACACCACCATCAAAAGGTAGATTCGGTTTATATTTTTTGGAGCGCTGAAACAGAACATGGGATAAAATGGCGTTCAATGAACCCTTTAGTCACGGTAATTATTCCAAATTACAATTATGCCAAATATCTGAATGATTGTTTATCTTCGATTCTTGAGCAGAGTTATAGTCCGCTTGAAATTTTATTGGTAGACGATGGGTCAACCGATCAATCATTAATTATTGCGAAGACTTATGCCAACAGAGTACAGATCTTCTCAAATGGACATTTAGGGGTGAATGCTGCTCGCAACTTGGGGATTAAAAATGCGACTGGCAAATACATAGCCTTTTGCGATTCAGATGATGTTTGGGTTTCGACAAAAGTTGAACGTCAAGTAAACTTTTTAGAAAATAATCCAAACTACGGATTAGTGTATTCGGGAATTCAGATTGTTTCAGAGAACTTAGATCTAATTGGATTTTGGGATGCGAAAGACTCTGGCGATTGCTCGAATGAATTTCTCAAACGTCCAGGAGAGGCAATCGTTCTACTTGGCGCTAGTACTTCATTGATTAGATCCGAATTAGTACGGGATATCAGTGGATTTGATGAATCCTTGAACGGACCGGGTGAGGATTTGGATTTCTTTCGCCGAATTGCAGAAAAAACTTTAATTGACTATATTCCTGAGCATCTAGTCCTGTATCGACAACATCAGATTAGCGCAAGTCGAGTTTCTTCTAAAAAATATTATGAGGGAAATCGAAGAGTATTGCTTAAACTGTTTCAAGAAAATGAAAACAATATATCTTTAGCTGCTCGCAGAAAAAGTTGGATAAAACTTCACTGGAGTTTCTTTAAAAATGACTTGAAACAATATAAATTGCTCTCTGCAATTAAAGAATTCCTTCCAGCTTTGAAAAAGATAGACCGCTAAAATTAATCAATTGATTTATGATCCATTCTATTACTGCACATAAAGTTGTAGAAATATAACTACTTTCTCCTTTGGAGCAAGTAGTAAGTACTTGGATAAATAGCAAATCTCTCATACTCACCATTACTGTATTTTGCCCTTCTGTCTATAATTTCAAATTCCACTTGTTGTAACAATAAGCCAAAATTAGTTCCATCATTAAGTGTCAATTCAGGTCCATTCGGAACGACGAATAGAAATTCAACCTCTTTTTCAATCAAAAACTCTATCCAAAACTCTACTGATTTAAGCGACATTTCTGAGAATGAGTGTATGTTTACAGCCAAATTAATTTCCCTCGGATTTATTTCGATTAGTGATTCTAAGTCATGGATTTTTGCGCGATTAGATTGAATATAGCTATCCAAATATAATCGGCTAATGCAAGTTGACAATGGAATCGCATCAACGCAGGTGACATTAGCGTTAGGAAAGGATTCTAGAATTCTGTTGGCAAAGCGTCCATAGCCCGCTCCAATGTCAAGAACATGCAATTTTGATTCCTTAGAAAGTTTAAGGAAGTCATTCAAATAGTTTATTTCGATTATACTGTCCAGGAGATCTCTCGATACTGTACGTTTGTCGAAGATAAATGTTTCGGCACCGTAATTTCCAGACTCTTGTAAACGTTCGATTAACTTCAAATTGTCCATTTCTATAGTATACAAATAGGTCAAATAATAGTTTATTTCTTTGTACTGACGCGTTTGCCAGACATAAATGCTATCCGCTCTAAATTTTTCTATATCAAAATTTTTTAGGTGTTTTTTGCCCCATACACCATTAACATGTTCAATACCCAAATCCATATATCTTGTTGCTAACTCAACTGAGGAATTAATTATTTTTGAATTCAAACTATCCCCTAATTTAGAACGATTAGACCCCCTAATAACTTTTGAGACATTCATGAAATATCGCCTCCAATGGTTTCAAGGTATAGGTTAGACTTGTAGGTTTAAATCAATCTTAGACGAATTATTGGTTTTTTTTTGCATCACCCACCATGATACTGTAATTACATGACGTATACCTGTGCTTTTTGCTCATCTGAAATTCTGTCAAAGAAGACTGCGTTAAGAGGAATCTTTTATAACTTACCTAGACGATATCGATATTGTAACGAATGCTCAGGTTACACATTGTTACCAAAATTGACCGCTAATGAGCTTGAAAATCTCTACAGCGATTATTATGTAGATGATTATTCTGGAAGGGAAGTGAATCGATTTGAGGGGGACTCGGAAGGTTACAAGAAATATACCTATACTCAACGGTATCTTTCTCAAGGAAAATCCATTGGGAAAACTTTCCTTGATTATGGGTGCGGAGTAGATGGTCATGGACTTTTACTTGCAAAGGAACTTGGTTTGCAACCGACTGGATTAGAGGTTTCATCAATCACCAGAGAGATTCTTCAATCGGAAACTAATCTTTCTATTTTGGCACCGGAAGAATTGTTCAATAGCTCGTTCCTTTTTGATTATATTTTGTTAAGTGATGTTTTAGAGCACGATAGCAATCCAGGTAAAATATTGCAAGATGTAAAACGCCATTTAGATGTATATGGAGTGCTTATAGTGCAAGGCCCACTAGAAGGGGTAAGGAGCATTTCAAATTTCGTGATTAATTTATACAACCGATTCACACCAAATCGCGTGGCTAACTCAAAACCGTACCATGTTTCTCTTGGGAATTGTCATTCTTATACCAAACTTCTAAACATAAATGGATTTTCAATAAATGAATTTAAAATATCTGAGACCTGGTGGCCGGCACCCACTTCATTACAAAGAATGGGAGATCTACCGAAGTTTGCCATCCAAGTCACAGCAAAGCTAGCGGACTTTATTTTAAGCCGATTGATTAAGACCTATGGGTCGCGTTTTTGGTTGGTAGCTACATGTCGAAAGCGGTAAAATTCAAAAATGACCTTAGTCGTACATTTAATTGATTTTTCGCACAGGAATTCGTGGCTTGAGAGCCAATTCTCCATCTATTCACAAAAGGGAATAAGACCAGGTTTAATTTCTATTTCTTCTGCAGGCCCAATTCACGATGAATTACGCACCAGCTGTTTTGAGAGAATTTGGCACTTTAACCCTGGAATTCGTGGGTTTTTGCGTGCTTCCCTAACTTTAAAACGTTGGGCAAAAAGCGAAAAAATATACATCTATGCGCATGGACACATTCCTTCAAGTTATGCCATGGCATTCAAGTTTTTTGCCGGTACTAAATTTGTTATTTGTCATCATCAGCAACCAGAGTTCTTCTCTAATCTAGTAAAGAGAGGTTCCTTAAAAGCCAAATTGCACCTATTTCTAACATGGATTTACTATCGTCAATCTAGTTACATTCAATCGTTGTCCCCCGAAGTTACACATTCATTAAAGAAAAGAAAAGTGCCTGATTATAAAATTGTAGAAATTCCTCTAGGAGTGAAATCCGACAAATTTCCAAAACTAAGCCTGACCAAGCCAATCAAAAGTGGAAAAAATCTCAATATAGTTTCTATCGGAAGACTTGTTTGGGAAAAAAGAATAGATCTTGGAATTCTAACTGTTGCTGAACTGATTAAATCGGGACAAGTAATCCACTACCAAATCGTTGGGGATGGTCCAGAACTTGAAAAATTAAAGTCGCTTGCAACGGATCTAAAGATAAACGGTTCTGTTGAGTTCTCAGGATATCGCGAAGATATTAATGAAATTTTGGGTGTAGCAGATCTCCTACTCCATCTGGCTGTGAGCGAGTCATATGGGCAGGTTCTTTTGGAATCTAGATTATGTGATACTCCCATTTTTACATCAGCCGTGGGAGTCGCTTTGGAAATGGAGGAGCTTGGTGATTCAATGGTCAGGGTATTCCGGACTAGTAATCCAGAGTCAATAGCAAAAG
>SXGU01338085.1_pt1 | contig 11036 bp, 8 predicted proteins | sample 3174531 | NCBI WGS metagenome assembly SXGU01 (sample SAMN11356863, study PRJNA531348) | freshwater metagenome | isolation source: freshwater sample F1-140 | place: China: Fuxian Lake, Yuxi | collected 2017-12-25
GATAGCGGCGCTGGCGCATCGCGGACTTGACCATGTCGCGCGTCAGCACCGGCACCGGCGAGCCCGTGGAGCAAATGACGACGTCGACGCCCGTCAGCAAAAATGGCAAGTCGTCGTAGGCCGAGGCCGACCAGCCGTGTTCGCTCGCGAGGCGGCTGCCGCGCTCGAACGTGCGATTGGTGACTAGCACCTTCTTGGCCCCCTGGCTCGCCAGATGGCGGGCGGCGAGCACGCCCATCTTGCCAGCGCCGACGAGGAGCACGCTCACGTCGTCGAGGCTGGACAAGATGGTGCGCGCCAGCTCGACTGCGACGTGGCCGACCGAGACGGCGTTCTTGCCGATGTCCGTCTCGGTGCGGATGCGCTTGGCGGTGCGGAAGGCGCGGGCAAACATTGCATCCAGCACGGGGCCGACCGTGCCGGCCTGCTCGCGCGCGCACTCGACACGTACGGCCCCGAGCTCGGTAGCGTGACGCAACGTTGGTGCGCCTTCCAGGCCGATCGAGTCTTCCACGCGCCGGCCGTCCTGCTCGCCGATCGGCTCGCCGCAGCGGGCTCGGCGGTGCGTCTCTACCGCTTCGACTGGTCGCCACCGCTCGTCGGCGGCTGGACCGGGGCCTTCCACGGCATCGAGATCCCGTTCGTCTTCGGCACCGTGCGCGACGGTTTTTTGGGAGCTACTCTGGGCTGGCAGCCCGAAGTGCGCCAGCTCGCCCGCCGGATGCGACGCGCGTGGCTCGAGTTTGCCCGCCACGGCGACCCAACCCACGAGCGGCTGCCCGACTGGCCGCACTGGTCAAGCGCGTCCCACCCCGGAGTCGTGCTCGGCCCGAGCGGTGGCCCCGCACTCGGCCTACCGAGCCCAACGGCGGCCTTCTTCGAGTCGTTGCTCGGCATGGCCCAGGCGGCCTGAGCAGCCGTAGAGCACGCCTGGAGGGGCGGCGGACCGCTCCAGCGGCCGGGTTCAGCGAAAGTGGATGGCCTTGCGCCGCGTCAGGTGGCGAAAGCCGTGCGGCGACAGGGTCGAGCCGAGACCGCTCGCACGCCAGCCGGTCCAGGGCAGGGCCGGGTCAAGAAAGTCGCAGCGGTTCTGGAAGATCGTCCCCGCCTCGACCTCGCGTGCGACGCGCTCGGCGCGGTCGGGATCGCGCGTCCAGACGCTCGCCGTCAAGCCGAAGGCCGAGTCATTCATGCGCGCGATCGCCTCGTCGTCGTCCCGTACCGTGGCCACTGCGACGACCGGGCCGAAACTCTCCTCCTGCATCAACGCGGCATCGTTGGGCACGTCGATCACAAGAGTTGGCGGAAAGTGATTCCCCGACCGGGCCGGGTCGCGACGGCCGCCGAGCACGAGCCGGGCCCCACGCGCGACGGCATCCTCGACCTGACTTTCGAGAAAGGCCGGCGCCGGGTGACGGGCAAGCGGGCCCAGAGTGGTCGCGTCGTCGAGTGGGTCGCCGTAGACGTAAGCCTCGAGATGCGGCTGCATCCGCGCGATCAACTCGGCGGCGATGTCGCGGTGCGCGTAGACCCGCTCGACCGCGCAGCACGACTGGCCCGCGTTGTAGCAGGCACCATCGACCACATTCTCGGCTGCAAACGCGAGGTCGGCATCCGCGGCGACATAGGCCGGATCCTTGCCGCCAAGTTCAAGCCCGACGCCACGCAGCCCGTCGGCGGCCTGACGGTAGACGGCACGGCCCACCGCAACCGAGCCGGTGAAGGCAACGTGCGCGATCTCCGGGGCGCGCGTCAGCCGGGCCGCATCATCGGGCAGCAGCACCAGATCCTGCACCAGGTCCGGCACGCCGAGCCCGCCGAAGGCACGCGCGAGTGCCCGACCGGTGAGGGGCGTGAGTTCACTATGCTTGAGAAGTACCACGTTGCCCGCGAGCAGAGCCGGCACCAGCACGTTGACCGGCACCAGAAGCGGGTAGTTCCAGGCCGCGATTTCGAGCACGATGCCAAGCGGGTGGTGCTCGATGCGTCGGCGCAGGCCGCCCTCCTCGGGCAGGACCTCGGCGGCAAGCGCCGCCTCGGCCGCACCGAGAGCCCATTCGGCGCGGGCCTGGAAGGTCCGCAGCTCACCGCGCGCCTGGGCCAGTGGCTTGCCCATCTGCAACGAGACCTCGCGCGTGACCGCCTCGCCCCCGGCGAGCAAGGCCTCCAGTCCGGCGCGAACCTGCGTCATGCGCTCGCCGAGCGGTACTTTGCGCCAGCGCGCGAAGGCCACCGCAGCCCGTTCGACGGCCCGCCCCACGGCGATCTCGTCGTCGACACCAATTTCAGCGACGGCCTTACCGTCCCACGGATTGCTCACCTGCACGGGGTTGGTTTCTTGTGTCGGCAGCCTACCGCCGGTCCGGGACGATCATCGCCGGCTCACTCCGGGGTGACGTAGGCGGCCGTGATGCCGCCATCGACCATGAAGGTCGAGCCGGTCGTGAACGAGCTGTCGTCCGAGGCGAGCCAGAGTGCCGCCCGCGCCATCTCGGCGGCCTCGCCGAAGCGGCCCATCGGAACGTGCCGGAGCCGGCGCTGGCGCTTCTCCTCGGTGTTGAGGAACTTCATCAAGAGTTCGGTCCGCAACGGCCCCGGGCAGAGTGCGTTCACGCGGATGCCCTCGCGGGCGTGGATTACTGCCAGTTCGCGCGAGAGAGCGAGCACCGCACCCTTGCTCGCGGTGTAGGCAAGCTGCGGCGTCGCCGCGCCAAGCACCGCGACGAACGACGCCGTGTTGATGATCGACCCGCCCCCCGAACGCCGAAGCGCCGGGATGCCGAACTTGCATCCCAGGAAAACACCCTTGACATTTACGGCGAAGGTCCGGTCAAAGACCGCCTCCTCGGTCGTGACCGCGTCGTCGTCGCGTGAGTCCATGATACCGGCGTTGTTGAAGAGGACATGCAGTGCGCCGAAGTGCTTCTCGGCCGCCGTCACCATCCGCTGGCAGTCGGCGGCGTGCGCGACGTCGGCAGCGACTGCAATTGCCTCCCCGCCCTCGGGGATCAGCCCGAGCGTCGCATCAAGGCCCTTGGCGTCGAGATCGACACAGACGACCCGCGCCCCCTCGCGCGCGAAGAGAATCGCCGACTCCCGGCCGATGCCGCTCGCCGCACCCGTGATGAGGGCCACCTTGCCATCGAGACGCATGCAGACTGCTACCAAGCGCGAACGCGACGGTCACCCCCGGGCCGTCCCGGAGCCCTCCTCAGATCCGCTCGAAGTAGCGCCGACGCTCCCAGTCCGTCACGGCCGTATCAAATGCGTCCTGCTCGACGCGGAAGAAGCGGGTGTAGTGATCGACGACCTCGTCGCCGAAGGTCTGCCGCGCAAAGATGCTCCGCTCGAAACCGTCGGTCGCCTCACGCAGAGACGCGGGCATGTGGGGCAGGCTCTCGGCGGCATAGAGATCGCCCACGAAGGCCGGCGGCGGCTCGATGCGCTTCTCGATGCCGTCCAGGCCGGAGGCCAGGGCCGCCGCATAGGTCAGGTATGGATTACAGTCCGCCCCGGGAGTCCGGCACTCGATCCGCAGGGAGTCTCCCGACCCCACGACGCGAAAGCCCGCGGTGCGGTTGTCCTTCGACCAGGCGATCCGGGTGGGTGCCCACGACCCGGCACGGTAGCGCTTGTAGGAGTTCACCGTCGGTGCATAAAAAGGCATGACGTCGCCGACATGCGCGATCCAGCCACCCAGGAACCAGCGGAACTCATCCGAGCAACGGATGCCACAGAAATCGTTCTCGCCCGCAAAGGCGCTGCGACCGTCGCGCCGCAGGCTCAGGTGTACGTGACAGCTCGAGCCGGCGTGCTGCTCACCGAACTTGGCCATGAAGGTCACGCTCTGGCCGAGCCTCTCGGCGGTCTCGCGCAAGCACTGCTTGTAGAGGTTGTGGCGATCGGCCATCGTCTGCACGTCGCAGTAGCGCACGTTGATCTCGTGCTGACCGAGACCCCACTCGCCCTTGGTGCTCTCCACGGGCAGCCCCGACTGGCGCAGCGCGCGCCGCACCTCGGCCCCGAGTTTCTCCTGCCGCATCCCCTGAAAAATGTGGTAGTCTTCGAGGTACCAGCCGGCGGGTTCGAGGTCGCGATAACCACCGCGCGCAGCGTCGCGGTAGCTCGTCTCGAAGGCATAGTATTCGAGTTCACTCGCGGCGTACGCCGTGACCCCAAGCGCGGTTGCGCGCTCGATCTGGCGCGTGAGCAGCGAACGGGGAGCCACCGGCACCGGCGCGTGGCTCGTGTTGCCCACCACGTCGCAGAGCACGATCGCGGTGCGGTCGAGCCAGGCTGCGCGGTGGAGCGTAGCCAGGTCCGGGACAAGATGAACATCTCCGTAGCCGAGTTTCCAGTTGGCAAAGGCGTAGCCCTGTACCGGCTCCATCTCCATGTCGACGGTCAGCAGGTAGTCGCAGGCGTGCGTACCCTGGTGGGCGACCGCCTCAAGAAAAAATTCCGCCTCGAAACGCTTGCCCATCAGGCGGCCGTAGAGGTCGGTGAACGCGACAATCACCGTCTCGACTTCGCCGTCGCGGTGCATGGTCTCGAGATGTTCGATCGTCAGCGGCCCAACTCGCATGAGGCGACAGCTATATGCTCGACCGACGAAAGGAAAGCTCCGCGCCGGGCGCGGCTCGACCGCGTGTTGCGCCGGAGACGCCTTGCGCGAGGAGGCCTTCGTCGCCTCGACCATCGCCCCCGACCGGCTCTACGAAGGCATCGACGGGGGCCCGTTGCGCGGCGCTGTGCATTCCGGCAGGGAACGTCCATGGTCGAAACCTCCGCAGGACGCCTCACCGGCCTTCGTCGAGAAGGTCACCTGGCCTTTCTCGGCATCCCCTATGCCGCGCCCCCGATCGGACGGCTGCGCTTTGCCGCGCCGGCGCCGGTCGAGGGATGGAAGGGTGTCCGGGAGGCGACGCGCTTCGGCGCCTCGTGCCCGCAGCCACCAAGCCTGCTCGCGGGCATGGACCCGGGTGCGCAGGACGAGGACTGCCTCCACCTCAACGTCTGGACGCCCGCAGCCGATCGCGCGCGGCGACCGGTGCTGGTGTGGATTCACGGCGGCGGCTTCGTCACCGGCAGCGGCAGCCAGGCGATATACGACGGCGGCGCGCTGGCCCGCCGTGGCGACATCGTGGTCGTGACCATCAACTACCGACTGGGGGCACTCGGCTTTCTCGCGCCCGAAGGCAACCACGGCGCGACGCTCAACTCGGGCTTGCTCGACCAGGTGCGGGCGCTGGAATGGGTGCGCGACAACATCGAGGCCTGCGGCGGTGATCCCGGCAACGTCACCGTGTTCGGCGAATCTGCGGGTGCGATGTCGGTCGCGACCCTCATGGGCATGCCCGCGGCGGCCGGCCTCTTTCACAAGGCAGTCGCGCAGAGCGGTGCGGCCAGTGCCACGCTGGCGCCCGAGCAGGCCGCACGCACGGCGCACGAGCTGGCCCGCACGCTCGGCCTCGAGCGCGCCGATGCCGAACGACTGCGGGCCATCCCCGCAACGGCCCTGCTGGAAGCCCAGAGCGCGGTCATCGCACAGCTCCAGCGAGAAAACTTTCTGGTTTTCGCACCCGTCGTCGATCCGGCGACGCTGCCACTGCATCCGCTGCAGGCGATCGCAGCCGGATCGGCCCGCGGGGTCGCCCTGCTGACCGGAACGACGCGCGACGAGTGGCGGCTCTTCACCTTCGCGTTGCCCGAGCACCGCAAGCTCGACGACGATGGGCTTGCACGGCGGATCGGGCACCGCCTGCACCAGCAGGGCCACGACGCGACACGCGCCGAGGCTCTCATCGCGACCTACCGCACCGCACGCCCCACAGCCCCGGTCTGGCAGATCTTCGACGCGATCGAGACCGACCGGCTCTTCCGCATGCCAGCGCTCGGCCTGCTTGACGCGCACCGGCGCGGCGGCGCCCACGCGAGTTGGCTCTATCGCTTCGATCGACCTTCGCCGGCCGCGCGGGGCCTGCTCGGCGCGTGTCACGCGATCGAACTGCCCTACGTATTCGGCTCGCTCGACGCGCCGGGCATGGATCGCTTCGCCGGCGCCGGCCCGGATGCAGCGCAGCTCTCGGAAACGGTGATGGACGCCTGGATCACCTTCGCCCGCGCCGGCGTGCCGCAAGCCGCGCAGCTCCCGGCATGGCCCGCCTGGAACGAGGCCGCGCAGCCCTCGATGCGACTCTCCGAGGAGTTCGCCCTGATCGACGACCCGGACCCGACGGAACGGCGAGCCTGGCAGACGCTTGCTGGCGTAGGTGCCTGAAGGGGCGGACCCGTCGCTACCGGCACGCGGGCGGCGGCTTGCTCGGGAAGATATCCGCGACTGCAAGCGGCTGAAGGGTTGTTTGCCCTCGGGCGGAGACCTGGTGGTCACAGTCGATGGGAACGCCCCCCGCCAGCCCCATGCGCCGCGGCAGCGCTGGGCTCGCATTCGGCGCCTCTCGCGGGCAGAGTCGGACGTGAGCGTACCGGGAAATGCCGCTCGCCGAGCATGGGGAACTCATGTCATGACAGAGAGGGCGTCATCAAATCAGCGCACGCCGCGGATGTATCCGGCGACACGCACCGGCGCAGCCCTGATCGCGCTGCTCGGGCTCGGCGCCTGCGGGCCGCAGGCCAGCCACCCGCTGCTGCTCGCGCCCGAGGGCAACCGCCTGCACGCACTGACACTCCCCGGTGCGAACACCGACCGGGTCCTGATCCCGAGTGCTACCGACGCACCCGGCACCGGCCGCGAGATCAATGGCCAGATTTGCGTGGATCGCCGCTCGGGCCGCTTCGTGACGGGCGAGGACACGGGCCAGCCCAAGCCACCGCCCGGCTTCGGCGTCTTCGAGCTGAGCGGCGGCGGAGCTGAAGCTCTCGACTGGCGGCAAGTCGGTAAGCTGACGCCGACCTTTCAGGGTGAACCCGGACCCGAGGGCGTGCCCGACACCGCCGACCCCTACGGCTGCGCCTTCCTGCCCGACGGGCGCCTGCTCACGACCGATATTGGCAACAGTGCAAGCGGGCCGGGCACGGGCCAGCTCATCCTGTGGTTTCCGCCACTCGACGCGCCCCGCCCCCGCTCGTGCAAACTCGACATCGAGATTCCGACGGCCCAGAGCGTGCTGGTCGACCCGGCCGGTGAAATCTGGGTCGCTGCGGCGCGCTCGGGCGTGTGGCACTACGACGGACCGCTACCCACCGCCGACGACGCAGCAGGCGGCTGCGGGCGGATCGATCCGACCGGCGCCCCGTTGGCCGATCGCATCTCGAAGACACTCGTCGTGCCGCCGCAGGCCGGGCTCACGGCACCGACGGGCCTGGCACCATCGCCCCGGGGAGGTCTCTACGTCTCGAGCGTCATCAACGGAGTGATTGCAGAGATTTCTCGTGACGGTCACGTGCGGCGCCACGTGCTGGAGCCCCCCGCGGGCGAAGGACTCGGCCCCGAGCCTTATTCGACCGGTACGCCACTCGGGATCGCGGTCGATCCGCTGGGCACGCTCTACTACGCCGACATCGCCGTGGTGGTCAGTGCCTCGGGCGTGGGCCCGGCCCCGGGGCGGGGATCGGTGCGCCGCATCCGCTTTGTCGATGGCGAACCCGCGCCCCCCGAGACGCTGCTCGAGGGGCTGGCCTTCCCCGACGGCGTGGCGATCCTGACGCGCAGATCGGAATGAATGAGTGACGCCGCGCCCGGCGCAACGCGACCCGGTGCGACACCCGCTCTACGGACAATCATGGCAACGACGGCTGACGACATCGTCGCAGTGGGTGGCACACTCGAGCCAAACTCGGTGCTCGCGGCCTATCGTCGCGGGGTCTTCCCCTGGCCGTGCGAGGGGCTGCCGCTGCTCTGGTTCTGCCCCCGCCAACGCGCCGTGCTCGACTTCGCCCGCCTGCACATCGGCCGCAGTCTCAAGCGCGCGCGGCGACAGAGCAGCCTCCGCTTCACGATCGACGCGGCCTTCGGGCAGGTCATCCGTGCCTGCGCCGCCGCACCGCGCGGCGATCAGGAGGGCACGTGGATCACGCCCGAAGTCATCGCCTGCTACGAGCAGCTGCACCGGCTCGGCCACGCGCATAGCGCCGAGGCCTGGCTAGGCGAGGAGTTGGTGGGGGGGATCTACGGCATCGACGCCGGCGGCGCGTTCTCGGGCGAGAGCATGTTCCATCGCCAGCCAAACGCCTCGAAGCTGGCCTTGCTCCACCTGGTCGAGCACCTCGCCTCAAGCGGCGCCGACTGGATCGACGTCCAGGTCATGACGCCCCACGTCGAGCGGCTCGGCGCCCGGCTGATCCCGCGGCGCATGTTCCTGGCCCGGCTCGCCGAAGCCCTGCGCGACGGAGCGCTCCTTTTTGCGTGAGCACCTCTCGGGGGCGGGCCCCAGAGGCCCGATGAGCGCGGCGGGTCGCCCCGCTTCGGGTGTGGCCTCGGTCCCGCCCAATTTAGATACGGCCGCGGACGCCATCCCCATGGCGCCCGCGGCCGCACGCGCCCTGCGGCCAAACTAGCGCCGCAGAGCGTCACCCGACTCGACTCACCCCCCATGGGCTCACCGGCCGGTCTTCTGAGCGACGAAGTGTCCCCGGCTTCAGCCCAGCGCCTGGAGAATCGTAAAGCCGGCCAGCACGACGAGGGCTGCGGAACCCATGAAGAATGTCCAGAGCCCGACCTGCAGGGCGTTCCGCCCCCGCATCCGCGCCGGTCGGGTTCCCCGCCTTCCAGTTTCGCCCAGCGCCCCACTTGGTCGTTGAGTAGTCATCGCCTGCTCCCGGTCTCGTCGTGGTTCCCCGGAACTGCCCCGCCCCCCGCGGCCACGCGCGTGAACATCTGGGCTTCATCCGAGAAGGCGTTCATTCGGAGGGAACAATGTTCCTTCCGAGCAATTATTCTGAGACTTGGGGTGATTTTTTTCACTCTTCATGGCCAACCCCTCGTTTTCGGGAGGGATGCCGTGCCTCCACGGGGCTGGTGACACCCGGTCCGCGGGCGAAAGCCCCCGCAGGTTCGCGCTCGATGACCTCCCGCGTCCATCCAGTCGTGAGCTTCCACATCGGGATCTCCTTCCCGCGAGCCATCGCACCCGGCATCGGATCGCGCCGACCCATGGCTCGCCATGACAGATCTTGCCCAGCCCCTCAGCCTCGGCACCGCGCACAACGACTCGGGGCGACGAATCACAGGACTCGCCAGATAGACGCCATTCCGCTGCGTGGCATTGCTACTTTGGGGCGCCGTTTGAGGTTTTTTCTCTCGGCTCCTCGGGGCAAGGTTCGCGGGGCTGCCCTGCCCGCCTGCCCTGATCAGCCAACTCGGCACGGCCAAACAGCGCGTGGGCGCCGGGCTTGCCCGCGATCCCTCCCGCCCTATTCGGGAATCGCGGGTCCCCGTTGATATGGGTGTGCCATGACCTCGATCGACCTACCGGATGCGACACCAAGTACTGTCTTCAGCCCGCGAATGATCGTCCGGGTGCTCGAGCGCCGGGATGGTCCACCACTGGATCTTGCGAACGTGCTGCCCGTCGCCCAGCGCTGGCGAGAAGCCCTGTTGAGCTTGAGCAACGACAAGTCCGCAGAGGCGCGCCGGCAAATCAGCGGGCATGAAGCCGACGGTACCCCGCTCACTGAACCACACCTGGCCTTGGCACCTTTCGCATCCGTCGATCATCCGCACGCCGACGGCCAACTACTTGCCATGGCTGTCGTGCTGCCGCGGGAGCTGTCCCCGGACCTCCGGCGCGAGTTGATCCAGATCGTCGGACGAGTCGAGGAACTCAAACTCGGCCGACTTGGGGCCTGGTGGCTCGCCGAGGAATCGAGCAACCCTGTCGGCTGGGCTCTCGACCCCGAACGATTGACCGGAGAGCCGGCGGGCACGACCCACTGGGCCACCCTCACGCCAGTGGTCTTCGATCGCCACCCCAAGGCGAGCGACCCGGCGGAGGTTCGGCGAGAGGTGAGCGAGATGATCGCCGCGACCTGCCCAACGATCGGCCTACCCAGACCACGCGAAGTCCTCCCCTCTCCCGTGTCGACACATCTTGGCGTGCCGCCGGCCCACGCCTTCCCGAGATTGCGGCGCAAGGATTCGAGCGAGCCGCGCCACACCCATGCTATATTAATATTTGACCACGCAGTGCGCGGGCCGATGCTCCTTGGCGCAGGACGCTACCGCGGCTACGGGGTGTGCAGCCCGATGCTCAGCGGGGAGGAGATCTCGGGATAGCTCCCGCCGTGGTTGGCGGCCCCTCACCGGACTGCTGCGCCCAGAGCCCGTGGCCAGCGAGGGGAACGTTCTCGTCACGCGCTGGATCCCTTTACCCACCCCCGGGCGTGCTGATAGTCGGCCCCATGGCCCGACTCGTGTCGTTCCTCGGCCTCGGTAGCCGCAGGGAGAACCGACCTCCCTACGACTACTGCCGCTATGAACTCGACGGGAAGATCTCCCGGTCGACGATGTTGGTCCAGGACGCCATCCTCGAAGTAACAAGCCAGCCGATCACGAGATGGACGGTCCTCGGAACCAGGGAAGTACGCGAACGCTGGATCGACACCGGGGAGCTCAGCCGAATCCGACAGCACCCCCGGCCCGAATTCGAAGAACTCCCCGAGGGGCGAGACTCGGCGGAGAGATGGGAAATCTTCGAACGTGTGCGCAAGACGCTCTCGCAGACGCCCGATGCGGACAGCGCTGACCGCGAGAATGGGGATGTCGTCCTATTCGATGTGACGCACGGCTTCCGCTCTCACCCGATTCTTGCCATGGCCGCCGTCCAGTTCGCCCTGGCCCGACAGCTGCAAGCTACTCGTAGAGCAAAACTCTCCGACACGAATACGCCCGTGCACCTTCCGGGCCCCGTCCAGATCCGGATCCTCTACGGAGCCTTCGAAGCGAAGTCGGGGACGGGCGATTGGGCCATCACTCCGATCTGGGATCTGACCGAATTCGTGCAGGCCACGGCGTGGCACTCCGCCCTCTCGGCGCTGATGCGGTTCGGTCGAGCGGATGAACTCCTCGAAATCGCCAA
>SXGU01350984.1_pt1 | contig 11036 bp, 14 predicted proteins | sample 3174531 | NCBI WGS metagenome assembly SXGU01 (sample SAMN11356863, study PRJNA531348) | freshwater metagenome | isolation source: freshwater sample F1-140 | place: China: Fuxian Lake, Yuxi | collected 2017-12-25
AGAACCCACGGCGGCGCGGACGTCTTTCGCCTGGCTGGTCTTCTCGGTGATGACGATTTGATCGGCCATTCTGGGGCTCATCTGAAGAATCGATTCGACTCCGAACCAGTGAGAACATATAGGGAACATGCGACGATCACAAGCTGCCGTATGACCCGTTTGCGCAAAACTGCCAGCCAGGAGGGAAGCCTGTGGCCTTCGGTCGATTTATCCGCCGCGAGCGCGAGGAGCGGGAGATGACGCTCACTGAACTGGCACGGCGTGTCGATGTTTCCATCGCCTATCTGTCGCGCATCGAGCGCGAGCGGGAGAACCCGCCGCCGGACAGGCTGATGACGGCGCTGGCGCGGGCGCTGGCTCTGCCGGTCGACGACGTGTTTGCGGCGGCTCGGCGTCTGCCACCCGACCTTCGCGCCCGTACGGAGGACGTGATCGCGGTGTACCGGCAACAGGCGGCGGGGAGGACACGATGACCCTCGACATCGTCTTTCCCCATGTCGGTTCCAGCCTGGAACCGCGGCCGATGAAGGCACTGGAGATCTGGGGCGTCGCCGATCAGGTGCGCCGCCAACTCACGCGGCGGCCTCAGGTGCCCTATCTCGACCTCGATCGGTTGACGTGCGCGAGCGCGGGGATGCGGGTGAACGGCATCTCCATCACGGCCCACTGGGATTTCGAGCGCAGCATCAGAGACAGCAGAGGGCGCGACGCCCTTGGCGTGACGGAAGCTGATCCGGCGGTGCCCGGCATCGTCCTGATCAGCCTCAACGCCGAGCTGATAGCCGAGAGGGACTATCTCAAGCGCTCGACCTTGGCGCACGAATTTGGACACGCGGTATTCGATGGTCCGTCGATGCTGCGCCAGGCGGGCAAGACTGCCTTCGCGATGGTGACGCCGGACGAAGGGCACCTGGAAACGGCGGTGCGTGGACGCAATGGCATCGACTGGCGGGAGTTTCGTGCCAACGAGTTCATGGGCGCCCTGCTGGCACCGCGGGCGCTGCTGCATCGTGAATTGGTACGTCGCGCGATCGCCCTGCGGCTGCCGCTACGAAACGCCGGCGAGGGCGAACCCGTGCTGCGCGCCGGCGGAGATCCGATCCGGGTCGAGGAATTGCTGCTCGATCTGGCCGAGCGTTTTAGCGTTTCTTCTTCGTTCATAGAATACCGACTGCACCGTTACGCCCTGGTTCAATAGGGGCGCGGCGGGAGCCCTCTGCTCGCCCGCGGTGTCTACTTCACGTCAATACGCAAAGGGAGGGTGAGGTGCCGTTACCTCAGAAGCGCTGGTTCCGGATTGGGGATGTCGCCAGGCATTGGGAAATCCCGTTGAGCGATATCGAGGATTATGCCCTCGACGAGATGCTGCAGCTTTCGGTGTTCGTGGTCGACTTGCCGGCGGAGATGGGAAGCTGGGAGGGGAGCCGGGTGGGCGAGGGGCCCGCGCTGCAAGACCTGCCGATCCTGAACGGTCCGCAGCCGTTGCTGCGCGGCAACCTGCTGGAAATCTTCCGCGACGGGCAGGCCGAGGTGCGGGCGTTTCGAGCCGCCCAGCCGAACACCTATCTGCACGTAAGATCCGATGTGCGGGAGATGGTCGTGCGCCGCGATGATCTGATCGTCACGCGCGAGGAGCGGGATCGCTTCGAGCGGGAACATGGAAAGGTATCTGGGCCCGGCGCGCCGCCGGCAGCGGCGGATTTCTGGCACAGCGAGGATTTTACCAGCGTCCGTGTGGACAGCGAGTGGCACAGGTTTGGCCCCAAGCAGGCGGCGGTGTTGCGTCTGTTGAAAGCGGCCGGCGAGACGGACAATCCCTGGTGCGATGGCAAACGACTGCTCGACGATGCCGACTCGTCAACCATGCGACTGCTCGACCTGTTCAAACGCAAGCCAGCGTGGCGGCAGTTGGTGCAGGCTGATGGTAAAGGCCGTTATCGGCTGCATGTTGCCCTGCTGTCGCCGGAGCGGCGGCGCATTCGCCTCTTCCGAAAATCAGGGTTCGCTGCAACGAAGGTGGTCAGCGCGACAGGCGAGGAAGTTATCTACAGCCGGTAACGCGCCGTCCCACCCCGCGTACCACTCTGTCCCCCTCTGTCCCACCCCCTGTCCCCCTCTATCCCACCCCTGGTCCCACCCCCCAGCACCACGACATCCCACCCATCGATGAACGATCCTTATCCCGTCAGCAGATGGGAGCGGCGGATCGATGGAACGGACGGAATGTCTCAGCGAAAAGTTGCTCGCACGGCGCTGGGGCCTCAGCCACCGGACGCTAGAACGCTGGCGTCATGACGAGGCCGGCCCGGCCTACCTGAAGATTGGCGGACGGATCGTCTATCGGCTCTCCGACATCGAGGCCTACGAGGCGAGTCGGCAGCGCAACACGATCGTTCCTGCGTCACAGTCCGCCGGGGCGCCGTTATGAGCGCCGCCCGCACTGATGCTCTGCTGCCGCGTCGCCAGACCGAGATCGATCTGCTCGCCTGGGTCGGTCAGGCCAGCGCCGGCGACATCCTCGAATACCACCAGGGCTTTTTAGCACTCGACCGCTCGTCTCACGGCGACGCGTTCAGGGAGCGTGAGCGCACAGCACTCGGACGGATTGCAGACCAGGCCATGCGATTGGCGGAACACGGGTTCGTCCACCTCTTGCAGCGCCGGGTTTGCAGCGAGCGGTTCAGCTACCTGGCGATCGCCCGGCCACGCGCCGTTTCAAGCCCGCTGTCGATTTCAACGCTCATCCCCGAGGAGAAAGCCTGATGTCTGGATTAGCCAACCGTCCAACCCTGGACAGCATACGCATGCTGCCGATCGGCGAGATCGCTGCGCTGCCCGCCGAACATCTTGCCTTGCTGCAGGAAGACGCCGTCGCCGCCCTCGAAGCCAGCAAGAAGGCCAAGGACTGGATCGATGGCGCTATCGCCCTGCGCTTCGCCGACCACGTTCAGGCGCTGCGTCGCGAGGCCGGCAAGGACACCGGCACGGTCCGCTTCGAGCAGGACGGCGTCACCGTCGTGGCCGACCTGCCCAAGCGCGTCGACTGGGACCAGGCGCTGATCGCCGGGGTGGTCGAGCGCATCCGCGCTGCCGGCGACGATCCCACCCAGTACGTCGACATCGCCATCAAGGTGCCGGAGCGCAAGTACACCGCCTGGCCCGAGAGCATCCGTACCGCCTTCGCGCCGGCGCGCACCGTCAGGGCCGGCAAGCCGAGCTTCGTTCTCACCCTCAAGGAGCACCCGTAATGGCTATCTCACTTGCGTCCCTAAAATCGACGACGGCGCCGTCGCCGCCGGTGATCCGCGTCTGCGCCACCGACGGTGTCGGCAGAACGACATTCGCGACCAGCGCCGACAAGCCGGTCGTCCTGCCGACCGCGGACAGCTTCCGCAAGACCAAGGCAGCGCAGCTTCCTCCGCTCATGCCCACGGAGAAGCAGTAATGGCCATCTCACTCGCCTCCCTAAAATCGACGACGGCGCTGTCGCCGCCGCGGGCTCTTGTCTACGGCGTCGCCGGCGTGGGGAAGACGTCGTTCGCCGCCAGCGCCGATAGAGCCGTTGTCGTCAAAACCGAAGACGGTCTCGGGACCATCAAGGTCCCGCACTTCCCGCTCGCACGCAGCTTCGACGCGGTGATGGAGGCGCTCGCGGCACTTTATAGCGAGGCCCACGACTACAAGACCGTGGTGATCGACAGCGTCGACTGGCTCGAGCCGCTGGTGTGGGCGCGGACCTGCAAGGACAACAACTGGTCCTCGATCGAGGAGCCCGGCTACGGTAAGGGCTACATCGCAGCCCTCGGCCTGTGGCGGCAGTATCTCGACGGTCTGAATGCGCTCCGCGACGAGCGCGGCATGACAGTAATCCAGATCGCCCACACCGACATCAAGCGCTTCGACAGTCCCGAGCACGAACCCTACGACCGCTACGTCATCAAGCTGCACGCCCGCGCCTCGGCGCTGCTGCAGGAGCATTCCGATGCCGTGCTGTTCGCCAACTACCGCATCAGCACGGTGAAGTCCGACGTCGGCTTCAACAAGAAGGTGACCCGAGCGCTCGGGAGCGGGGAGCGCGTTCTCTACACCGCCGAGCGTCCCGCCTTCCTCGCCAAGAACAGATATGGCCTGCCCGACATGCTGCCGCTCGACTGGCAGGCCTTCGCCGCGGCGATGCCGCAACCCTGAGCCCCGACATAACAGGAGACTGACATGGCAAACCTCGGAGCCACTTTCGACGCCACCGGCGTCGAGCCCACCCAGACGCTGGAGGTGCTACCACCCGGCAAGTATCCGGCGCAGATCGTCAACAGCGACCTCCGCCTGACCAAGGACGGCATGGGCCAGTACCTTTTCCTCGAGATCGATGTGCTTGAGGGGCCGTATCAGGGGCGCAAGCTGTTCGACCGCCTCAACCTGGTCAATGCCAACACCCAGGCAGTGGAGATCGCCCAGCGCTCCCTCTCGGCGATCTGCCATGCCACCGGCCGCCTGCAAGTGCAGGACAGCGAGGAGCTGCACCTGATCCCGTTCATCGCCGTCGTACAAGTCCAGCCGCCGAAGAACGGCTACGGCGAGAGCAACAAGGTTCGCTACCAGCCGCTCGAACGGGCGCCGCAGGTGGCGGCACCGCAGCCGCCACGCACCGCCGCGCCGCAGCCGGCGGCAACGCCTGCGCCCCAGCCGCGTCCCGCGGCAGGCGGGTTCACCTCGGCGCCGTGGAAGCGCTCGGCGTGACGTCACCCCTGAACACCGCCGCGGGCGTGCTGCCGAAGCTCATCGGCGGCGGTGTCCTGACCTGAATTTCTGGAAGACAGACATGGACCTGAACATCACTCCCCAGACGCTTTCCAAACCGCGCACTCGTCTTGCCGAGATCGACGATGCCATGGCCGCCATCCGGACCCAGATTGCGGCCAGCGATCTGCAACGTCAGGCGAGCCGCAAGCCGATCGATCCGCGATGGTTCCACCGCGCCAAGACCGCACTGCGTCACCTGCAGCGCGAGCGGGCCGAACTGGTCCAGCAATCCCGGCCGCGCCGGGAGTCGCTAAAAGATTGCGTGATCGCAGTGCTGCGCGAGCGCCACGATGAGACCGGCTGGTCCGCCATCATCGCCGAGGCCCACCGGCGTGCCGACAGGGAGGGCCTGTGATGGCCGTGCTGCCGGATCCTCCGACGCCGACGCTCGTCGCCATTTATGCCGCCTACGAGGCGGAGCGGGGCGACGGCTTCCGCGAGCATCTCGGGGCCTCGCTGATTGGCAAGTCTTGCGAGCGGGCGCTTTGGTACGATTTCAGGTGGGTGACGCGGGCCCGCTTCCCCGGGCGCATCCTCCGTCTGTTCGAGACCGGCCAGCTGGAAGAGGCGAGGCTGGTGCGCAACCTCCGCGCCACAGGCGCCGCCGTGCTCGAAGTCGATCCCGAGAGTGGCCGGCAGTGGCGGGTCGAGGCCCACGACGGTCACTTTGGCGGCTCCCTCGACGCCGTCGCTATCGGGCTGCAGGAGGCGCCGAAGACCTGGCACGTGGTCGAGTTCAAGACGCACTCGGCCAAGAGTTTTCGCGACCTCGTTGCCAAGGGAGTTGCTCTCTCCAAGCCGCAGCACTGGGCCCAGATGCAGATTTACATGCATCTCACCGGCATCACGCGGGCGCTCTACGTGGCGGTCTGCAAGGATACAGACGATCTGCACATCGAGCGCGTGCACGCCGACGGGGCTGCCGCGGATCGTCTTCTCGACAAGGCGCGCCGCGTCATCTCAGCCAAACGCCCACCGGCCCGAATTTCAGAGGATCCCGCCTGGTGGGAATGCCGGTTCTGCGATCATCATGCTACATGTCATGAGGGCGCCCTGGCAGAAATCAATTGCAGGACCTGCCTGCACGCAACACCGGTCGAAGGCGGCTGGCACTGTGCACGCTTCGACCAGGCGCTCGATCGTGCCGCCCAGCACCGCGCCTGCCCAAAGCACCTGTTCATACCCGACCTCGTGGCCGGAGAGGTTTTAGACGCCGGCGACGATCACGTCGTCTACCGCCTGCCCGACGGAACGAATTGGATCAATGACGCCCGGGACGGTGCGCCATGCTGAGCCTGCGCCCCTATCAGCAGGCTGCCGTCGCGGCGATCTACAACTACTTTGCCGAGAAGGGCGGGCATCCGCTGGTCGTCATCCCGACGGCTGGCGGCAAGTCGATCGTGCTGGCCTCGTTCATCCAGGGCGTGCTGCAGCAGTGGCCCGACCAGCGCATTCTCGTGGTCACCCACGTGCGCGAGCTGATTGCCCAGAACCATGCCGAGATGATGGGACTGTGGCCCGAGGCGCCCGCGGGGATCTATTCGGCCGGGCTCGGCCGCCGCGATATCGAGGCGCGGGTCCTGTTTGCCGGCATCCAGTCGATCCATCGCCGGGCCTACGACGTGCAGCAGTGCGACCTGGTGCTGATCGACGAGGCTCACCTGATCCCGCGCGCCTCCGACACGATGTACCGGCGCTTCCTCGACACGCTGTCGCGTATCAACCCCAAACTCAAGGTGATCGGGTTCACCGCAACTCCCTACCGGCTCGACAGCGGCCTGCTGCACGAGGGCGAAGGCCGGATGTTCACCGATATCGCCTACGAGGTGTCGATCCGCGACCTGATTGACCACGGCTACCTCTGCCCGCTGATCAGCAAGGCGACCGAGCTCACGCTCGACGTCGGCGGTGTCGGCAGTCGCGGCGGCGAGTTCATTGCGGGCCAGCTGCAGGCCGCCGTCGATCGCGAGTCGATCACCCGCGCCGCCATCGACGAGATTCTGGCCTATGGCGAGGGCCGACGGTCCTGGCTGGCGTTCTGCTCGGGCGTCGAGCACGCCACCCATGTCGCCGAGGCCCTGCGCGAGCGCGGCGTCAGCTGTGCCACGATCTTCGGCGACACGCCTGCTGTGGAGCGGGATCGTATCGTGGCCGCCTTCAAGCGGGGCGAGATCAGGGCTCTTGCCTCCATGGGCGTGCTGACCACGGGCTTCAATGCGCCGGCAGTGGATCTGATCGCCATGCTGCGGCCGACCAAGTCCGCCGGTCTTTATGTCCAGATGGCCGGTCGCGGCACCCGTCTGGCGCCCGGCAAGGACAACTGCCTGGTGCTGGACTTCGCCGGCAACGTCGCCCGGCATGGCCCGGTCGATGCCGTCCGCCCGCAGAAGCCCGGGGAGGGCGAGGGGCCGGCGCCGAGCAAGATCTGCCCCGACTGCGACAGCATCCTGGCGGCAGCCGTACGGCAGTGTCCCGACTGTGGCCACCAGTTCCCGCCGCCAGAGATCAAGGTCGCCGCGACCGCCAGCTCGCTGGCGATCCTGTCCAATGTTCGGTCGCAGTGGGTCGAGGTCACCGAGGTGACCTACAGCCGGCACGACAAGCCCGGCAAGCCGCCGTCGCTGCGGGTCGACTATTTCTGCGGGCTTTTAAGCCACAGCGAATGGATCTGCTTCGAGCACGCCGGCTACGCCCGCCAGAAGGCCGTCGCCTGGTGGCAGGCCCGCAGTGCCGAGCCAGTGCCCGCCACTGTCGCTGCGGCGCTGGGCAAGACGGGCAACCTGTCGCCGCCAACTGCCATCTTCGTCCGTCCGAGCGGGCGCTTCACCGAGATCGTCAACCACAGGTTCGAGCCATGTGCCAATCCGGCCTCTGCGCCGTTTGCCGCCGCGAGCCCCGCGGGTTCGGCTGGTTCGATGCGCGCTGTCGCGTCAGCGACGCGCGACGCGACACAAGTTACCGGCAGCTTTGCTCGATCCCCTGCCAAAACCTCTGCTACCGGAGGCACGGCATGATCGATCCGACGCCCAACGAGCGCGCCGCGATCCTGTATGGCGGCGACATGGCCGGCGAGTATCTCGACAGCCTGGGCAAGACCGATCTCGCCCTGTTCAGCAGCGAAGAATGGCTGACCTTGCTGGAGGTCATCGTCACCGGCTACTGCGACCACCTACGCGATCTTGCAGGGCGGGATCGGGGCCGGCTTGACGGTATGGCCGACGAGGTGCCGTTTTGAGCGCCGTCGCCAGCTTCATGGCGCGGTTCGGCGCCCGCCTCGTGGCCAATGGCTATCCCATCCTCCCGATCCAGCCGGGCACCAAGAAGCCGGGCTGCCATCGCGGCGGCGGCTGGCGCGACTATCCTGCCTGGACCCGGCATGCCGCGCGCGCTACGACCGATCTCGAACTCCAGCTCTGGAGCGGCTGGCCCGACGCGGGTGTCGGCATCGTGGGTGGCACCGTGGCCGCGGTCGACATCGACATTGCCAACGATGCCGAGCTGGCGCTTCGCATCGAGCAGCTCGTCCGCGAACGGCTCGGCGACACGCCGGCGCTGCGCATCGGCCGGGCACCCAAGCGGCTTCTCGTTTATCGCACCACCGAACCGTTTAAGGGCATCAAGCGGCATCCGCTGGAAGTGCTCTGCCTTGGCCAGCAGTTCGTGGCCTACGCGTTGCATCCCGCCACCAACCGGCCCTACGACTGGCCGGAAGAGAGCCTCGCCGATCTCGATCTTGCCAGCCTGCCGGCTATCACCGAAGAACAGGCGAGGGCATTCCTGGACGAAGCCGTCGCCCTGCTGCCGCAGGCGCTGCGTCCGTCAACCCTCGCCGTGCCGGCCGGGGTAGCCGGTGGCCGGCACGCCCAGCAGGGGACGCCGGAGGCGGTGCGCGCCGCACTTGCCTTTATCCCGAACGCCGATCTCGACTACGACAGCTGGGTGCGCATTGGCCTGGCCATCAAGGGCGCCATCGGCGAGGCCGGGACAGAGCTGTTCGCCGCCTGGTCGGCGCAGTCGGCCAAGAACGATCCCGCCGTCACCGCGAGGAACTGGGCCGGGTTCAGGCCCACCAGCATCGGCGCCGGCACGATCTACCATCTCGCCATGGAACGCGGCTGGAAGCCCGATGCCGACCTCGCGCTGGACGGCGCCGCGCCGCGCACCGCCGTGCATCCGGCGGCGGGCATGCTGGCGAAGCTGCAGGCTGAGCCCGCCCAGCGCACGTCGAGCGCCTTGCCGCCTATCCCCGATCTCGTTCGGCTCGATGGCGCGTTGAAGCTGCTGGTGGACTACATCCTGGCCAGCGCCATCCGCCCGCAGCCCTGGCTCGCCGTCGGGGCGTCGCTCGCCGCACTCGGCGCGCTGATGGGCCGGCGCGTACGCACCGAAAGCAACCTGCGTTCCAACCTCTATGTCCTGGGCATCGCCGAGAGCGGCGGCGGCAAGGACCACGCTCGCAAGGCGATCAAGGAGGCGCTGTTCGCGGCAGGGCAGGGCGCCCATATCGGTGGCGAGCGGATCGCGTCGGGCGCGGGGCTGATTACCGCACTCGTGCGACAGCCGGCGATCCTGTTCCAGATCGACGAGTTCGGCCGCTTCATGGCCAACGTCGTCGACAAGCGTCGCGCGCCCAAGCACCTCTCCGAGATCTGGGATCTGTTCACCGAACTGGCGACCAGCGCCGGCACCACCTTCTTCGGCGCCGAGTATGCCGACCAGAAGGAGCGGCCGCGCCAGGACATCATCGAGCCCTGCACCTGCCTGCACGGTGTTACAGCCCCGGGACCGTTCTGGGAGGCGCTGCGCAGCGGCTCGCTGCAGGACGGTAGCCTGGCGCGCTTCCTGGTGTTCCGCAGCACCGTCGACATCCCCGATCGCAACCGCCGGGCCGCAGCACTCACGCCGGTGCCGGCCGCGCTCGTCGCTGCCCTTCAGCGTGTCGCGGCAATCGGTGCCAGCACGGCCACCGGCAACCTGCAGGGCATCGCAGCACCAGTCATCAAGCCCGATCCGCTGGTCGTGCCGATGGATGACGCGGCCACCGCGATCTTCGACGCACTCGACGACGAGATGACGGCGCGGCAGCGCGCCGCCGTCGGCTCCGATCAAAGTGCTGCCCTGGCGCGGGTCTGGGAGAACACCGCCAAGGTGGCACTCATCAAAGCCGTCAGCGCCAATCCCGAGGCGCCGGTGATTCGTGGTGAGGATGCCACGTGGGCGCGCGACTTGGTGGTCCATTGCGTAGCGACGCTGCTGGTTCAGGCCGAGCGCCACCTCGCCGACAACGACATCGAGCGCAATCACAAGCGCGTGCTCGAAATCATCCGACATGAGGGCCGCAAGGGGATTACCAGGACGAACCTCTATGACCAGACGCGATTCCTCTCGCGCCGCGACCGTGACGACATCCTTGTTACCTTGGTCGAAAGCGAGCGTATCGTTCAGGAGATCCGCAAGACCACCACGAAGCCCGTAGTGTCTTATCGTCTGGTAGCGTCGTGAGGGCGGTGTGCACTGCGTCGGCTTTGGCCGAGAAAAGCGTAGGCGATTTACGGTTATTTCTACGGCTATATATTGTTGGTTTTATTGAGTTATATATAAATAACCGAATAATAGAGAAAATAGTTATAGGGTCTCCCCCCGGCACTCAAACAGGCAATACCTGGTCCGGGGATTACCCGTCTGCGATTTTCTACGGTTATTCGGCTATTCGAAATTTGTTCGTGAAAACAAAGAGTTGAGTCCGCAAGAAAAGCGAAAGACCCAATACGCGTCTACGGTTATCTGTCCGCAGCCCGAAGGCGGGTGCTGACAGTCAGATCGAACAGGACCCGATCCCCTCTTGGTTCGGGCGAGAGCCGCCTCCTTCGCCGGACGCCGCATTCGCCCCGACCGTCCCGAACCTCGAGGAGGTCGCCATGTCCAGTGTCCCGGCGCAGCCGCGCCGCAGTTCCACAGTGCCCGACGCCATCATCTCCGGCTCGCCGTCCGGCGGCGCCCTCCTGGCGCTGGACCTGGGCACCAAGACCGGATGGGCCGTGCAGCCCACCCAAGGGCCGGTTCAGAGCGGGACCCAGACGTTCCGCCCCAACCGCTTCGAAGGCGGCGGCATGCGGTACCTCCGCTTCACCGACTGGCTCGTCGAGATCGCGATGATGACCAGCGGCTTGCATCGGGTGGTATTCGAGGAGGTGCGGCGCCATGCCGGTACCGACGCCGCCCACGCCTACGGCGGC
>SXGU01097094.1_pt1 | contig 11035 bp, 10 predicted proteins | sample 3174531 | NCBI WGS metagenome assembly SXGU01 (sample SAMN11356863, study PRJNA531348) | freshwater metagenome | isolation source: freshwater sample F1-140 | place: China: Fuxian Lake, Yuxi | collected 2017-12-25
ATTCAGCTCAACTACTGTCCGAATTAAACCGTATGGACGCGTTTGGAGGATCACAACTTGCCACGCGCCGCGCGGCGCTCCGCATTACCTTGTTGGTAGTGTTGGGCGCCGTTGTGGTTGTGGGAATTGGGTATGGGGTGTGGCGAGCAAAGCGGGCGTTTGATGGAAAGGTGGTGCGTGATTCGGTCGAAGCGCGTGCACAGGCTCAGCTTGAGCAAGCGATTGCTGAGTGTGGATTTGAAGCAGATGCAGACACATGCAGAATGGCGGCGGCGCGGGCGGCGGCTGTTGCGGCAAAGTCGGCGAATCTGTGTGGTGTTTTGGAAGGGGAGTCGAAGGATAACTGCACGTGGACCGTCGCAAGGGAATTGGAGGATCCAGATGCGTGCGATTTGATCGAGAACGAGACAGATGCAACGATGTGTAGTGAAAGTCTTTGGCTCAAAAAAGCCCGCCAGACAGAGAATGCGGCTTTGTGTGAAAACATTGAAAATGCCGGGCGTGCTGCGGCATGTCGAGCGGTCATTAAGTCTGTGACACAAGCGTGCGTTTCTTGCGAGGTGATTGCTCGGGCGATTAAGCAACGTGACCCGTCCATTTGTAACGAGCTCAGCGGAGAACAGCGAAGTGATTGTGAAGGTCAAGTTGATGTGGCGGACTTGGATGGTGATGGACTCTCAGAAACACAAGAACAGTCGTATGGCACCGATGACAATAAAGCTGACACGGATAGCGACGGTCTGAGCGACCCAGACGAAATTTCTCAGTATAAAACCAATCCAACCAATCCAGATACAGACGGCGACGGATACACCGATGGAACCGAAGTCGCGGGTGGATACAACCCGCTCGGACCCGGAATGATTGGAGCATAATGCGTAGCTGAGTTACACTTGAACTATCTCTATGTTTGATGCACACACAAAAGAGCCTGAAGACATGTTCTCGGGAACAGATACAGGTGCGGCCCCTCCGCGTCCGGAGGTTTCTGCTCCTGCTGCCGCATCGATTGCTCCTCCGGCGGATGCAAACACGATGTCGCCGTCCGTCCGTGCTGCAGTAGAAGCAGCGGGAGGTGGCGAGGGAAGCGGTGGTGTAAAAAAGATCTTAGTCATTGTGGTAGCTGCTATTCTTGTTCTGTCTGCAAGCGCTGGACTTTCTTATTATCTCCTTTCATCAAAAGAACCCGTAATACCTGAACCTGTTGCAACAAAACCGACCGCAGAAGTTCCAACGGCTGATGTGCCAGATGAACAGACGGAACCTGATCCGGTTGTCGACGACGTGCCAACGACTCCTGTGGTTACTCCTCCTGTCTCGCCACCAGTCGCAGAACCAGACCGTGACAAAGATGGTTTGACGGATGCCGACGAAGCCGCACGCGGTACAAGTCCCACTACAGCGGACACGGATGGAGACGGACTATTCGATAAAGAGGAGGTTTCTGTGTACAAAACCAACCCATTACTTGCCGATACGGATGGTGATTCGTTTTCAGATGGTTCGGAAGTAAAAAATGGTTATAATCCAAATGGTTCTGGAAAGTTAACAGGTCTTCCACAGTAAACCGTTCGGTTTTGTCGTATGTCTGACGCAACGCTCCAACCAGCAGCGAAAATACAGCCACCGGAAACGGGGCCGGCTTTGTATGTGATGCCGGAAGACTATCGACACGGAGCAACGGGGAAAAAGTTGGCTGAACCCGTGGCTCCAAAAGCTGTACCGAGTGCTCCTGCTATCCCAAAGCCGGTCGCTCCCGCTCCGGTCGAGGTAAAGAAATCATCGAAGAAAAAACCGATCATTCTGATCGTCGTTGTTCTGGTTTTGATATTAGCAGCTGGCGGAGGGGCTGCGTGGTGGTTCCTGTTCAAAACTCCAACCGTTCAGCCACAAGAAAAACCTACTCGTCCTGCTGTTACAACAACGCAGACGACGAAGCCTACAACTCCCGTGGAAACGAAAAAACCAGAACCTGAAGTAACACCAGAGCCGACTCCGTCTCCGTTTCCAACAACGGTTGTTCCTGGAACAGATACGGATAGCGACGGGCTTACAGATATTGAAGAAAAATTAGTTTATAACACTAACGCTAAGCTACCAGATTCGGACGCAGATGGATTCTTGGATGGCAACGAGGTATTCCATCGCTATAATCCTGCAGGAACAGCTCCTGGAACATTATTTGAATCGGGGCTCGTTAAGGCCTACGAAGGAATCCTGTTCAGATTGTACTATCCTTCCGTTTGGACCGTTTCATCCCAACAAGAAGTCTCGAATGTAACAACGTTCGTTGCAACGACAGGAGAGGCATTTTCTGTCACTACAGAGACGATCAGTAATGCCTCTCTTACGCTGGCGCAGTGGTACAAAGCTCAAAATAAAACCGAAGCTGTTACAACAGGCATAACAAAGAATGGTCTTGAGATCCTCACAAGCGAAAAGCAACTTACAAGTTACCTTCGCTTGAACACACAAACCATTTTGACTATCACGTACTCAACAAGTATCAAAGGCACCATCGATTATCTCCAGACTCTTCAGATGATGATCAATTCGATACAAGGCCTGTAATGTGTACGAACTTGATTTGAATCAGTCCGAGTTGCGCGGCGGGCAACGCATTTCAAATGTGCTGTGTCTTAGGGCAGCGTCGCGTGTTTGGAGAGCGGTTGGTTTGAAAGGAAAGGCGGATGTGTCCGTGGCGTTTGTTGATGAAAAGCAAATGCTGAGTCTGAATAAACGGTATCGTGGAAAAAACAAAGTGACAGATGTCCTTTCATTCGGAGCGGACCCTGAAGATGGAAGTGGTGAGATTTTGTTGTGTTATCCACAGGCAGCGCGACAAGCAAAGGAGCTAAAACATCCCGTTCGCGACGAAATCGTTTTTCTAATTGTGCACGGTCTCCTTCATCTTGCTGGGTTCGATCATGAGGTCGAACGGGACGCAAAACGCATGTTCCCGCTCCAAGAAAAAATCTTGACCCAACTTGGTGTGGACCCTCGGTTATGATAGACTTGCAACAATTTGTATCCAGCATCCGTCACGCAATACGTGGGGCGGTTACCGTGTTTCGCCATGAGCAAAATTTTCGTGTTCAGTGTTTGGTGGCCATTTTTGTTCTAGCACTTGCTCTTTGGTTGCGTGTATCCATGACAGGATTTGTCGCCCTGTGGCTTGTGATTGGTGCCGTTCTTGTTCTTGAAATTGTGAACACGGTTTTAGAACGACTTGTCGACGCGTTTAAGCCGCGTTTGCATCCACTTGTGGGAGAAATCAAAGACATCATGGCTGCCGCTGTTCTCATCGCTTCGTTGGTCGCTGTGGGTGTTGGACTCTCGGTTCTCCTGAATCCATTTCTTGCTCGGATAGGTGTGGTGTAAGAGGTTCTTAGGTCCGCAGGTTCTCAGGTCCGCAGACCTACAACCCTGTGTCTCCGAGAACCTGCGACCCTGCGACCCTGCGAACCTACTTGTGCTATACTATTCTTATTATGCCCGAAGACATTATTGCAGGTCTGGACATTGGTTCCCACGCGGTTCGTATCGCGGTCGGCAAACCTGTTCCTTCACCGGACGGCAAACAACAGATTCACGTGATTGGGGCTGTTGAAGTTCCTTCCATTGGTGTTAGTCGTGGAACAATAACGGGTATCGACGATGCTGTTTCTGCTGTATCAAAGGCCCTTGAACAAGCCGAGCGTATTACTGGAGTTCCTATTAACGCAGGCTGGGTCGGTATCACGGGTAGTCATATCATCTCACAAGAAAGCCGTGGGGTTGTTGGGGTGTCGCGTTCAGATGGAGAAATTCGTGAGGAAGATGTGGAGCGAGCCATTGAAGCGGCACGCACGGTCGCCACACCAACGAATTACGAAATTTTGCACGTGATTCCTAAAGGGTTTATTGTTGATGGTCAGCGAGGAATCAAGGATCCTGTGGGCATGAATGGAATTCGGTTGGAAGTAGATGCACTCATCATTCAAGGACTGTCCTCGCAGATCAAAAATTTGACCAAGTGCGTCTATCGAACAGGTTTGGATATAGAAGATTTGGTGTATTCGATTTTGGCTACATCAGAAGCAGTTATTACGTCCCGACAAAAGGACCTTGGTGTGTGTGTCGTAAACATTGGCGCGTCGACAACAAGTCTTGCGGTGTTTGAGGAAGGAGAAGTACTGCACACAGCCGTGTTGCCGATTGGTGGCGTGCATGTTACGTCTGATATCGCTATTGGATTGCGAACATCACTCGACGTCGCAGAACAACTCAAGTTGCGGTATGCCACGTGCCGACCGGAAGAAGTGCACAAGAAAGATGACATCAACTTGGCGGAGCTTGGTGCCCCGGAACCAGAATTGGTCGGCAGACGGTTTGTGGCTGATATTGTGCAGGCCCGCGTTCAGGAATTATTTGAGATGGTGGACCGTGAACTCCAAAAAGTTGAACGTTCAGGAATGTTACCGGCTGGAGTCGTGCTCACGGGCGGGAGCTCAAAGCTCGCAGGTATTCTTGAACAGGCAAAAGAATCCCTACGTCTCCCGGTGTCACTTGGCACTCCCATTGGTATCTCATCCGTCATCGAACGTGCTCATGACCCGTCTCTCTCAACAGCGATTGGACTTGTCCTCTGGGGACAGAATATTCGTGGTTCGGGTGAGGGCGGAGGTATTGGAAAAATGTTCGCCTCGTTCAAGGGTGTGGATAAGATGACCTCTGGAATTAAGAAGATTTTCCGCTCGCTGAAGCCATAATGTTGAACACACCAAAATGTTATACACATCTTGGTGTGTTTTTTTCTTGACACCCCTGAACACGCGCTTTAAAGTATGGGAGCATTTTGCGCTGAAGAAAGCTGAATTTTGAACAATAAATGTGTTCACGCACATCACCTAATGTATGGCTGAAGTGAAACCCGACATCGAGACCTTTGCCAAGATCAAAGTGGTTGGTATTGGCGGCGGCGGTGGAGCGGCCGTGAATCGCATGATTAGCGATAAAATTAAAGGAGTTGAATTTATTGTCGTCAACACAGACGTTCAGGCCCTTCACCAAAATTTGGCGCCGAATAAATTACCGATTGGAAAAACCGTGACTCGCGGGCTTGGTGCGGGAATGAATCCAGACATTGGTCGTCGAGCTGCAGAGGAAAGTCAAAATGAAGTCCGCAATGCCCTCAATGGCGCAGACATGGTTTTCTTGACCTGTGGACTTGGAGGAGGAACAGGAACCGGAGCTATTCCGGAAGTAGCAAAACTCGCGAAAGATATTGGAGCGCTCACCATTGCGGTTGTCACAAAACCTTTTTCCTTTGAAGGAGCACAGCGTCGGCGAATTGCGGAAGAAGGCTATGCGCAGCTCCTTCAACATGTTGACACCATCATCACGATTCCAAACGATCGCGTTCTCCAAATCATCGACAAAAAGACCTCACTCCTCGACGCGTTTAAAGTCGTCGATGATGTGTTGCGTCAAGGTGTTCAAGGGATTTCGGAACTCATCACGATTCCAGGTCTCATCAACGTCGACTTTGCCGACGTAAAAGCGATCATGGAAAACTCGGGCTCAGCACTCATGGGGATTGGTCGTGCTTCCGGAGAAAATCGTGCCGTGGACGCAGCCAAGCAAGCCATTGCGTCGCCACTCCTCGAAGTTTCCATTGATGGAGCGAAGGGGATCCTATTCACGATCACTGGTGGAACCGACCTTGGCATGCACGAAGTTGCCGAGGCAGCAAAAATCATCACGGGTTCCGCAGATGAAGACGCAAAGGTGATTTTTGGAGCAAATGTGGACGAAAGCTTGAAAGAAGAAATTCGTATTACGGTGGTTGCTACAGGATTTGATAGCCGAGACCGACGCACGACCGCTCCAGGAGCCGTGGAGGTGCAGGCGCAAGGTACGTGGACTCCACCATCATTTTTGCGCGTACGAGAAGAGGAGCCGCAAGATCGACGTGTCACAAAACCAACCATGAGTTTCATGGCTCCACGCCAGGAAGAACCGCGCCCAATTTCTCGTCCTGCTCCACGACCAGAACCAGTATTTGAACCAAAACCAGCCCCGATGCCGTTCACAGCAAAGCCTGTTCAACAGCAACCCATGTATACACCTCAACCACCCTACATCCCACCACAGCCAGCTCCTCAACCAAAATCAGACGAAGACGACATGGAAATCCCAGCGTTTATTCGCAAAAAGATGATGTAGCGTACAACGGACGGTTCACCCCGTCTGTTTCGTTTTGCTGTATACTTGTCGTGCATCGTATTAGGTATTTGGTATGTTGTATGTTTTCTGACAAAAATACCATCAAATGTTATGTTCTGTCCTGTCTGTACAAATAAAGATACCAAAGTGGTCGACTCGCGGGTGGCGCCGGATGGGGCGAATATTCGGCGACGGCGAGAGTGTGACAAGTGTGGGTTTCGATTTTCGACGTTGGAGGAAATTGAATTGCTTGATTTGATTGTGGTGAAGCGGGACGGGAGGCGTGAAACGTACTCACGTGAGAAGTTGCAACGTGGTTTGCAGAAGTCGCTCGAGAAACGTCCGTATACAGAAACGCAGTTTCAACAGCTCGTGCATAAGCTCGAGCGTGATATTCAAAAGAAACGACGTGGAGAACTCACGAGCCGCGAAATTGGTGAACTTGTGATGAAGCAGTTGCGAACGTTTGATACCGTGGCGTATATTCGTTTTGCGTCCGTCTATCGATCGTTTGCGGATGCAAAAACATTCGAAAAAGAATTACACGATTTGCTTGCCGGCAAAACCGCAAAGAAACCAAAGAAAGATCCAGTGACAAAACGCTAACTATGTCAAAACCTTTACAGATTCATCAAACCATCATTGCCGTATCTGTTGCCCTTGGGGCCATCGCTGGTGCAGCGACAGGAGTGCTTGCATCCCTTTGGACCGTCGGTGCCCTGAATGGATCAGATTTGCTCGGACGATTTGCCCTAACAGGTGATGCAACCACACCTCCGCCAGATAAGCACATCACAGAATTGATTGAAGAAGAAAGTGCGACGATTCGTGTTGTGGATCGAGTCGTGCCGGGAGTGGTGAGTATTGTGATAAAAAAAGCACGAACCGCACTTGCGCCAGACGAAAGACAAGCGTGGCTTATGGATCCTTCCACCATCGATTCTGATGGGCTTGTGGAGATTGGAGGAGGAACAGGGTTCTTCATGAGTGCGGATGGATACGTTGTGACAAATCGTCACGTGGTGAGTGATGTCGACGCGTTTTACTTTGTCGTAACCGATGACGGGGCAGAACTTCCAGCAACGGTTGTGGCGAAAGATACCTTGTTCGATCTAGCTGTACTCGATTTAGAAGGCGATAACTATCCGACGGTTCCACTCGGTGATTCTGATGCAATTCGGATTGGCCAGACCGTGATTGCGATTGGAAATACATTATCAGAATATCAAAATACGGTTACCAAAGGAGTCATCTCCGGCATCAATCGCCAAGTCTGGGCGGGAGATGGATTTGGTGGTGATGAAGTGATTGATAATGCGATTCAAACAGATGCGGCGATTAATCCAGGAAATTCTGGTGGACCACTCATCAACTTGCTTGGTGAAGTGATCGGGATTAACACAGCTGTTAGTTTTGAAGGCGCATCGATTGGGTTTGCGATTCCGGTGAACGATGCGAAAAAAATAATTGAAGATGTTCGGCAGTATGGTCGAATTGTTCGACCGTGGCTCGGTGTACGTTATGTGTCGCTCACACCCACGATTGCGAAGCAGGACGGACTGGCAGTTGATGTGGGGGCGTACGTGGTTGGTGGTGAAGGAGTCACCGCTGTATTTCCAGGAAGTCCAGCTGATGCGGCAGGTCTACGGGATGGTGACATCATTGCTTCTGTAGGTGATCAACCTGTCACCGATGAAAATCCTCTCGGAGAACTAATCGGAAAACATGCGCCAGGAGATGTTCTTATCCTTGACGTTGTCCGTGGCGAAGAACGCCTTCCTCTCACCGTTACGCTCGCAGAGCTAGACCCTGAGAAGCTCAAATAGGCGGGGTCCCCGCACCCCGCCCGCATGGTCGGTCAGACAATCCTCGCCGATTCCGCCAGGGCGGAATCACAGCTCTGTCCTCAGGAAACTTTCGGAAATCCCTACGGACGTTACACCTCGAGTCCTGTCATTTTAACCTATCACCCTTGTTCTTTATGAAACGCACCAAAATCGTTTGCACCATCGGCCCGGCTTCTGAAAAACCAACCACCCTCGTTTCTATGATTCGGGCCGGGATGAATGTGGCGCGGTTGAATTTTTCGCACGGGACGCATGAAGGTCACAAAAAATTGTTGCGCGCGGTCCGGGCAGCGGCAAAGCAGACAGGGGAGCCGGTGGCAGCGCTTGCGGACTTGCAAGGGCCAAAGATTCGTCTCGGGCTGCTTCCGGATGCGGGAGTATTGCTGAAGACAGGTGAAGTCGTCGTGTTTTCGACGGCACTGAAGGCGTACAAGGATGGAGTAATTCCAGTCACGTACGCAGGCCTTCATAAAGATGTTACTGTGGGGCACCGGATGTTAATTGAAGATGGAATTTACGAACTTGTTGTTACGAAGATCGAAGGAAAGCTCATCCGGGCTCGTGTGGTGAATGGAGGAACCGTCACTTCTCATAAGGGGATGAACTTTCCAGACTCCACGCTACACCTGTCGTCTCTTACAGATAAAGATCGTGAAGATGCGGTGTTTGCGGTGGAGCTTGGTGTGGAGTGGGTAGCTCTTTCGTTTGTGACGAAAGCCGAAGATGTGCTCGAACTGCGTCGTATCATCAAAAAAGCCGCTGGATCAAAACCACAGCCGCGCATCATTGTAAAAATTGAAAAGCACGAGGCTATCAAAAATTTTGATAAAATTCTTGAAGTGACGGATGCAGTGATGGTGGCTCGTGGCGACCTTGGTGTGGAGATCCCGGCAGAGCAAGTACCGATTTGTCAGAAAGATATTATTGAAAAGTGTCGGCTCACTGGAAAGCCGGTGGTGGTGGCAACTCAGATGCTTGACTCCATGATTCGTAATCCGCGGCCGACACGTGCAGAGGTTTCGGATGTGGCGAACGCTGTTTTCGATCATGCGGATGCAGTGATGTTGTCTGGAGAGTCCGCGACCGGTAAGTATCCCGTGGCAGCCGTCACAGCCATGGCGAAGATTGTGGAAGAGGCGGAACAGTCGCGGTACGACGATGTGTCGATTACCGAACATTATCCAGAATCTGAAGAGGCTGATATTGCACATGCGCTTAAGACCCTCGCGATCGGCGGACACATCACGGCGATTCTTGCCTCAAAAACATCTGCGCCGTGGAGTGAACACTTGCTGCAGTCGCGGGCAGAGATTCCTTTATATATTGCGGCTGACGATGAAACGCAGGCTCGACAGTTGAATATTCGTTGGGGTGTGCGGCCGTTTGTGTTGCGTGGAAGTAGTGTTGCGACGTTTTTTGTAAAAGCGACGAATGAACTTCGTAAGCGTCGATGGATCAAAAAGGGTACGCATCTCGCCTTGGTTCCGGGTGGTGTACATGGAGAAGGATTTGATATTGCTCAGGTGAAATAAAAAGAGCACGACCTAGTTGGTCGCGCGGGAAGAAGAAGAGGTGGTGGTGAGCTTGGTGGCCGTGGTCGGCGTGGGCGCGGTTTGCTGGTTCGCGCGTTCGGCGATGAGCCGTGCGGTGATGACGGGGTTGCCCATGTATACCTTGATGCCACGTGCCTCCAAGTCTGCACGCCCTTTGGCGATGCAGTTGGCACTGGTACAGCAGGCGATTTGCTTTCCTCGAACGAGGACCGGCGCCGTGGGCTGACCCAGTGCGTTCATGTGGTACGGGCGGACACCGACCGTTCCGAGCATGTGATCGTTGTTGGCGATGCACATCTCGTATCCGTCGTCTGCACGAACGGACGGACCGGGTTCGCTGTCGAGCCCGAGGCGCTGCTTGGGAGAGGGGCGGCCAAAACCGAGATGGCGGCCCGAGAAAGAGGGTCCAGATGACTTCTTCAGCACGTGTGTGCTCCTGACTGCTTGGGGGATGTCCATACAAGCTCCGGCGGAGACATGCATTGGGACGCCGTTAAGATAGCTGAAATACACCTTCGCGTCAATCGATTGAATTTGAACAAAATACCTCGTAAGTACGAGGTATTTTGTTCAAATTCAGTTGCTGGCGGATCGGAAGGGATTCGAACCCTCGATCTTCTCCGTGACAGGGAGACGTGTTAACCGGGCTACACCACCGATCCAACAACAACTACTTTTGAACGGCAGAAATGTACCATGGAGGGGAAAAACCAGCAAGGGCCTTGGATGTGAATAAAAAACAGCCCTCATCGAGGGGCTGCAGGAGAATGTCTAGGGACCGTCAGGGTCCGGGTCCGTGGGTGGCTCCACGAGTTGGAGGCTCACAGCATCCCAGCAATACTTTTTTTCCTTGGAGGCCGTGACGATCGCAGTGTACGTGACATCGCCGCACACCACCGTCTTGCGGCCATTCACCGCCATCGGCAGGCCCTCCGCGTTGAGGTTGCCCCAGGTGCACTCAGCGGTGCACATGGGCTTTTTGCCAACTCCGGAGATTTGGATGCGTGGTGGCAGGGTTGACGCTGGTGGCGTACGCGGAATGATCAAAGGTGCTTCGGGCTTGGGTTCTTCGGCCGTTGGCTTTGTCACAACGACCGGTGGAGTGGTCTCGGTCTCCGCGGTGGGAGGCAGCGGAGCAGTGACGGGTACCTTCGAGTCGACGACAGGAAGTGTCGGAGGCGTTAGTGGTTCGGGCACAGCCGTGGGTGGTACTGCTGTGACCTCGGTCACTGGTGGTTCCACAGGGGGTGTGACCTCGATGACCGGCTTGCCAGATGTTTCGTTCGTCACGGGTGGTGACACGATCGGTTCGACCACAGGCGGTTCCGAGATGGTCGCTACGACCTCCGGAGCCGCTTCGGTCTTCTCGTCCCAGTACTCGCTCAACTCGGAGCGATACTGTGCGAGACCAGCAACACCGAGTACGGC
>SXGU01306678.1_pt1 | contig 11035 bp, 13 predicted proteins | sample 3174531 | NCBI WGS metagenome assembly SXGU01 (sample SAMN11356863, study PRJNA531348) | freshwater metagenome | isolation source: freshwater sample F1-140 | place: China: Fuxian Lake, Yuxi | collected 2017-12-25
CGCCGGTTTGCTGAAGGGCGATGAAGGCGTCGGCATGTGGATCCGCCAGCGGTTGCTCGATCGCTTGCTGCCGATTGAGACCAGCTTCGGCGAACAGGTGATCCACGATGGGCTGGATCTGAAGGTGAAGCGCGGCGAAATCCTTGGCGTGGTGGGCGGATCGGGCACCGGCAAATCGGTGCTGATGCGCTCCATCATCGGGCTGCAAATTCCCGATGAGGGGCAGATCGACGTCTTCGGACGCTCGATCACGACGGGTGATCCCGATGACGTGGTGGGAGTGCGCAACCGCTGGGGCGTGCTGTTTCAGGGCGGCGCATTGTTTTCCACGCTGACCGTCGGCGAGAACGTGGAGGTGCCGCTCAAGAAGTTTTACCCCGAACTCAGCGAAGGGCTGATGCATGAGATCGCGCGCTACAAGGTCCAGCTCTCCGGCTTGCCCGAAGAGGCGGTAAACAAGTTTCCCAGTGAGCTCTCGGGCGGGATGAAGAAGCGCGCCGGCTTGGCGCGCGCGCTGGCGCTCGATCCGGAACTGCTGTTCCTCGACGATCCGACTGCCGGGCTCGACCCGATTGGCGCCGCCGCCTTCGACCGGCTGACCCGCGAGCTTAAGCAGACGCTCGGGCTGACGGTGTTCCTGATCACCCACGACCTCGATACGCTGCATGAAATCTGCGACCGGGTGGCAGTGATCGCCGACCGCAAGGTGATCGCGGTCGACACCGTGCCCAATCTCATGAAGCTGGATCACCCGTGGATCCAGGAATACTTCAACGGCCCGCGCGGCCGCGCGGCGCTGACCGCGCAGGCGCTCGACGAATTGAAGAAGCACATGGACAAGCCGATCGCGGCCAACGCGGTTAAAGCGTTGGACAACCAGCAAGATCGAAAGGCATAGGGCGCGCTGCATGGAAACGCGGGCAAATCACGTCTGGGTGGGGGCGGTGACGCTGGTGCTGCTGGCCATGCTGGCGGCCTTCATCGTCTGGCTCGCTCGGCTGGGCCAGGGCGACCAGAAGGAATACGACATCTTCTTCAAGCAGTCGGTGGCCGGATTGGCCAATGGCTCGGAAGTCAACTTTGCCGGCGTGCCCGTGGGTGACGTTTCGCAGATCGTGCTGTGGGACAAGGATCCCGAATTCGTCCGCGTGCGGATCAAGGTGGCAGATGAAGTGCCGATCCTGGTTGGCACCACGGCGACCATCCAATCGAGCTTCACGGGTGTTTCGACCATCCAGCTCGACGGCGCGCGCCGCGGTCGGCCGCCGATCACCTGCGACACCACCGCCTGCACCGAAGGCGTGCCGATCATCCCTCCAAAACCCGGCGGCTTTGGCGAGATCCTCGCCAATGCGCCGCTGCTGCTCGAGCGGCTGGCCACGCTGACCGAGCGGCTGACCCAGCTCCTTTCCGATCGCAACCAGGAACAGCTTGCCGGCATCATGGCCAATACCAATCGCATGACTGCGGAGCTCGCCAACGCCAGCCCCCAGGTGGCACGGACCATGGCCGAGCTGCAGGTGACGCTGCGCGAAGCGAGCGAGGCGCTCGACCAGTTCGAGAAGGTCACCGCGTCGACCGACCGCCTTCTCAATCAGGAAGGCGCCGCCATCGCCAGCCAGCTCCGCGCGACGCTCACCTCCGCCAGCGGCGCGGCCAAGGCGCTGGAACAGACGCTGGAGGAAGCCCGGCCCGCGACCAAGCAGCTCACCGAAAGCACGCTACCCGCGGCCGAAGCCACGCTGCGCGATCTGCGCGCCACTAGCAAGGCGCTGCGCCAGGTGACCGAGAAGATCGAGAGCGACGGGGCCGGTGCTTTGCTCGGCGGGCCCAAGTTACCGGACTACAAGCCATGAGGACCACTATGCGCGACGCCCTCCGCTCCGCCGTCGCCGCCGGTGCGGTGCTGGCCCTTACCGGCTGCCTGGGGCTGGGCGGCAAGACGCCCAAAAGCTTGATTACGCTCACCCCCGCGGCCACCGCGCCCGCCGGCTCGGTTGCCAGTGGCAATGCCGCCACGTCGATCGCGATGAGCGATTTCGAAGCGCCGGCGAAACTCGACGTCACCCGCGTGCCGGTGCAGGTGACCGACAGCGAGATCGCCTACGTCAAGGACGCCGTCTGGAACGAGAAACCCGCCCGGCTGCTCCGCCGCCTGATCGCCGAGACGATCCGGGCCAAGAGCGACCGGCTGGTGATCGACGGAGACGACCCGGGCGCCCAGGCCAGCTTGCGTGTTTCCGGCACGCTGCGCGAATTCGGTTACGACGCGCGCACCAGCGAAGTCGTGCTGGTGCTCGACACCGCCAAGGCAGGAGCGGGCAGCAGCGTGGTCACCCGCCGTTTCGAAGCGCGCGTGCCCGGCGTGGTCGCGGAAGCCGGGCCGGTGGGCGTGGCGCTTAACCAGGCGGCAAACACGCTGGCGGCCGAAGTGGCTGCCTGGGTGGGTTAAACTGCCGGAGTCGGTGGCGGCACGGCCAAGAGTCTGAACGGCCTCACCAGCAGGCCGGTAACTCGGCGAATGCGGCAGCGTGTTGTCGACGCTCAGCAGGAGAGGCGCACGCTGCCCGCCTCTCCGGCGCAATCTTGGCCGCGATCAGGCGAAGGCAACCGTGACCCGGCGCCGACGCCGCATGGCAAAGCCAAGCATGCCGAAGCCGGCAATCAGCATCGCCCAAGTGGCGGGCTCTGGCACCGGCGCGGTGACGGTGGGGAGCTGCGCGGTCCAAAACCCTGCAGTCGGAAAGCCGGCGAACGGACTACCATTCCTGAGCGCGTTGAACTGATCTCTAACGCTGGTGAGGGGCGCGCCGAACGGCGTGAACCGGTTGCCCACGGTGATCGACAAAAACGAATCCGAAAAAAGGCCGCCCTGATAACCTATCACTGCCAGCCCCTGGTCGGGGCTCTGGTAGATCAGCTCGCCCGTGACCGGATTGACGAAGGTCGCGTTATCGAGGCCGCCACTGGAGGCCGTGAAGGCGTTGAACGTCAGCCCAGGGTAGGCCAGCTGAATATTGGTGATGTCCCCGACGTTGATGCGGCCAGTCTGTACGGCGGCCAGTGCCACCTGGAAGCTGGCGGAAGTGGGCTGACCGACGTTCGTACCGAAGCCCTGGCTCGTGGTCGTCCAGGAATAGGTGACCAACTGCGCGTGGGCAGGTGCGGCGATCGCGCTCAAGGCCACAGACGCAATTAAAAGCTGGCGAATAGTCATCGTTCGAACCCCCCAAGCCGACCGTCGGCTACCCTATGGTTTTCTCACGGCGGCCATAGCCGGGTCAAGGAATTGTTAACTTTACTAGTATCCATGGCGTCCCAAAATGGGGCGCCGGATGGCGAATGTCACGTCCGCATCCTGCTTGACGGTTAGAGTTTCAAGTTCAGCAGGGCGTCAACTCTCGCAGTGCGCTTCTCAGCCGCCCCCGCCTTATCAACGCGCTTCTTTGCGTCGAAGGGCCTGGGCGAAGGCCATCGCCGCCAGGAAATCATGCTTGCGCTTTTCGCGCCTCGCTTCTGCCTCCCAGTCGCGACCCCAGAGTTCCGCCTGCCAGTCCTCCTCCAGATTCGCCGCATCCCACAGGGCTTCCCCATCCGCTTCCGGCTCCAGCGCCGCGAGGCCGATCACTAGCGACGCGCTCAGTGAGGTCAGCGTGGTCAATGCGGCGAGGCGTAGATAATCGAGTGCCTCCAACCGGGCGCGCAACTTCGCCAGCGTCGCCTCATCCTGAGCGCGGTGCATCACGCCGCTCACGCGCTGGAGGCGGATGTCCTCGCGTGCCTCGCAGGCGCAAATCAAGGGTTCCCACAGCTCCTGCTGGCGCTTCCACAGCGGCTCATCGGGGTCGGCGCGATAGCACAGTGTGTCAGTCTCGCCGTAGCGCAGCAGCGCCGCGACCGTGGCGGCCGGATCGTGCGCCACGACATCGAGCGCATAATCGGCAAGATCTCGCATGGGGAAGCTGCGGGGGTCGATCTCCTCGCCCTGCGCGGCCCATTCGTCCGCCAGCAGCTCGGCGAGTGCGCGGCTGGGCAGCATCAGCACTCGCCCGCCTTGCGTGCGCACCTGCCGTCCGTCGAGCGTGACATGCCAACCGTCCGGACCCTCAACCGCCGCAACGTCGCGGTAGAAGCGTTTCACGGTCGCTCGCCCGGGTCCTTGGGGCTCCGCCAGGCGCGCGCGAGGAACAGGGGTACGATGAAGAACACGACCAGGCCGGTGACCGCTATCGCCTGGCCGAGCCCCTTACCCCAGTCCAGCACGCCCTGCATCGCCATCATGCCGACCACGACCAGCGCGGCGCCGACCAGCCGGTGGGCGGCAATGAACAGGTAGCGCGCCCTGGCGGAGTCATGTGCGGGGTTCTCGTCAGCCATCGATCAGAAGCTCCAGTTCTTCGGCGCTTTGAGCGACGCCGCTCGCGCCCGCTTCCAGCAACTCCGCCGGATGGTGATATCCCCACGCCACGCCCACTGCGCGGACGCCCGCGCCGCGGGCCATCGCGATGTCGAACACCGTGTCGCCCACCATCACCGTCTCATGCGCCCCGGCGCCGGCTTCGAAGAGAGCGGCTTCCAACATGGCGGGATGCGGCTTCGACGGATGGCGGTCGGCGGTCTGGAGCGTCGCAAACAGCTCGCGCAAGCCGTGACGCGTGAGACAGGCGGAGAGCCCCCGGTCGCTCATACCGGTCGCGACCCCCAGCGCACGGCCGGCGTGGTGCAAGCGGTGCAGCAAGGCCGCCATCCCCGGGAATAGCGGCTCCTGCAATGTGCCGTCGCTCCGCGCCGACCGGAAGCTGGCCTTGTAGGCTTCGAGCGCATGCACGCGCGTATCGGCAGGCGCATCGGGAGCGAGCCGGGCAAGCGCCTGCGGTAGGCTCAACCCGACAATGCGGCGGATGTCGCCGCGATCGGGCGGGGCGAGACCTGCTGCGGCAAAGGCAGCCTCCATCGAGCGACAGATCGCGGCCTGGCTGTCGACCAGCGTGCCGTCGCAATCGAAGACCACCAGCCGGCTCATGCCACCAAGGTCCGCACAAGCTGCGCAAGCGCGGGCGAGCCCGCCGCTTCCAGCCCCGCCGCGATTGTGGCGCGTTCCTCAAGCGACTTCTTTTGTGACAGTTTTAGCGTTGGCCGCCACGCCTGCACTTCCAGCTCGAAACCGGCGATGCCGCGAAACAGGCTCGCCCAGCGCGCTTCGCTTGTTTCCTCGGCGCGCCAGGGCTCTCCCCCCAACCGGCTCTCGTTTTTCGCAATGAAGCCGTGAAGCAGCGCCTCAAGCCCCTCGTCCGCCATGCGCCGCACACGCCCTTCCAGTTCGAGGGCGACATAGTCCCAGGTGGGCACAGTGTCGCGGTCCGCATACCAGCGCGGGCTGACATAGCCGTCGGGGCCGTTGACCGTGACCAGTGCAGCCGCGCCGTCGAGGTGGCGGGTGAGCGCGTTTCCGCGAGCGAGGTGAAACTGCACTGCGCCGTCGCCGGTCGACAGCAGCGGAGTATGCGCCACGCGCGGGCCGTCAGGGGTTGTGAGGAACACCATGCCGAAGCCGATCTCGTCGATCAACGCCTCCATCAGCGCGCGATCCTCGGTGCGGAACAGCGGGTTGGGATGCATCAGCGGCTTGGCTTCTTCGGTTTGGGTTTGGGCTTGGGACCAGCCTTGCCGCCTTTCTTGGCGCCGGGCTTGGGCGGGGCGGTGCGGCCGCTGACGGTTCCCGAGCGCCCGCGCCGCTCGCCGCGGCGTGCCTTGCGGTACTGCTTGGCATGCTGGCGCGCGGCCTGCTTCTTCTCTTCGGGCGAGCGTTCGACCGTGCTTTGCCGCAGCGGAGCTGCCTCGCTGGTGGCGATGTCGAAGCCGAGATGGGCCATGCTTGCCGCGAAATGCTCGGGCAGCTCGGCCACGGCATCGATCGTGGCATCGCCGGGCGCCCCGATGACCAGGCGGCGCGCATGGAGGTGCATTTTGCGGCTGATCGAGCCGGTGAGGAATGCATCCTGCCCGCCATATTTGCCATCACCCACGATCGGATGGCCCATCGCCGCGCAATGGACGCGCAGCTGGTGCGTGCGCCCGGTCAGCGGTTCAAGCTCCAGCCAGGCGGCCTTGTCGCCCGCCTTGTCGACCACGCGGTAGCGGGTCTTGGCGGGCTGGCCGTTCTCGTGATCGACATGCATCTTCTCGCCGCCGCTGCCCGGCTGCTTGGCGAGCGCCGCCTCGATCGTGCCCTCGCGGACCTCGGGCACGCCCACGACCAGCGCCCAATAGACTTTCTTGGCGCTGCGGCCGGAGAAGCGCTTCGAGAAGAAGGCGGCACTGCCCGCGGTCTTGGCGACCAGCAGCACGCCGCTCGTGTCCTTGTCCAGCCGGTGGACGAGGCGCGGGCGCTGCTCCTCGCCCGAAACGAAGGCATCGAGTAGCCCGTCGACATGCTTGGTGGTCTTGGTGCCACCCTGAGTGGCGAGGCCGGGCGGCTTGTTGAGCACCAGCGCGGCAGGGGTGTCTAGAATCACCATCTCGCGCGCAGCGGCGCGGTCCTCCTCGCTCAACTCGCGGCGCTTCGCCGGTTCGCGCGCCGGCGTCTCGCCACCGGGCGGGACGCGGATCTGCTGGCCGGGCTCGAGCCGATCTTCTGGCTTCACGCGCTTACCATCCACCCTCACCTGTCCGGTGCGCGCCCAGCGGCTGACGGTTGCGAAGCCGACCTGCGGCAGATGACGCTTGAACCAGCGGTCGAGGCGAACGCCGGCATCGTCTTCGCCGACCGTGAACTGCCGCACGTCGCCAGTCATGACACGGCTCGCACGACCATCAGCCCCGCGAACAAGCCGGTGATCCCCAACGCCACCGACAGGAACACGTAGAGCGCCGCGAACGGCAGCTGGCCCCGCTCGATCAGCAGCACCATTTCCAGGCTGAAAGCGGAAAAGGTGGTAAAGCCGCCCAGCAAGCCGACGCCTAGCAATAATCGCAGTTGCTCGCCATTCGCGGTGGTTCGGAAGGTCAGCCAGCCAGCGAGAACGCCCATCAGCAGGCTGCCAAGCGCGTTGACAGTCAGCGTCGCCCAGGGAAACACGCCCATTGCCGTGGGCCCCAGCCACCCGGTCATCGTGCGGCCGAGTTGGTATCGCAGCACCGCGCCGAACGCGCCGCCGATCGCGACATGGCGCATGGCGGCGAGGGGGGGAAGGGTGGATGCCATCGGCTGCGCCCTAGCTGGCGGGCCGGTGTCAGGGAAGGGGGGCGAGGCGGAAGCCGCACGGTAGCGCGCGGCGCACCCGCTTGACGCTTGCGTTTTTCGTCCGGGCTGCCTAAGGGGGCGGCCGTTCGAGCCGATCCGGTAGGGATTCGGCGCGCTTTTCGTTATATCGACGAATCGAAAATTAGCCGATGGCATGCCCGCTAGAATGGGCCTCTGCCTCGCAAGACTGAGGTGCTGGACTTTTATGCAGATCATGGTTCGCGACAACAACGTTGATCAGGCCCTGCGCGCGCTCAAGACGAAGCTGCAGCGTGAAGGCGTGTATCGCGAAATGAAGCTGCGCCGCCATTTCGAGAAGCCCAGCGAGAAGCGCGCGCGCGAAAAGGCCGCCGCCGTCCGCCGCGCCCGCAAGATGGAGCGCAAGCGCATGGAGCGCGACGGCGCGAAGTAAATCTCGTCTGCGCGGCCGCTCGGCGGCTTGCGCGGCACGGTGCATGAAGCCATGAGGGCGCGGATACTTCCGCGCCCTTTCGCATTTCCGGGACCTTTTCCATGACCGAGATCACTCGCGTGCCCATTCAACCGATCGCCAAGGGCTCGCTTACCAAGCTGTGGCTGGGCGTCGCCGCCGCGGTCGCGCTGGGCGCAGGCCTCGCCTGGGCCGCCTTGCCGAAGGGCGTCGACGTGGATGTCGTGGCCGAGGGCACGGGGCCAAGCCCCGCGAAGGATTCGGTGCTCTTCGTCCGCTACACCGGCAAGCTGGCGGACGGCACCGTTTTCGACCAGTCGCAGGATGTGAATCTGCCGATCGAAGGGCTGCTGCCGAAGGGGACGCCGCTGCCACTTTCGCGCATGATCCCCGGCTTTGCCGAAGGCGCAGTACGGATGAAGAAGGGTGGCAAGTACACGCTCTTCATTCCCGCAGACAAAGGCTACGGCGCCGAAGGGCAGGCCGATCAGCAGGGCAATCAGGTCATTCCGCCGAATGCCGATCTCACTTTCGAAGTCGAATTGATCGACTTCATGACCGAGGCGGATTTTCAGCGCCGTATCCAGACCCTGCAACAGGCAATGCAGATGCAGCAGATGCAGGGCGGTGGGCAGCCTGGGGCCGCTGGCCCGCCCGCGCCCGCGCCCGCGCCCGAGTAAGCGCTTTTCACCGATTGCTCACGCCCGCCTCATGGCGGGACGCCCGTCGTTCGCCTAGACAACTCGTCAACAGACGGGGTTGGATGAGAGGCAAAGCGACCAATGGCCGATGAACCGCAAGACTGGCCGCTGCGGCCCTGGCTGCTCGCCGGGCTGCTCGGCCTGGCCGGGCTTCTGATCTACCACATCGGCGGAGGCGAGGGGCCGGATTCGCGCATTGGCTGGCAAGCCGCGGTGAGCGCTTTCCTGTTCTTCGGGCCGATGGCCTTCGCCTTCACGCTCGAGCGGAGCCGGTGGCGCGCCCCGCTTGCCTTTTCGCTCGTGGTCGGCATCGTCATGGCAGGCCTGGCCTGGCGCGCGGTCGGCCAGGCGGAGACGCTGGCGGACCCGCAATACGGCTTTCTCGCCGGGCTCGTGGCGACCGCGCTGGCCCTGCCGCTGTTCCAGGCGGGCTTCCACCGCAGCCGCTGGGCCACGCCCTACCGCGCGATCCACGGACAGGTCTGGAGCGATGCGATCTGCGCCGCGGGCAGCCTCGCCTTCGTGGGCGCGAGCTGGCTCATGCTGGTGCTGCTCTCCGAGCTGTTCCACCTCCTCAAGATCGACATCCTCAAGAACCTGATCGATGATGGCTGGTTCGGATGGAGCTGGTCGGGCGCGGCATTCGGCGCGGCGCTGGGCGTGCTGCGCAACGAGCTCGGCATCATCGGCACGCTCCGGCGGGTGGTGATGACCGTGCTGTCCCTCCTGGCAGTGCCGCTGGCGGCGGGGCTGGCACTGTTCCTGGTAGCGATGGTCGTTTCCGGTCCCGAGGTGCTGTGGGAGGCTACCCGCAGCGCCACGCCGGTGCTGCTGACTTGCGCCGCAGGCGCCTGGGTGCTGGCCAACGCCATCTTGCGTGACGAGGACCAGAGCATCAGCGGCAATCGCGTGCTGCGGATCGCCGGGTTGGTGCTGGTGCTGAGTATCTTGCCGCTCACGGTCTTTGCAGCCGTTTCGATGGGAACGCGTGTCGTGCAGCATGGCCTCAGCCCGGAGCGTTTGTGGGGCCTGGTCGCGATCGCGGTGGCAGTGGCTTACGGGCTTGCCTGGCTGATCGCGGTCGCGCGCGGCTGGAAGGGCGGCGAATGGCGCGAACGGGTGCGACGCGCCAATCTTCACCTGGCCGTGGGCATCTGCGGCATCGCGCTGTTCCTCGCGCTGCCCATCCTCGATTTCGGCGCCATCAGCGCCCGCCAGCAGATTGCTCGACTGGACCGGGGAGCGGTGAGCGCGGACGACTTCGATTACTCGGCGCTGCGCTGGGATTTCGGCGCAGCAGGGAGGCGCGCCCTGGCGCGGCTCGCCAAGAGCGATCGGCCCGAAGTTGCGAAGTTGGCTGCCGCGGCGCTCCGCGACCAGCGCGCGAATCGGTACGAGCCACCAAAGGTGGACCGGAAGCAGATCATCGTCGAAACCAACGATCCCACCATGCGCGCGCGTGTCCTGAAGAACCTCGGCACGGATGGCTATCGCTGTGCCCAGGGCTGCTATGTAATCGATCTCGGTCCAGCGAAGGGCGGACAACGCTTTGCCGTCGTCGGCGGAATGACCGCGAACACGATAATCTTGCGCGAAGACGGCCAGTATGTGCCAGACTTCGACCGCGACAGCGCATCGCAACGGACGCTGTACCGGTCCGGGGACCGTGTGGAGGTCCGCAACATTCAGCGGCGGATGATCACGGTCAACGGCAAGCCCGTCGGTCAGCCCATCGACGAGCCCTCCAGCGCGGGTGACGCCGCGCTTGAAGGCCCGCCGCCCCGCCGCTAACGCGCGGCCATGTCCGTAGACAAAGCAACCGTCGCCAAGATCGCGAGCTTGGCGCGCATCGCCATGGACGATGCCGCGCTGGAGCGCATGGTCCCCGAACTGAACGGCATCCTCGCCTGGGTGGAGCAGCTCGGCGAGGTCGATGTGACCGGCGTCGAGCCGATGACCGCCGTCATCCCCAATCACCTCCGCCTGCGCGACGATGTAGTCGATGCCGACCCCCTGACTGGCGGCGGCAGGCGCGACGCTGTGCTGGCCAATGCGCCGGCCGCCGAGCATGGCTTCTTCGGCGTGCCCAAGGTGATCGAATAGTGACCGAACTAACGAATCTCGGCGTAAAGGACATCCGCGATGGGGTGGCCGGCGGCAGCTTCACCGCGCGCGAGGTGGCGGAGGCGTTCAACGCTGCCGTCGCCGAGGCCAGCGCGCTCAACGCCTTTATCGTGACGACCCCCGACCACGCGCTCGCCGCCGCCGAAGCGGTCGATGGGACGCGCGCCCGGGGCGAAGACCTTGGCACAATGGGCGGCGTGCCCATCGGCATGAAGGATCTGTTCGCCACCAAGGGCGTGCAGACCACCGCCGCGAGCCACATCCTCGAAGGCTTCGTCCCCGAGTATGAGAGCACTGTCAGCCAGAAGCTGTGGGACGCGGGCGCAGGGATGCTGGGCAAGCTCAACCTCGACCAGTTCGCGATGGGCTCTTCGAACGAGACGAGCTATTTCGGCAATGTCTCTTCGCCCTGGAAGAAGGCGGGGACCAATGCGGCGATGAGTCCGGGCGGGTCCTCGGGCGGCTCCAGCGCCGCTATCGCAGCGCGCATCGCGCCCGCCGCCACCGGGACCGACACCGGCGCGGATGGCAGCGACG
>SXGU01066899.1_pt1 | contig 11033 bp, 6 predicted proteins | sample 3174531 | NCBI WGS metagenome assembly SXGU01 (sample SAMN11356863, study PRJNA531348) | freshwater metagenome | isolation source: freshwater sample F1-140 | place: China: Fuxian Lake, Yuxi | collected 2017-12-25
AACTCGGCCGGCGCGCGGGCATCGATGAGGGTGTCGAATTCGGCGAGCTGTGCTACCGTCGCCACTCCCTTGGGCAGTTTTTCAGACATGAGAGTTCAATTCAGCAGCGGCTTGAGCGCCTTCCAGACGTGATCGAGAATCTTCGGCTGCGCGGCGGCGGTGGGATGCAGGCCGTCGGCCTGGTAAGCGTTCTGATCGAGGGCGATGGGCTCCAGCAGAAACGGCAGCAAGCGGACTTTTTCGCGTTTGGCGAGGTCGCGGAAGGCGGCGTCGAATTCGTCGGTGTATTTCTGCCCGTAGTTGGGCGGCAGGCGCATGCCGACCAGCAGCACGCGTACTCCCTGCTGCCGGGCGTGGGCAAGCATGAAGGCGAGATTGTCTTTCATCGAACTGACCGGCAGGCCGCGCAAGCCGTCGTTGGCGCCAAGTGCGAGAATGACGACCGTGGGCCTGAAATGGGCCATCGCCGCAACGAAGCGGGCGCGTCCGCCGGCCGTGGTTTCACCGCTGATGCTGGCGTTGGCCACGGAGTAAGCGGAGCCGCCGGCTTGCAGTCGTTGTTCGAGCAGGGCCGGCCAGCTCTGGCTGACGGCGATGCCGAAACCGGCGGAGAGGCTGTCGCCATAGACCAGAATGCGTTGTTCCGCCGCACTGGCGGCGCAGTTGCAACAGATCAGGAACAGAAAACAGAAGCGGGAGAGCATTCGTTTGAACATGATTTGGAATGAGGTGATGGCCGGCGCTGTGATCGATGTGACGTCTCTGGGCAAGATCGTGCCCAGCGGCGAAGGCACGCTCACGATTCTGCACGAGATTTCCTTCGCCGTGACTTCGGGCGAGGCGGTGGCCATTGTCGGCGCCTCGGGTTCGGGCAAGTCGACCCTGCTGGGGCTGATGGCCGGACTCGATCTGCCGTCGTCCGGCAGCGTGCACCTCGGCGGACAGGATCTCGCCGCGCTCGACGAAGACGGGCGAGCCGAGCTGCGCGGGCGGCTGCTGGGTTTCGTCTTCCAGTCTTTCCAGCTCTTGCCGGCCCTGACGGCGCTGGAGAACACCATGCTGCCGCTGGAACTGGCGGGCCGCCCCGATGCGCGCATCACGGCCGAAGCGATGCTGGCGCGGGTCGGGCTAGGCGCGCGGCTGGGGCATTATCCGAAGCATCTTTCGGGGGGCGAGCAGCAGCGCGTGGCTCTAGCGCGGGCCTTCGCCATGCGGCCGCAACTGCTGCTCGCCGACGAACCGACGGGGAATCTCGATGCCACCACCGGCGCGCAGATCATCGACCTGATGTTCGCCATGAACTCGGAGGCCGGCACCACTCTGATTCTGGTGACGCACGACGAGGCGCTGGCGCATCGTTGCGGGCGGACGCTGCGGCTGTCGGGCGGACGGCTGGAGGCCGCACCGCAGAGTCAGGAAGATGCATCGCGCCGCCTCGGGCTGGCGCAGGGCGAGTTCGAGGCGCCCGGCGACATTGACGGGTCCAACGCAGATGTTGCGGCGCGGTTTAATGGCCCGAGCTGATGGCGCCTGACGTATTCCGCTTCATGTTTCTGGTATAAACCGGGGCAGTCCCTCGCAGGAAAGACCGCATGGCCAAGAAACCATCCTCTGGCGGCAAGTCGGCCGCCGCGGATTCCGAAATCCTCAGCTACCGCCATCCCGACCGACGCAAGAACAATCCCGAGGTCGGCATGGTCACGCCGGCCACCGATCCGGACGAGGGCAAGACGCGCTGGCAGCACGATCCGCACCTTGACCCGGCACTGTCCTGGACCGGCAAGGCCGAGCGCCTGAGCTTCGAGGTCGACACCGTCAGCCTGCACGTGCATGAGCGCATCGACCCGGCGAGCATTTTGTCGGCGGCGCGGCAAAGAGTCGGCTCTGGTGACACGGCGAAGGGCAAGGCCAAGGGGGCAAAGGCGGCGCAGCAGCGCGCGATGCAGCCCGGCCTGTTCGACGCGCCCTTCGAAAGCCTGCCGCTGCGCGACGCCATCGACTTCTACAAGCACGACAAGGGCTGGAGCAACCGGCTGGTCGCCGGCGACAGCCTGCTGGTGATGAACTCGCTGTTGCAGAAGGAAAGCATGGCCGGGCAGGTGCAGGCGATCTATTTCGATCCGCCCTACGGCATCAAGTACGGCTCCAACTTCCAGCCCTTCGTGAACAAGCGCGACGTCAAGGACAGGAAGGACGAAGACCTGACGCAAGAGCCGGAAATGATCAAGGCCTTCCGCGACACATGGGAACTGGGGATACATTCCTACCTGACCTACCTGCGCGACCGACTGCTGCTGGCGAAGGACTTGCTCAGCGAATCTGGCAGTGTGTTCGTGCAGATTGGGGACGAAAACACCCATCTAGTACGTGCCGTACTTGATGAGATTTTTCAAAAGGAAAATTTTGTTGACCAAATTGTTTTCCAGACATCTAGCGGGCGTGTGTCAGATGGACTCGATGGGGTTTATGACGTAGCTCTTTGGTATGCAAAGAACCGAAGTGTGGCGAAGATCAGGCAGTTACGAAAACCTCGAACCGCTCAGCAGTTAGATACTGCATACACCTACCTACAACTTCCAGGCGGTTGGTTTCGCACTATGACCAAGGCTGAAAGAGAGGGGACCGCAGAATTACCAGACGATGCCAAGAGGTTTCGTCCGGGGCAAACTCAAAGTCAAAGTGGTGGTGACTCATCCAGGTTTCCGCTTGGTTTTCAAGGGAAAGATTTTTCGCCGCCGTCAGTAGGTGGTTGGCGCGTGTCTGAAAAAGGTTTTGATCGTGCGGCTAAGGCGTCAAGATTAATGGCGCGCGGTAACTCGGTTGCCTATAGGCTTTGCGACGATGACAACCCATACATTCAGATGTCCAATATTTGGACAGATACAGTCTTCGTGTCTTTTGGCTCTGATAAAGCTTATGTGGTGCAAACAAATCCACTAGTCATTGAACGCTGCCTCCTGATGACCACCGACCCCGGCGATCTGGTGCTCGATCCGACCTGCGGTTCTGGAACTACGGCCTATGTGGCCGAGAAGTGGGGCCGCCGCTGGATCACCTGCGATACCTCGCGCGTGGCGGTGACGCTGGCAAAACAGCGACTGATGACGGCGAGCTACGACTACTACGAGTTGCGCTACCCCAACGAAGGCCTGCGCGGCGGCTTCATCTGGAAGACGATGCCGCATGTCACGCTGAAATCAATCGCCAACAACCCGGACATCGACGCCATCTACGAGCGCCTGCATCCGGCGATCGAGGACGCCCTGACGGCGCTCAACAAGGCGCTAAAAGCGGAGGCGAAGGAGTGGGAAGTGCCCTTCGATTTCCCCGGCGGCAGCGACAAGGCCCGTGCCGCTTTCGAGGCCTTCCACGCCGCGCGGCAGGCGATGCAGAGGGCGATGGACCGCTCCATCGCCGACCACGCCGACCAGGAAACGCTCTACGACCAGCCGGCGAAATCGAAGACCAAGCTGCGCATCACCGGGCCGTTCTCGGTCGAGGCCGTGCCTTTCCCGACCGTGCAGGCGCTGGACGATGAAAGTCGGCGCTCGCGGGACGGCGATTTTTCTGCGGACGCGAGCATCGCGCGCTCCGGCGAGTCCTCGCGCCAGCACCAGTGGCGCGACGAACTGCTGAAAACCGGCATTCGCGGCAAGGGCGGGCAGATGCTCAGGTTCGCCGAGCTGGAAACCCAACCCGGCACCAAGTACCTGCACGCCACCGGTCATACGGAAGACGGCCAGCGCGTAGTGGTGCACTTCGGTCCCGAGCATGCGGCGTTGGAACAGCGCGCGGTGACCAATGCGCTGGAAGAAGCGGGCAACCTGTTTCCGCTGCCGAAGATGATTGTCTTCTGCGCCTTCGCCTTCGACCCCGAGGCGGCGAAGGACATCGACCACCTCAAGGGCATCACGGCGCTCAAGGCGCAGATGAACACCGACCTGCTGACCGAGGACTTGAAGAAGGCGCGCTCGTCGAACCAGTCCTTCTGGCTCATGGGCCAGCCGGACGTGGCGGTGCGTAAGCGCAAGGATGGGCTGTTTGAGGTCGACGTCAATGGCTTCGATTATTTCGATACGGCCAAGGGCGAGCTGGTCTCTGGCGGCAAGGGCCGCATCGCCATGTGGTCGCTCGACACCGATTACGACGAGCGCTCGCTGTTCCCGCATCAGGTGTTCTTCCCGCTCGCCGGCAAGGGCGAGGGCTGGGAAAAGCTGAAGAAGGACATCCGCGCCGAACTCGACGAGGACGCGCTGGAAGCCTTCCATGGCACGGTATCGCTGCCCTTCGCGGCGGGCGATAATCGCAAGGTGGCGGTGAAGATCGTGGACGACCGAGGCATCGAGTCGCTGCGGATTATGGCGCTGGAATGAGCTTCAAATGACGGAGCAGCAACTGCAGTTGTTCGACGATTTCGGTTACTACGAAGGCGTCGACGTCGAATACAAGGGCGCCAGGGGTGGATTGCCCCGTGACTTGTGGGAGACGTATTCAGCCTTCGCCAATACCGATGGTGGCACGCTGTGGCTCGGTATTACGCAGCGCAACGGCAAGCTCGAAGTCCACGGCGTCGCCGAGGCGGAGAAGCTGGTCGCCGATTTCTGGAACACGATCAACAATCGGGGTAAGGTCAATCGCAATCTGCTTGCCAGCGGCAATGTCTCCATCGTTCCGTTGCAGGATCGGCCTGGCCATGCATTGATCCGCATCGAGGTGCCTCGCGCAGGGCGGCGTGAGCGGCCGGTGTTCATCGGCGCCGATCCGTTTCATGGCACCTTCCGGCGCAATTACGAGGGCGATTACCGTTGCCGTGACGACGAGGTTCGGCGCATGTTCGCCGACCAGGCCGAAGAGCCACCGGACAGCAGGATATTGAAGGGCTTCTCGCTCGACGATCTGCATCTGGATTCCTTGCGCCAGTTCCGCAACCGATTTGCGTCCCGAGCGTCGGCGCATCCATGGTTGAAGGAGGACGATATCGGGCTGCTGACGAAGCTGCAGGGCTGGCGCAAGGATCGTGTGAGCGGCATGGAGGGTGTGACGGTCGCCGGTCTGCTGATGTTCGGCAAGGCGGAGGCGATTACCGCGCCAGAGGCCGTGCCGGGCTTTCATCTCGACTACAGGGAGCGGCTGGCGGACGATCCGGCGATCCGCTGGACCGATCGTTTGACGGTCGATGGCACGTGGGATGCCAATCTGTTCCAGTTCTATCTGCGCGTAATCGTGAAGCTGGGCAGCGGACCGGGCATCAAGGCGCCCTTTCGGACCGATGCGGAGGGCTATCGACTGGCCGGCGGACCGGTGCACGAGGCCCTGCAGGAGGCTCTGGTCAATGCCCTGATACATGCCGATTACAGCGGACAGGGTGGGATCGTGATCGACCGTTACCCGAATCGCTTCGAGTTTTCCAATCCGGGCACGCTTCTGGTTTCACGGGAACAAATTCTGCGCGGCAGCGTCAGCGAATGCCGCAACAAGTCGCTGCAACTCATGTTTCAAATGTTGGGCGTCGGCGACAAGGCCGGCTCTGGCATCGACAAGATTCGTCAGAGCTGGGCGGCGGAACATTGGCAATCGCCCAGCTTGAAGGAAACCATGCGGCCGGATCGGGTGCTGCTTACGCTGCCTATGGTCAGCATGCTGCCCGAGGCCACGGTCGAAGAGCTTAGGTTACGTTTCGGTTCGGCCTTCGAGGATTTGGATCGGAATGAGGTGCAGGCGGTGGTGACGGCTGCGCTGGAGGACGATGTCAGCAACCAGCGACTCCAGGAAATTCTCCCTATGCATCGGGTGGATATCACCAAGCTGCTTCAAGGTCTGGTCCGCAAGAAACTGCTGGTGCCAGAAGGCTTCGGGCGCGGAACACGTTATGCGCTTCCGTCGGCTACCGATCCCAAGGCTGGTGCCGATAGCTCGCTTGTTAGCGCCGACAGCTCGCTCGTTAGCGCCGATAGCTCGCTCGTTAGCTCGCTTGCAAGCCCGCTTCCGCTCGCTGTAATTGATAAGGAATTGTCTGATTTGATTGAAGGAATTCGGATATCCGAGCGAGCAAAAGGCGAGGTGGTCGAACGGGCGATTCTGGGCCTCTGCACTGGCCAGTTTGCAGGATTGACCGAACTTGCTGAAAAACTCAACCGAAGTCCGCAACGGATGCGCGCTTATGTCGGCAAGCTGGTGGCGCGCGGTAGTTTGGAACTGCGGTTTCCGAACAACAAGCAGCATCCCCAGCAGGCCTGCCGGACCGTAGTTCCGGCGCGATCCGAATGAACTCGCTGATCCTCAATTCCCCCTATGTCCCACCCAACCGCCATTGGCAGCAGGGCAAAGGCGGCGAACTGGTTGAGGTCAATGGGCGTCGCCCGGCGAGCTACGAAATCTTCGACATCCGCAACAACACGCGGCGCAGCGAGCCGCTGGAACAGGTCAACGAAATCCGTGGCCGCGTTACGGCATGGCGCGAGGCGGACTATCCGGGGGCGACGGCGGTCACCCGCCGCCTGCTGGAACACTGGAACGACCGCACGGCGCGCCTGTATCCCTTCTACTTCTGCCAGATCGAGGCCATCGAGACCCTGATCTGGTGGGTTGAGGGTGCGGCGGAGTTCCGCCAGGGCGTATTCCTGCCGGGCGACGGCGGGCCGTGGGAACGCCTGTGCAGCAAGATGGCGACCGGCACCGGCAAGACGCTGGTGATGGGCATGATCGTCGTCTGGCAGGTGGCGAATGCGCTGACCTATCCGAAGCGCAAGGATTTTTCCAGGGCGATCTTCGTCGTCGCGCCAGGGCTTACGGTCAAGGAGCGCCTGCGGGTGCTGTATCCGGGCGAAGCCGACAACGTCTATGACCAGTTCGCGCTGTGCCCGTCCGAAGCCATGCGGCAACAGGTCAATCGCGCCGAATTGATGGTCGAGAACTGGCATGCGCTGATGCCGCTGGAGCCGACCGAGCGTTCGGTGGTGAAGAAGGGGCGCGAGTCGGACGAGGCTTTCACCCGGCGCGTGCTGGGCAAGCTGGCGAGCAGCCGCAATCTGGTCGTCATCAACGACGAGGCGCATCACGCCTACCGCGTGCCGGCCGATGTGAAGATCGGTCGCAAGCAGGCCGAAGCCGCCGGCATCGACATCGACGAGGCGACGCGCTGGATCGAGGGCCTGGACCGGATACACCGGACGCGTGGCCTGTTGCGCGCCTTCGACTTGTCGGCGACGCCGTTTGCCCCCACGGGCAAGGCCAATACCGAGGCGGGGCTGTTCTCCTGGATCGTTTCGGACTTCGGACTGAACGATGCCATTGAGGCCGGGCTGGTGAAGACGCCGCGCGTGGTGGTGCGCGACGATGCACTACCCGACGCGCGGACCCTGCGCTCGAAGCTGTATCACATCTACCGCGATGCCGAGGTGGCCGACGACCTGAACCGGCGCGGCGCGCAGCCGCACGAGCCCCTGCCCAAGCTGGTGCAGGACGCCTATACGCTACTGGGTGCGGATTGGCGCGCCGCCTTGCAGGACTGGCAGGCGGCCGGCCACGCCTCGCCGCCGGTGCTGCTGACGGTCTGCAATCGCACGGAGACGGCGGCGCGGATCGAGCACTACTTCAAGAAGGGCAATGCGCACTGGCCGGAACTACATGATCCGGCGCGGACTTTGCGCGTCGATTCGCGCGTGCTGGAGAAAGCGGAGCTGGGCGAGAGCGCGGCCAGCGACAAGGATTACGAAGCCGAGCTGCGCGCCGTCGTTGGCGCGGCCGACATTGCTGCGGAAGCCCGCGAACGGTTGGCGGCGTTGAGCAAGGAGGAACTGCTGCGCGAGATCGTCGATACGGTCGGCAAGAGCGGGCGCGCCGGGCAGGACGTGAAGAACGTGATTTCCGTGGCGATGCTTTCGGAAGGCTGGGACGCCAAGAACGTGACCCACATCATGGGCCTGCGCGCCTTCACCTCGCAGCTGCTGTGCGAGCAGGTGATCGGGCGTGGGCTGCGGCGGGTTTCGCACGACATGGACGAAAACGGCCTGTTCAAGCCGGAGTTCGTCAATGTCTTCGGCGTTCCTCTGTCGATCTATCAGGAAGTCGGCGGTGGCGACACGCCGCCGCCGCCTCGGCCAAGCACCCAGGTCGAGGCCCTGCCCGAGCGCAATGCGCTGGAGATTCGCTGGCCCAATGTCTTGCGCGTCGATTCGGTGATGCGGCCGACCTTGGTGGTCGATTGGGACAAAGTTCCCTCATTGACGCTCGATCCGGCGGCGACGCCTGTGGTCGCGGAGATCGCGCCTGCGCTGGGTGGCGCAACCGACATGGGCAAAATTACGCGCATCGACCTGGAACTGCTGCCCGAGGAGTTCCGTTTGCAGCGGCTGGTGTTTCGCGCGGCGCAAAAGGCTTTTGAGCAGACCGAAGGCCGATTCAAGGGACAACGGGATTTTTTGGCGATGCAGTTGATCCGGCTGGTCGAGGCTTTCCTTGTCCGCGGCAAGCTCGATATTCCGAGCCTGTTTCATCAGGACGAGGCCCGCCGCCGCATTTTGATAGCGCTGAATCTCGATGGCATAGTCCAGCACTTGATGCGTCACGTCGAGGAGCAGAACCGTGAGCGTTTGGAGCCGGTGTTCGACGAGGAACTCCCACTGGGAAGCACGCGTGCCATGCGCACCTGGTACACGACCAAGACCTGTCACGCAACCCGGAAGTCGCAGATCAGCCACATGCTGGCCGATTCGGCTTGGGAGCAGCACGCCGCCAATCTGATGGAAATGGATGGCCGCGTTGTCGCCTACGCCAAGAACGACCACCTTGGATTCCAGGTGTTTTACTTGTGGAACGGCGTTCGGCGTCGCTACCTGCCGGACTTTCTGATCCGCATGAGCAACGGCAAGACGCTTGTGCTCGAAATCAAGGGTGAGGACTCCGAGCAAAATCGGGCCAAGCGCGTCGCGCTGGATGCCTGGGTAAGCGCGGTGAACGCGAAAGGCGGGTTTGGTGTCTGGTGCGCGGATGTGGCGTTCAAGCCGGCCGAGATGGCTGACATCCTGGCGCGGCACGCCGCTTAATTCTCGGTCATGGCAAGGCGCGCCGCTGTCACGCCGCTTCTGACCGCGCCTTCCAGCGTGGCCGGGTAATCGCCGGCGACATAGTCGCCGGCCAGCCACAGTCCAGGCAGATGGGTGCGGGCCGCCGGCCGCTGCAGATTAGGCACGCAGGCAAAGGTGGCGCGCTTCTCGGTGATGGTTTGCACCGCGAGCGGTGCCGGCAGTTCGGATACGAGACGGGCAATTTCGGTGTGGATGCCGCGTTCGAGTTCAGCCGTCGGCAGGTCCAGATGGCGGCCGCGCGCGCTGATGACGGCGGCAATCAGGCCGTCTTGTCCGCACAGGATGCCGCGGTCGAACAGCCATTGCGCAAGGCCGGCGTCCACGCCCAGCATGGGTTGCGGCAGCCGTACCCAATCCGGGTAGCTGAAGTAGCTGGTGACGATGGGCTCCCAGTCGAAGTGTTCCACTTGGTGCGCCAGTTCCGGCACCAGGCCGGCGAGATGATAGGGCGCGACGGCGAGCACGATCTGCGCGAAGGGGCCCATATCATCGACCAGCCAGGCACCTCCCGCACGTCGGAGCGAGCTGACGCGATGACCGGGATGCACGGTACCGCCATGTCCGGTGACGAACTCCGCCGCGGGTTCGGGAAACAGCGCGGTGAGATCCACTTGCGGCAACAGCATGTCGCTGGCGGAGCGCGTGCCGGCGAGGCTGTCGCGCAAGACATTGGCCAGCACCTGGGCCGAGGCGCGCTCGGCCGGGGTGTTCAGCGCCGCGATGCACAGCGGCTCCCACAAAAGTCGGCGCTGGCGAGACGGCGTTTTGTTGCGATCCAGCCATTCGGTCACGGTGATATCCGGCTCGATGCGGAATTTGCCGGCTTTCAGTCCCTGCATGAGGCGAATCGCCGCCAGCTTTTCCTGCCAGTCGAGCCCGCGCGCGAGCAGCAGGGCAAAGGCGGTATGCAGCGGCGCGGGCAGGTGTGGTGCGCTCATCTGGAATTCGCCGGGGAACTCGAAGCGCAGCGGCGTGCGCTTGAGCAACTGTTTCGGATCGGCGCCGACGGCGCGCATCAGGCGCAAGGTTTCGGTGTAGGCGCCGACCAGGATGTGCTGGCCGTTATCCACGGTAAAGCCGTCGATCTGCGCCACGCGGGCGCGACCGCCAAGCACGCGCGAAGCCTCGAATACCTCCACCTGCCGGCCTGCCGCGGTCAGTTCGACGGCCGCGGCCAGCCCGGCGTAGCCGCCGCCGATGACGGCGATCTTCAAGCGCCGATCCAGGTTTTGCCTGCCAGCCACAGCTTGCGCAGCGGCGGCAGCGAGGTGCGTCGATCCAGCACGAGACAGCCGTCACGAACGATTTCGTCGAGCGTGGCGCGGTAGATGGCCGCCATGATCAGCCCGGCGCGCTGCGCCTTGCGGTCGGCGGCGGGAAGCTGGGCAAAGGCCTGCTGGTACAGGCTCGTGGCGCGCGCTACCTGGAATTCCATGAGCTGGCGGAAATTGTCGCTGTAGCGAGCCTGGAGCAAGTCGCTCTCGCTGACGCCGAAGCGGGCCAGTTCATCCTGCGGCAGGTAGATGCGGCCACGCCGCGCGTCCTCGCCGACATCGCGGATGATGTTGGTGAGCTGGAAGGCGAGGCCGAGGTCGTGCGCGTACTTGAGGGTCTGACGGTCCGTGTAGCCGAAGATCTCGGCAGCGAGCAGGCCGACCACGCTGGCGACGCGGTAGCAGTACAGATGCAGCGCCTTGAAATCGGCATAGCGCGCGTGGTCGAGGTCCATCTCCATGCCGTCAATGATTTCCAGCAGTTGTTCCTGCGGCAGATAGAAGCGCTTGAGCGATACGGCCAGTGCCTGTGTCACCGGATGGCTGGGGCGGCCCTCGAACAGCGCCTGTACTTCGCCGCGCCACCAGTCGAGCTGGGCGCGCGACACGCTGGCGTCGGGACATTCATCGACGACGTCGTCGACCTCGCGGCAGAAGGCGTAGAGCGCCGTGA
>SXGU01393712.1_pt1 | contig 11030 bp, 10 predicted proteins | sample 3174531 | NCBI WGS metagenome assembly SXGU01 (sample SAMN11356863, study PRJNA531348) | freshwater metagenome | isolation source: freshwater sample F1-140 | place: China: Fuxian Lake, Yuxi | collected 2017-12-25
CCGTCCCTTTGTCGTCGGTCGCCGCAACTGGTTGTTTTGCGACACGGTAGCAGGGGCCCAGGCCAGCGCCAATCTCTACTCGCTCATCGAAACCTGCAAGGCCAACAACATCGAACCCTACACCTATCTGGTGGCATTGTTCCGTCAGTTGCCTCTGGCTAAAACCGTCGAAGATTTCGAGGTATTGCTGCCTTGGCAACTCGTCGAGCCAAAGATCGCATAAACGACTACCACTTCGGCCGGAAAATCAATGGCGTGGTTTAAAGACCGCTTACAGCATTAGCGGCTTGAGCGCCGTAGGAATCCTGTTCTTAGGGCGAGGAAGATGTCAATGCGACAGGTTTTGTTAAGTCTAAGGGGAGGGGAGGGGAGTGACTGAACCTCGATGGTTGTGATTTGTGTGACAGAAATGAATTGCTCAGCAGCTTTTCTGGCTATTTTTAATGCATTATTCAATGCGCCTTAAAACCCAGCGCCTCAAGGCGAAGAATCACTTTTAGTTGCTAAAGCACCCCCCATACTGAGCATCGCTTTATAACGATCATCTCGATCGGTATGTAGATAAATGGATGTGGTTGATATGTTACTGTGACCAAGATTATCCCTGACAATTTCTAGAGGTACACCCTTAGCCACTGCATGGCTTCCATGCGTATGCCTAAGCCAATGAGTACTGGCCCGCTTTAATTGCTCTGCAGACAGAGGATCTGTACGCTCAATATGTCTTGCTACTTCTTCAAAGAATTTTTTCAGTTTTTGATAAAGCCCAGATGAACTCAATGGAGATCTTCCGCTGCCTCTTAATTTACCAATGAGGGGGGTATCCCCTAAAACATAGCCAATTCGACCGAGATTTCGGTTTCTAAGGTGTTGATTGATGGCTTCCAAAAGATCAGGGGATATGGGGACCTCCCGGTATTTATTCCCTTTACCGATGACATCCAGCCACCATTGATCACCCTCAAACGTTGATACGACCTTTAAATCACCAATTTTTGCGTTAACGATTTCCTGTAGACGCAGTCCTGTTTGGTAGGCAAAGTTTAAAATAAACCACGTGCGCCAATAATCGTTTCTTTGTAAATCAGACAACTCAAGGTTTTTTGACTGATTGAACGCAAATAATCTTACATTTTCCCAAAGGGGAGGGGATAACATCCTATCCGTACTGCCTGTTCTTCTTCCGAAACCTTGGGTGCTCAACCCAGTAAAGGGATTGCTATCCAAGTAACGCTGATTGACTAACCATTCAAAAAAACCACTTAAAATGACTTCGGCCTGTCGGATGCTCGAAGGTTTAAGCGGTCCCTTGAGTGGCCGCCATTCTGGCGTCCACCGTGGCGCCGGTTTCCCAATCCACCGGTTAGCGGGTTGAGGATCGGCCAGAAACCGCCTGTATTCAGCGCATTCCGGCGTGGTCATGGATGACAAGGCTTTGCCTTTTTCAAGGATCGCCCACAGCAGGAATCTTTCGGCTTCTTTGCGATAAGCGCGATGGGTCGCGGTTTCATCATTCCATAGCGACAGCCAGGCCATAATCGCTTCATAATCGTTACGAGCATCAATTCTGCAGCGTTCGAGGGGGGCGCGGTTGGTCCCGGTTTCGCCGGTTAAATGCACGGGTGGAGCAAATCGTTCTAGAGGTGCAATGTGATGGCTGACCATCGCCCTGTCTTGAGGCATCCTGATTTTTGAAGACAGGTCCAAGGTGATGCCTAAATCACTTGCCGATATGGAAAAAAAATCGTGGATCAGTTCGGCGGTGTGTTTACCAAGATGGGGTATTTGTTTCCACCAATCGGCGCCATTTTGGCTGATGAAGGTAGCCAGTTCCGCTAAGGTTTGGATCGCTTTGATCTTCGCTAGCCTTTCTGCGGCTTGCTGGGGAAGCCAACGAGAGTAGTGATCGTTTGAATGCGGTACTGGATCGGGTCTTGCTTTAAGCATTTCAACCGATTTCAGCGCACGCCCCATCCAGTCCTGGCTATATTCTCGTTCCTGCTCCCATAGCTGCGCATCCACGTCCATGCCGAGTTGCCGGGCTTTTCGAGCGAGTTTTTCTCGTAACTGCCTGACAGCACGCATGACGGCTTTTCGATCGGCGTCATCCAGATACATTTCGCCCATCACATCCCATGACACGCCTTGAATCCAACTGCGAATTAACGCCAAATCGCCGGGATTCAAAGTCAGTTCCTTGGATCGCTGACTGGATGATCAGTCGGACGGCGCTGTTTTTTGATCAATGCCTGTAATTTAACGGTTCTATCTTTTTCTTGAAGTAAAGCTTTATCGGTAGTGGATAGTTCGGCTCGCAATCGGTCAATCTCTGACTCCAGCTTCCATTGGCGCTCTAATTGATCACTGACTTGGTTCATGATTTGGGTTAATTTGGCGCGTAAGGCTTCCTGATCGAGCTTGGCTGTTTCCAAGGATCGATTCAAATTAGACATGATTCGGGCTTGCTCGTTTCTGGCGGCTTCCTTTTCTTCTTCAATGCGTTTTAAATGCCAAAGATGATTTTTCTCAGCATGATCCGACCATTCTTTGGCTTGGGCTTCGTGTGCCTTTCGAGCTTCTGCCAACGCACCTTCTACGCGTGAGAGGTTTTCACGATTAACATTGAATGCAGATTCAACGTCTTTTAACTGTTGGTTCGTGGCGTTAAGCGTTGCAGTCAAATCATGGGTTTTTGAAATCTGTTCCTTTAACGCTTGATCCAACTGGTGCTTCTCAGACGCCCACCTCTGCTGATTTTCAATGAGTTGGTCTTCAAGGCGTTTCATTTGGGACTGCCATTCGGATTCTCGAAGGGATAATGCATTTTCCTTTTCGTCGAAGGCTTTTTTGGCCTCCGACATGGCCAATTTCCACAGTGATTCTGAAGCATCAACCAGCACAGCGGGCAGATGGGGATTTTCAAGCTTTTGCCGGTGCTTCTCAACAAAATGCAAGGTCCAATCATTCATGGCCCGCTTGATCACTGCAGGACTGTTAATCCCGATGCGATCCCGGATGGCATCGATCGTTGGAAATCGGCCCTCTTCCAAGAACACGGCATGGCAACATTCGTAGGCCAGTGAATAGGTGTCTGATCTCTTTTCCATTGATTATCAAATTCTCAAGAATTGTCTGAACAATATCGTCTCACGATTGGCCCAGCGGTGAATGACGGTATTCAATCACGGCTTGTGAAATATGCAATACCTTCACCGGTTTCGCCGGGCGGCTTGCATCCACTACCTGAAACAAGGGAATTTTCGCCACATTTTGGTAAAATTTTCTGTAAATGACCGATAATTTAACATAATCTATGTTATGCGAAGTAATGGCGCGCACTTGTTAGTGCCATAGCGTCATGTCCAGTTTTAGCAAAGTCGACATGTCTTATCATGCGTTACTATGTGACTTTTCCGCAACTCACACAGTTCTTTTTAATGCAGGATTCAGAATTACCCAATATCACCGTTTCTGACCATCTGATCATGTTCAGCAAGGCATTAAGACCTTGCCTGGAAAAAACAGAACGCACATTACATCAAATGTCACATTCTGGATTTGCCAGTGTTGACGGCCTGGACAACCCGAAAGACATTCTGGATCGCGCGGGTACGGCCTGGAAGACGGTTCGGCGGTCTTTACCTTCCACTTGACGCTCACATATCCCCCCTGAACTTGAACAACTCGGCCAATTGGCCCAAAACGCCGCGCGGTCATCCCAATCAGGCAGCGGCTTTTGGAATTCCATCGGCTCTCTGATTTTGGGCTTTGCTATCGTCGACGGGTTGTTTGATGATGACTAGCCGATTTTTACGCCACCAACCAGCAAACTCAAGGCATGCAGAAAAGCCTCAAAGTCGTCGGAGTCATCCTTCGTAACAGTCATATCGTCAATAATCGCTATCCGTTCGGCCTCTGGATAAGCATTGTCGCCGGACGATGTTATCTTCTTTAGGCCGTAATCAACCTCAAACTCCCATTGCGTACCGTCACACACACCGGGATTGGGATAATCGCGCTTCCACTGCCAAACATCGATTGCATCCAGTTTTTTACGAAAATTCAGCCATTTCCTGTTAGTCGGTACGACTGAAACATCTTTCTGCGGATACGAAGGCCTCTGACAAAACTGGTATTTCAAAATGCCATGTTCAAGCTTCACACTGTGGTTAGGTCCTGAAAAGCCGCTAATTGAAAACTCCAGCTTGATCGGCTTGATACCATCGGGTTCCGGATTCTCCAAATCTTCAAAACTCGGCATTTCTTTACCAAATTCATGTTCGCAAGCTTTGCAATGCCATTTCGGCGATTCATCGCTAATACAGCACCCACCCAACACCAACTTGCCTTGCTGGCTTTCCAGGAAAGCCTTTTCTGTCGGCAAGCCATACATAATCGGCACGATAGTCTTACTCAAACATTTAGGACAACGAGGGCGTCTATTAGGCATGGGTTAATTTATCTGATTGCGTGGAAAACCGTCAGGGCTGGTGGCTGAATGTCTAAAGTTGAGTATTTTTAGTAAGCTCCAACAAAAAGTGTGCATGGATCGTTCTCCTTTGATGTCGGGCAATGCGGAGTTAGAAAACAAAAATTTCCTGCTGACTTGTTGCCAAGCGTTTATGCGTTTCAATTCGAAACACCCACGTAGTTTTGACTGAAGCAATTAAAATATGAGTGACCGCTATCAAGATTTGGTTTGCTTCAATGGCGAATTCACACTTCTGTTAAGGGTTGTCCTGCGCCTGCCCCCTGAGTTTTGTCGCACCAGGATGCTCATGCAGTGAAGAGCAGGCATCTGACAACCCTTAACAAAAATTGTCATTCAAAATGTAGATGCAATTGGCTTGCATAATGACACACTTCGAGGTCAAAATTCCTCCGATTATCCTATCCTGCTAATCGGAGCAGCGTGGATTAAAATCACCCATAAAAATCATGAGAATGTAACCATGAGACAAACGCATCTGCACTCAGTAGCCTGGCGTGCTCCAGATTCCTTTTACTCGTTAAATGATGTTCAGAGAGAATTGGTTCACTACGGACTCGAAGTGATGTTCAATGACGGTATTACGGGTCATGAAGCTATCACCTTGCTTCATCTAGACTGCTATTCCAGTCTCGCTGAACTTAAAAGTGTTTATGCCGGAAAATGTGATTTCAGGCAGACACTGGTTATGGTGAACAGTAATGAGCAGGCAATCGAGGTTCTGGGCTTTCTTAAAGATCATGATGATGTTTATACCACTGATGCACCGTTGAAATTAATAGGTGCTCGTCTAATTCGCATGCTTCATATCAGCAGAAAAATCGAGTTAGAGTTAGATCCCATTCGACAACAAGACCCACTGACAGGGATGCTGACTAGATGGACATTCAAGAAGGCGTTTGTCCAAGACTTCGAATCAGACATACCTCTCTCATCGGTAACTCGAGCCCTTGTTTTCTTTGATCTGGATAGATTCAAAATGATTAATGATTGCTATGGCCATAATGTCGGCGATGAAATAATTCAGGAAGTTGCCCATTTGCTATCAAGCGAAGTGGGTCCCGCTGATAGGGTTGGACGATTAGGCGGGGACGAATTTGTTCTCCTGCTCAACCGCTACAATAAGCAAACCGTGCTGGATAGCGTGGATAGAATCAGACAAAGTATTGAAACGCACGAATTCAAATCAACAATAGAGCCAAAAAGACTTGCTGTGACAGCCAGCTTTGGTATATCCATTCTTGATCCACAGTCGCAGTTCGATGAGGCCTTGAGGCAGGCTGATATGGCCATGTATCAAGCCAAAAAAAATGGCAGAAATACTGTGGTCTGCTTTGATGCCATGCGCGACGAGACCTCTGTCGAGCAAGACATTTATGTTCAGCATTTTGAAAATGTTACCCGAGTCGTCAATGAGCGGGTAACCAATCTGATTTCACTCTTGGGGCGGCGCTTGATAGAGTCCGCCAGAGAGGAAGCAAACAACGATGCTCTCACCCAACTCCATAACCGTCGATATTTTGATAGTCGCCTATCACGCGAGTTTGAAATGGCGAAAAAGCATCGGCGCCCCTTAACTGTAGCATTCATGGATATTGACCATTTTCATGATGTCAACGCCACTTATGGCTGGCCTACTGGTGACCATGTACTAAAGACATTCAGTAAGATTGCTTCGGAAAATATTCGATTGGTTGACTGGATAGCTCGCTATGGTGGCGAAGAGTTTTGTTTAATAATGTTGGATACCGAACTTGAGCAAGGACTCACGATTGCAGAGCGCATTCGTAAAGCCGTTGCAGCTTTAAATGTTCGTAGTCTGGACGATCGTGCTGTTAAACTGACCGTTAGTATTGGGGTTGCAGAGCTGACGGATGACATTGAAAGCCCCGTGGCGCTGGTCCAACAAGCCAGCAAAGCCTTGATCCATGCCAAGGATTCCGGCAGAAATCGGATTTGCTACGACCTTTGCACGTAGCATGCGGTAAACGACATATGCCGACTCGTTCTCGCTCGGTGTGGTTTGTGAATTCACCAGACTATTCGTCCGTAGCAGATTGAATTGCAGTTATTGAGATTTTGTTTTTGTCTATTGGCTTTTGGCCGACTGAGATTCTGGCAATTTTAAGTGAGATCAAAACCCGGAAAAAATCCGCCGCATACGATATTTCAACTTAATGGCGATGGCATTGTTAGAGCCTGATCCAGTTTCGCCTACCCAGGCTCCTATCGCCACACACTCATTTTATATGTAGGTATGGATTATGCAATTTGAAATCGAGTTTCATGCCATTCATTTGATACCATCGAAACCGAATTAGAAAAGACTCCGGATAAGCAAATCTCCCTCGTCAATCCTGATGCACGATCCATGGCTACCAGTGGCCGCGGTAGTGGCATGGTCGGTTACAACGTTCAGTCTGTAGTCGATACCCAAAGTCACTTGATCGTGGCACATGAAGTCACCAACGTCGACCACTTATTTCTTTGTACTTGATGCGAGTTTGTCTGCCTGCTTACACAATATCTTTTTTCAGGCTGGTGACGACCGGCAACGCCCCCAGCTTTTTGTCATTTTCAAAGGTGTAAAGCGTCGAAGCACCTGCTTTTTGTGCTGTTCTGGCAATCAGACAATCCGAAAGATCGACCGCGGCAAATTCCAGGTAGTCCAGCAAGGCACAGTTTAAAACCGACCAGTCTTCAAATTTGAATTTGGCATTGCAAGCCAGCTCATGCAGGACGGTATAGACTTCCTTGCGACTGCATTGAAAAACACGCTCCAAGACCCATTCCATTTCGGCCAGCACAATTGAAGAGATAAAGACTTTGTCCGCTTGATGGATCACCGTTTCGGCGCGATCGACCTGCCATTGCTGATTTTTAGCGTCAATCGGTTTGAATAAATAGCGCAGCAGAACGTTGGTATCAATCGCAATCATTGGCTAAGAACTTGTTGGCAGCGCGATTTTTCAGGGCTTCGTCAATGTCTTCGGCAGACGGAAAATTTTTACCTTTGATCAGATCATGGAACTTACCCGCCAGATTCCCCGAGTTCATCTTGACGATATGCGCCACACCATCACGCGCGAACACCTCTACAAAATCGCCGGGCTGCAAGGCAATCGCCTGGCAAACGGCTTGCGGTAACGTGACTTGTCTTTTGCTGGTTAATTTGTGCATTGAGAACCTCCTTTGGTATTACCAATTGATTTATAGTAATACCAGCACCTTCAAAGGTCAATTAGCACTGTTTTGCTGCGTATGCTCCAACTTCAATGCTCATGTCTTGATCCAGTTGTCACGTGTCAAGGACGGATGATTGTGCTAACCCTATTGGCATCTCAGAACGCATGGCAGGTGACTTTTTCAGTAGGCCTGCTCGATTTTTGACTGGGTTTTTTCGTCCAGATCATCCCAGACCGACATCACTGCCCTACCTATGGCCGCCTGCTCTTCTTGCTCGCCACCGAACATCCTGTATCCCCCATAGAGGCTCGTTGCTGATGCGGTTAATCCGATGGCCAGTGCAATCAAAAATTGCGAGCGCAACGACAAACCCTCCGTGCGCTTCACTTCATTGACCATGCGATTGACGGCTTTGGCCACTGATGCATTCAGCTTTTCCTCGAAGGCTTTTCTTTCCTTGTCGGCTATTTCGGCAAATTCCGCTTGTTTTTCCAAGGCATGGTTGTCTACTTTGGACATTGAGGCAACCAGCTTGTTTTCCAAATCAAGGACCAGTGGAACGGTCTTAGCTTCCAGGTTGCTTATCTGCTCTATCAGTACGCCAATTTCGCCAATCGCTTCAATGATGAGTGCGTCTCGTGTTGTTCGGGAGTGTTTTTTGGTATCGATCATGGCTTGGCAAACAGTGTCTCGTAGCCATCGTCCAAATGGCGCTTCACATGCTTGGTCAAACACTTGATTGCATAGCGGTCGGCCCAGTCCTCCCTCTGTTCAGCCTCTTCTTGTTTGTTCTCGCGAAGCAGCCTTTTGTAGTCTGTCTCGTCATCCATCACCTGCCTGATGGTGAGGTTTTTCTCGATCAGAATGTCAAAAAGTTCGTTTTCGTAAATCGCTGCCTTCCTATCGGCAATCACCACGCCCTGCTGATTGATATAATTCAGCAGCGTACCAAATTCTTCCTCGACACTTGAATCCACCCGATTGAATACGATGCGGATTTGGTTGGCATCTACGCCAACAGCGTTCAATCGATCCAGCAAGGCTATGGTTTCAAATTGTACCTTCCCACTGCTGGTGACCGGTATCACGAAGTAGTCTATGGCATGGTGTATCGATGCAAACCGATGTATCCCGGCTAACACGATCGTTGACGCATGACCGGCGACATCGACGATACAGCGCTCTTGTTCAAGTAGCTCGGCAAATACGTCTGAAATCTCGGATCTTTGTCGCCAGTGTCCTTGTTTCCCAAAGTTTTGCAGACCGCCAAACCTGAGCAGTAATGCATCGTCTATTCTCGGAGCCAGCAAGTGCTCAGCTACTACAGTCTTTCCGACATTTCCGGAACCGCTTAAAACCACTAGCTTCATGATGAAGTATTCACTTCATTTTTTGGGCCAAACATCGAATTAAACACTTCATCCATGTTTTCTGCCGCGCTCATCGCAGTCATTTTCAACAGGCATAGTTTTATAAACCGTCTAGCTTCTGCCTCGTTACCCGCTTCTTTTGCTGCCAGGCCTTGCGCTTGGTAATCGGTCTTGTCCGCAAGGATGGTTGCTAACGGCACTCCCAATTCTTTGCAGTTTTCGAAAGCCTCGTTGTGTACCAATGTACAGTCTTGATCAGCTAAAAAATGCTTTTTCTCACTAGCACTAGCGAATAACAAACCAAATTCCTGTTCGACCAAATCATCAGGTTCTACCTTATTAAAAATTACTTTGATTCTTTTTCGAGGAACTCCCATCTCTGCCAAATGATCTATCGTTTTGATGGTGTCGTAGATTTGCTTTTTCTCGTTAACTGTAGGCACTACAAAATAATCAAATCTTTTGGAAGCTCCTTTGTGCTGCCGCATTAATTGGCAAAAGTCTTCCACATTCGATGCCCCTACATCGATGATGCAATCTTTCTCCAAAATAATTTCCTCCATTAAGGCATTAAATTGCCGCCCCTTATAAGTTTCCACATCAATGCCTTCTCTTGAGGCATCATCGTTTAAAGTTTCAATGCTGAATATTTTTGCATCATTCATACGGGGTTTTAATAGGTGCGCGGCTATGGTTGATTTACCGACATTACCTGAAAAATTAATTACAACGACTTTCATAGATTTATTCCTTAAATGCACAATGATTAATTGGGTTGATTTTTTAGCTTGGTTTGTTCCCGCTCTCTCTTTTTCTTTTCTCTTTGTTCTTCATCGTATTTTCTTTTCATTTCATTCAAAGCAATATAATCCGGTGGGGCATGTAACTTTCTCATGAATTCCAATTCGGTTCCTTCAGGGTCTTTATATTCGTATCCATCGTCTTCACCTTCATTACTTAAATCCTTACTATTGATTTCTTCTATTACTACTATATTGCTATTTTTTGTTTCCTGGTGATGGTATGGAACTATTTGGTTACCCGTATTCACTATTGATATTTGATTCGGAAAATCTTTATCTGAAGCTTTATTTTTTTTTATTTCCTTTCTGATTCGGTATAAGTTTTTATCAAAAGTTTGTAATGACATATTTCTTTCATAGGTCTCATTCAGGTGTTTCAATATGATTTCTCTCGTCACACCCGATGCTAAAGACGCCTCGATTCGATCGTATAGAGTCCTGATCAACATCGTCCCGCTCTTGTTACTCATGTCGGTTTTCAAGACTTCCAAGACTCTCCAGCCATCTTCTTTTACTTTCACGCCGTTCACTGATCGTTATTCCTGTGTTTGTCCAATTAATGTCCTATATCTGTCCTGGATATTTCTAATAAGTGTATGAATAACTTCCTAAGCTAGACAAATCATTGTCTGACGGTTTTATTGAGCTCTTCGCATAGTTGTCATACATCAACTTTACAGTGCCCCAGTTCGAGCTACCACATCGAAAGACTCGCAAAAAACGACTCTTTCGCCTTTGCGATAAATAGTCGTTGACAGTCTCTGGATGGTCATTAGAAAATATACCTGCATTCATGATGGGTTCTGCGCTAGAAAGCCTTTATCCCGCAAAAGCCCTGCTACGGGAGCAGGGAGCAATCTAAACATCACCGAGATCACCCGGACTGTCTATATGGCGGCATGAAGCCACCGGGCCAGCTGATCCAGCAAAGGCTGGGCGGCGTTTTTACCCCCATTTTCTGGCAAAAGTGCCGGAAAATCATCGCGCTCAAGATGCGCCCGTTGTCTTCTCGCACTACGAGTAATCAACATTTTTCAATACATTTCAATCAGTTATGCCCTGTGACCGTAGGACGGTACCGCATACGCAACCCCGCTTTGCCAGCACCATCGCCCATTAGCCGGCGATTTTCGGCCAAGCCCTAAAACGGCCAAAAAATTTTTCCCCGGCCGTTTTTTTAAA
>SXGU01106790.1_pt1 | contig 11026 bp, 6 predicted proteins | sample 3174531 | NCBI WGS metagenome assembly SXGU01 (sample SAMN11356863, study PRJNA531348) | freshwater metagenome | isolation source: freshwater sample F1-140 | place: China: Fuxian Lake, Yuxi | collected 2017-12-25
GGCTTGAACAACCAAGCCAAACTGGTGTCGAGAAAATCCCACGGCTTCCGCACCTCGCGAGTCGCCGAACTCGCACTCCTCCACCAACTTGGAAACCTCCCTGAAAAACAAATCACTCACAGATTCTGCTGAGGAACCAAAAAATTCGGTGGAACATTTCGCGTCAAGTCAGCCAGAAGTCTTCGTCACCCAAAGCGTCAGCGAGGGCGAATGCTCCACAAGGCTTTGATTGTGAGGGTTCTGGATGCGTTCGCCCTCGCTGACGCTCTTTGAAGTTGCGTGTTCTGAAACTTCGCAGAAGGATTTCGCAAACATTCTGCATCTCGTCCACACCGACCTCGGGTCATTGGTATCTACACAACTCAAAATGATCTGGAATTTCGCTATCTCTGCGCTCTTCGCTTCTCTGCGGTGAAAGCGATGGAAATTTCTGCTTTTACCGCAGAGAAGCGAAGAACGCAGAGGTCAGCCGGACACGTTTTCATGGGGTTCGAAAAAATGTGTAGATACCAATGACACGAGGTCGGTGGGGAGCGTTCTCAAAGGCTATCCGAAAAGCCCGTAGCCCGACCCCTTGTGGGTCGGAGGATTTTGAATGAGCGTCAATTCCTCAGGAAAATCAAATCCTCCGACCCACAAGGGGTCGGGCTACAGAAGAAAGAACCACTTTTCGGAGAGCCTCTCAAAATCAATCAGCGCGCAATTTCAAAACTGACGCTTCGAGTTTCGACCTGATCGCGGCGGTTACTCAAAACTAAACACCTCCGCGAACGCCTCGTTGATCGTTTCGATGGTGGCGAGGACATCGCCGGAGTCTTTCACGCCGGCGCCGCCGCGGGCGGCTCCGCCTCGGCCGCCCAGGCCGAAGTCGGTGTCTTCGTCGCCGAAGAGTTGGTCCGCTCCAAGGCCGCCGATCAACGTGTCGTTTCCGTCGTTGCCGTGGATCGTGTCGTTGCCCGCTTCGCCGACGAGGGTGTCGCTGCCGGTGCCGCCGTTGATGATGTCGTTGCCTCCGTTGCCTCGGATCACGTCGTCGTTGTCGCCGCCGTTGAGGAGGTCGTTGCCGGAGTCGCCGTCGAGGCTGTCGTTACCGCTGCCACCATTGAGTGTGTTGGCTGCGAGATTGCCGAGGATTTCGTCGTCGCCGCTGCCGCCGATGACGTTCTCGAAGTTGCCGGAGAGTTTCGTCGTGCCGGTCGCGCTGGTGTTGACCGTGCGGTTCGTGTGCGTCGCCAGGTTGACTTCGAGGATCAGGTCCACCTTCAGGTCGCTCGTCACGCTGCTGAAGTCGAGCGTGTCGATGCCGGTGCCCGATCCAGACAGCTCCGTGAGCGTGTCGGTTTCGACGGTGCTGGTGTCGGCGAAGATGTAGACGTCGTTGCCGAGGCCACCGAGCTGGCGGTCGTTGCCTCTTCCGCCGGTGAGCGAATCGTCCCCCGCGTTGCCGGTGAGCGAGTCATCGCCGTCGTCGCCGTTGAGCCGGTCGTGGCCGGAGCCGCCGAGGGCCGTGTCGTTCCCTGATCCGCCGTGGAAGGTGATGCCGATCGTGGTGACGGTGATCTTGCTGGCGTCGAGCTTGTCGTCACCCTCGTTGCCGTTGACGACGATTTGGCCGGTGAACTTTTTCGTGGTGGGAGTTCCGGCGGTGTTGAGCGACGGATCGAGGATGACGGTGTCCTTCGCTGTGCCACCGTTGATGGTCAGCGTGCCGACTTCTTCGACAGCGGTGGAGAAGAGTTCCGTGGTTCCTCTTCGAGCGACGAGGTTGTTGCCGACTCGGAGCACCGTGACGGTGTTGTCCGAGTTGACCGCGTCGATCGTGCGATCGACGAACTCGTTGGTCACGTTGATGGTGATCGGGCCGGTTTGGGCGGCGGTGCTGCTGAAGCCGCCGTTGGCGTCGGTCGCTTTGATCGTCAGCGTGTATTTGGCGAGCGTCTCGAAGTCGATCTTCGAGGCGTCGTTGACTCGAATGACGCCGCTGTTGTCGATCTTGAAGGCGTTGTTCGTGTTGCCGCCGAGGATTGAGTACGCGGTGATCAAGGCTCCTTCGGGATCGGCGGCGGTGACGGTGCCGACTTCAAAATCGTTCGACGTGATTTCCGAGACGCTGAAAGTCGCGGCGGTGACTCGCGGGACGTCGTTCACCGGGTTGACCGTCAGCGTGAAGGTTCTCGACGTGGAGACATTGTCGCTGTCAGTCGCGGTGACGGTGATGTCCGTCGTGCCGTTCTTATCGAGGGCCGGTTTGAGCTGGATCGTCCGGGCACCGAGGCTGCCGCCGAGCACGATGCTGCTCGGTGAGTTCGGGGGCGGCGACGAACAGTGCAACGTTGAAATTGTTCGTGATCGTGGCCGCCTCAGCATTGTCCGGGGCATCGAAGTCGGCGGTGAAGTTCGACGCGGAGCAGTTCGTCTTTTGCAATCAATCGTTGCTTCAACTCGTGCGACATGAATGATGGGTTGAAGTTGAACACAAGAAAAGGGATTCTCGTGAGATGCCGAGCCACACGTTTCAGAGCCTATCCGATGCTGACTTTGAGGAGCTTTGTCGCGATCTCATGCAGGTCCGATTGGGATTGCGATTGCAGTCCTTCACGAAGGGCCGCGATGGCGGTATCGATTTGTTGCATGCGTCACGCGATGGCGACACGATCGTGCAATGCAAACATTACTGTGGATCGAAGTTCTCAAACCTCAAGTCGAGACTCAAACGCGAAGAGTTACCAAAGCTGAAGAAGCTCAAACCAAAGCGATACATCGTTTGTACTTCGCTCGGACTGTCACCTGACAATAAGAAGGCTCTGGTGGAAGTCCTCGATCCTTTCTGTGGTTCGACGGATGATGTCTATGGCTGTGACGATTTGAACGGTTTGTTGCGGGATTTTCCAAAGATTGAGACGGCGCATCACAAACTTTGGCTGACGAGTTCCGCCGTTCTACAACGGATACTAAAAAATGGGGCAGCCGTTTGGAACGAGATGGAGGAGGAGGCCATTTCCCACAAGTTGTCGCTTTACGTTCAGACATCCGCTTTCGATGACGCAATGGAGAAACTGTCGAAATTCCGTTACTGTGTCATTTCGGGAAACCCAGGTATCGGAAAGACGACGCTCGCCCAAATCTTGGTCACACGTTTTTTGGACGATGGCTACGAGCTTGTCTCGGCCCGCGAGGATGTTCGGGAAGCCCTTGATCAACTCAACTCAAAGAAGAAGCAAGTCATCTACTTTGATGATTTCTTGGGACGATCCAGTTTCGGCGAACGGCTTTCAAAGAATGAGGACGAGGGCATCCTGCGATTGCTGAAGTCCGCCTCCAGTGGCAGCAACAAACGAGTGATTCTGACCACGCGTGAATACATCCTGACCGAAGCCAAACAGCGGTACGAACGGCTCAATACCCCCGATTTGGACCTTGCCAAGTGCATTGTCGAGTTGGCGAAGTACACACGCGGCAATCGAGCGAAGATTCTCTACAACCACCTCTATTTCTCGGACGTCCCAAAGGCTTCTGTCGCGTCGTTGTTGAGTGAGCAGCGCTATCGTCGTGTCATCGATCACCCTAGTTTCAGCCCACGAATCATTGAGTGGATGACCTCAGAAATGGGACGAGCGAGTGCTGCTCCCGCCAAATTCGCCGAGGAGTTCCTTGCCAACCTTGATAACCCAAGTCGCATCTGGCAACACGCCTTTGAATCACATTTGACTGCCGAATCCCGATGTTTGCTTCACGTTCTGGCCACGATGCCTCAGCGAGTTGACCTCAATGACCTGGAAATTGCTTGGAATGCGTGCTTGCCATTGTCCGAGCAAACTACAGCGCCGGGCGAGACTCGTTTGAAATATGAGCAAACCTTGAAACAGCTCGATGGTTCGTTCATCAGCACCGAGCGGATTGATTCGAAGATCGCTGTCAGCTTCCACAATCCATCCGTTCGCGATTTCGTCGCTGCTCGAATCGGCAGCAAGTCTCATATTGCACGTCAGTTGTTGGAGGCCGCTCAATTCTTCGCTCAGGTTGAAGGCTTGATACATCTCAAATCCGACGGCAAGCGATCACCAACAGCCACTGGTTTGATTCGCGATTCCGACAGCCTCCGGCAAGCAATCAAGCAAACCATCACGCAGCGGTGTCCGAGCCTTCGACACGTCAAGTATCGCAACGCTGGTGAAAGTCTAGAACGAGAACCGCTGGACTACGGCAATCGTTTCTCCGCGATTGCCGATTGGTCGGTTGAACTCGGTAGCGAACCACTCCTTGATGATTGCTGCCGGTTATTCGAGGAACTCGCGGAGAGAATCAAGGTTCCAGTGACCGTCACAATGACTGGTCTGATGACCGCAATCATTATGTCAGGAGTGGACTCCCCACAAAACGAAGCGCTCCTTCAGAAACTGGTGACTCGCATCAACGAAACATTGGAGGACATTGATGACTGGCGACGTTGGGGACGATTTGTCACACAACACGGGAACGCTATCGACGTCGGCGATTACTCCGAACTTTTGTCTCGTGCGGCGGCGTTCTGTGAAGAAGAAGCCGACGTGATCATATCCAATGCAGACTCGGCGGATGACATCGGCGGTTGGGCCAGCGAGCTTGAAGATGTTGGCAAGGCTTGGCAAATCGACATTTTCAGAACCTTGCAGTACCTGCACAACGCGGCCAACGAACGCCGCAGTGAAGAGCGCTCAGGGCCGGACGAAGGTGACTACGAGCGTCCTAGTTTTCGGTCAGGCGAATCGGATTCCGACGATGTAATCGGAAGACTCTTTGAGTCTTTACGTTTCAGTCGGCGTTAAGCGAGGTGTTCAGCGTCGGTGAAGCATGCAGAGAGTTTTGGCCTTGCGTGCTGGCTCCGTTTTCGGACACACAACCATATGCCTGCCGACAATTTTAGGACTGCGAGAATGTCAAATCGAATGGAATGCTGTTGGTCAAAGATGGCATCAATGTTGGTCGTTCGAAAAATCGAAACTTCGGCAGCTCGGCCCTGCAACTCAATGAGCTGATGATCCTGCTCTCATCATTCGCCCCCGATGCATTGCTCCGACCACCAGGTCGGTCGCGCCGTTCCCGTCCAGATCACCGATCGCCGTCACTGACGAACCGAATTGGACATCGTTGCTCAAAGCCAGCCGTTCGTCCCGCTGGCGAACCTCACCGAACTGGCCACTACAACGGTCATCGGCTTCGTGATCGTGAACCGGTAATCCTCCACCTCCCCATTGCTGGCCGCACCGGTCGAGTTCCCCGCCGCCACATCCGTGCTCAACCGAAACCGAGCGTACGTCTCCCCCGCCGCCCCGCTCGGAATTGTCGGGAACGTCAGCGTGAATCGCCCGTCCGTCGTCCCGTTCGGAACCGACACTGACACCCGCTCCGTGGCGTTCTCAAACAGCCCGTCCTGGTCGTAATCAATCCAACCAAACAACGTCGCCACGCTCCCGCTCGTGTTCGTCGCCAGCAACGTGACCGTCGGAGCGGCTCCCACCGTCCCCAACAAATCGACCGGGCTGAGCACCCCGTCCTCATCATCCGACCCCGGCAACACGAACCGGTCATCCGTTTCCGCATGATTGACGAAGTTCAGATCCGCCCCGGTGTCCCCATCGACTCGATCTCCCAAGAACAACCCGGAGACAACCGTGTGCGTCGGCCCGTTGTCGCTCAAACTTGTCTTGTACGAGACAAACCCACCGGCCCCCTGCACGCTGTCCGGCGCGTCGCCGAAATCGACCGGAGCCGGCGGAGCGGAAACCGTCCACCCAAGGTCATCCAACCCCGCAAAGTCGATCGCCGTCAACAAATGCCGCTCCCCCTGCGTCAGCGTCGGCCGCATCGTCGCCAACTCACCATCGGAAGTGACGCTGAGCGCCCAGTGCGACGAGTCTCCACCCGCTGCATTCAGCGGCACGTTTGCATTGCCGTTCAGCGCCTTGGACGCCGCCCCCGTGAACGTCTTCTCGGCGACGTTCACCAAACTGTTCCACGAGTCGGCAGTCCCGAACCCAAACAAGTGCGCGAGTTCGTGCTGCGCGACCGTCAGGAAATCGACCTCGCTGCTGTCCAGCCCGGTCGCGGTCGCCCCGAAATGCCAAGTCGTCCCCACCGTGTCAAACGAGACCACTCCGCCCCACGGCCCAAAGTCGCTGGGCGTCCCCGCCAGTGCCCCCGTCTGCCCACGAGCTTCGACAATGTTCTGAAACGTTGTCGTCCCCCCCGCACTGAACCCGCCGTAACCACCTCGCCCCGCCTCCGTCCCAGCAAAATTTCGCCCCCCCGCGAAGACCAACACCGTGTTGGCCGCAATCGCCCGGTTGTTGATTTCATGCTCCTCCCCGGTCCCCGGATGATCGAAAATCGCCGTCCAAGAGTTACTCCCGCTGGGCGAGATCGCCGTCAGCGAGTCCGTCAGCCGACTCCCAATCGCATCCGCCGCCGACTGCAACAAGTCCCGTCGCCCCTGGTCCGCGAAGAAATTGTTCGTATCGAGCGAGAAATCAATCAGCACGCTGATCGCCGGCAACACCCGCGACTCCAAACACTCCACCCGCTGCTCCGCCGCCAGAAACGCCGCCGCCCGTCTCCAAGCTGTGGCCGGTCTCCCGACCGAGCCACTCCGCCCGACCGCCGGTCTCCCGATCAAGCCACATCCCGACAACCCAGTTCGCGCGAAAATTTGTTGCAGCCAATTCGTCAGTTGCATGACACTGTTCCTTGATCGTGGGCCAAAACGGAGGAAATCGCGAAAACACAACTCTTCGCCACCCGGAGAGATGCGCGGCTGTTACGCGAAAATGAAAAAAGTTCGCGAAGACCCCGTAACCCGACGCGTGAGCGAGGGCGAACGCTTCACCGGCCCTGTCACCCCCTCGCGTTCTGAAGCGCCCGACCTCGCTTACGCGTCGGGTTATGAAGTGCCTGCCCCCCTCAACAATCCGCGAGTGAGGTCTCGTCTGGAGATGATTCCACCCGGCGAGCTAAACTCCGACCGAACACATGCAGGAGAATTGTTATGGCAGGGGATGTCATCGCGAAACGTTTGGAGTCGATCGAACGGCAGATCGCAGACCTCAAGGTCCAGCTCGCTCAGGTGATCGGGCAGGAAACGACAAGCAAGGCCGTCCAGGATCGGGTTCCCGAACAATACTGGCGAGATCGAGCGGCTCGTTTGAGTCTTGTGCAGGCTGTTAGCCCCCTCGACTCCACCGCCGCCGTCTCCGCCGATCGTGGCCAGCCATGATTTATTTTGACACCAGCTACATGCTGAAGTGCTACCTGCCAGAACACGGCCATGACGAAGTCACGCACCATTGGAAACAGGCGGATATCGTTGTTTGTTGTGAACTCGGCAAGGCCGAGTTCGTAGCGGCAGTGCATCGGCACTTTCGCGAAGGTCGAATCACCGACGAGGGTTTGCAAACGATTCTGATCGCATGGCAAGAAGATCAAGCCGCTGACCTTTGGGATTGGTTTCCCTTGAACGAAGAGGTCTTCACGGAAGTCGCGAAGCTCTTTTCGACGCTACCAAGCTCAATCTACCTGCGATCGGCGGATGCCATTCATCTGGCGTGTGCCCGAATGCTGGGGCTTCAAGACGTCTATTCCAACGACCGCCATCTGGTGAAAGCGGCTGCTCACTTGGGACTGACGCCACACAACGTGATTCCGTAAGTCATCGCGGGTGCCGCTGTCCGTGCCGATGCTCGAAGTCTCGTGTCGTCCGTGTCCAAAACGTGTAACGTCACTCCTTCGGGGCGTCCCATCCGATCTTGCAGTTCGGCAGGGCCTTTTGCAGGTCGGCGACTCCGGCGGCGGTGACATTGGTGCCGACGAGATGGACTTTGATCAGTTTCTTGAGCCGCTTGAGTTCCATGAGTCCCGCGTCCGTGATGGGGTCATGGTAGAACTCCAGATGAATGAGCGTTGTCATCTCAGCGATGCGAGCCAGAAAGGCATCATCAATCCCGGCGCTGTGCGTCAGGAGGGCCTTCAATTTGAGTTTCGTGATGACATCAACAACCGGTTCGGTGAACTTGATTCCGTCGATTTGTAGGTAATCCAGCTTGAGGCTCTGCAACTCGGCGAGTCCCTCAACGGTTAATCTCTCCGCGCTCAGCATCGACAGATTTTTCATCCGCCGGAGCGTCCCCAGTTCTTTGCCGGTGATCTGCGGGCATTTCAAATCGACCCACTGCAAATTGGGAAGTGGAGCCAGTGTCTTGAAGACGATGTCATCCACTAAAGGGCAATTGATGCTGAGGGTGTGTAGCACCGAGAACTCTGGCATTTGAGTCAACCGGGCCACTCCTGCGGATGTCAGTGTTGATGACTTCAGGAAGAGCCCCGTGATCCGCTGCCCCTTCACCCGCTTTGTAAACTCATCCAGAAACGCATCGCTCGTCTGCTCAAAATGCGGGCCAATCAAATAGACGAGATGCACACGAAACGGGACTGTCGGCAACGGACTCTCGACAGGCACCGACTGAATGCTGCCGTTTGCGAGTGTCACCTCGAACGGAAAGGGCGGATCAAACGATTTCAGCCACTCGGCAAATTGGCGGTTTGAATCGGAAGCCACAACGTCGCTCTCGATCTTGCAGTTCGGCAGGGCCTTCTGCAGGTCGGCGACTCCGGCGGCGGTGACTTTGGTCCCCGTCAGAACAAGCCGGGTGAGGTTCTTGAGCCGCTTGAGTTCCGGGAGTCCTCGGTCGGTGATTGGGCTTCTGTGGAGGCTTAGCTCTTCAAGGCTGTGAATGTTTGCGAGGCGTGCGGCCATCGCGTCATCAATTCCCGCGTCGTCCGTATAAAAACGCCGCAACTTCATCTTGGCGAACGTGTCGACATGCTGGTCAGTGAATCTGCAATCGCTGATTTGGAGTAAGTCGATTTTGTGTTGGCGCAACTCGACCAGGCCTTCGACGGAAACGTTCTGGCCATTCAGGAGTGCCAGATGAGCCAACCGGCGGAGAGTTCCCAATCCTTTGCCGGTGATCCGCGGGCATTTGAGATCGACAAACTGCAAGTTGGGAAGACGGGCCAGTGCCTGAAACATGGTGTCATCCACCATGTCGCTTGTCACCATGAGAGTCGTCAGGCCGGAGAGCTCCGGCAGTTGAGTGAATCGGGCCACTCTGTCGGATGTCAGCGATGGCGAATGGAGTTGGAGACCGGAGATCCGCAACCCCTTCACTCGGTTTGTGAATTCCTCCAGGAACGCATCCCCTTGTTGATCGAACTGCTTGCCCTCGAGAAAGACAAAATGCACCCGAAACGGGGCTGCCGGCAGCGGATCCTGAGGGAGCACCCGCTGGCCAGCGCCGTCAGCAAGAGTCACCTCGAACGGCATGGGTGGGTTGAATGATTTCAACCACTCGGCGAATTGGCGGTCAGGATCGGCGGGCTTGTCACTGGAAGCCACCGCGCCGTGCGATTTCGTCGTGATCGTGACAATCGCCTTCTTGTTGCGACTGACCGTCACCTGCTTGTCTTCGACCTGCACGCGATCTTTGCCGCCAGTCAATTCAACGCGGTAGTTCCCTTCCTTGATGCCGACTCTCCAACCGTTGGCCTCGCTCGCGACTTCCGCCGCTCCGTCGCCGGTCACATTGATCTTGATCTGGTTCCGCAACTCAGCAGGAAGATCGTCAGGAATCGAGACGATGATTTCGCCGTTCGGAGTCTTGATCGACAACAAGATCGCGGCGAGCAAGAGGACTCCGGCAACTGCGATCGCGGTTCGAGTCTTTTTCCTCAGCCGGAACGCGCGAGTGTCCGGTTCGGATGCTGGCACGACGCTCGAACCGGACGCTCGCGTGTTCCGGCTGAACTCGACGGTTGCGGACGTGCCACCAGCACGACGCGCTAGCGAGTGGTCATCCGCCAGAGCGTTCTCTGTCGAGATCAATCGAGTGTTCGCATCGAACGAACCACTCGCTGGCGCGTCGTGCTGGTACGGACTCAGCAACGCGGACAACTCCGCTCCCGCCGCGAACGGTTTGAGCGCGGCGATCACATCGGTCATCGACGCGAATCGCTCGCTCGACCGACGCGACAACATGCGATGCACAACGCTTTCCAGGGCGTCACTCACGTCAACACGGCGTGTGCGAACAGACGGCACCGGTTCGTTCGCCAACGCCGACAGCTTCTGCATCAACGTTCGATTCGGTCGATCGGAAAAGATCGAACCGCCGGTCAGCAGCGCGTACAGCGTCGCACCCAGGGAGTACACGTCGGCTCGGACATCGACCGAGTGGCTGTTCTCCGCCTGCTCCGGGGCCATGTAGTCGATCGTCCCCATGATCTCGCTTTGGCTGGTCAGCCCATCACCGCCAGCGCCTTGAGCATCGGCCAGCAAAGCCAGTCCGAGGTCCAGAACCTTGACCACCGGCGGCCCGAATTCCTGTTCCACCAACATTAGGTTCGCCGGCTTGATGTCCCGATGAATCATCCCGCGCGAGTGCGCCGCTTGCAGACCGACCGCCGCTTGCGAGATCAGTTCACACGCTTCGGCGATCGGCAACGAACCGCGCTTCTTGAGCAGTCCCCCCAGATCGGTTCCGGCGGCAAACTCCATCACGAGGTAGTGCGTGCCGTCCGCTTCACCCGCATCAAACGCTTGAATCAAATGCGGATGATCCAGCCTGCCGATCGCCTTCATCTCCCGCTGAAACCGAGCGAGAGCGTCCGAATTCTTCAATCGCCCCGTTGCCAGCACCTTCAACGCGACCGTCTTTTCGAGCCGAGGATGCAATGCCTTGTAAACCGTTCCCATGCCCCCCTGACCAAGCAGATCGAGCAATTGATACGGCCCAATGCTTCCCAAGTTTTCGGGCGGGGGCGAAAGGGACAGCTCCGCCCCTTTGCCGACGACGATCTGCGATCCTTCAATCCGCGCGATCGTTCGAGCATTCTCGACCGCTTGAACACACGCCGGTTCCGCCGAATACGAATTCGGCTCCACCGGCTGCCGCAACTCGACGACAATCGTCTCCAACTCCGCCCACAACTTCCGCAC
>SXGU01068901.1_pt1 | contig 11024 bp, 7 predicted proteins | sample 3174531 | NCBI WGS metagenome assembly SXGU01 (sample SAMN11356863, study PRJNA531348) | freshwater metagenome | isolation source: freshwater sample F1-140 | place: China: Fuxian Lake, Yuxi | collected 2017-12-25
ACGATACCGGTCATGCGTTTGGCGGTCATGGGAATGTAGGCTAAGCGTACCCCAGCATGGATGGTGAAGTAATCCACGCCTTGTTCCGCTTGCTCGATAAGCGTGTCGCGGAAAATTTCCCAAGTGAGGTCTTCGGCCTTGCCGTTTACTTTTTCTAAGGCTTGGTAAATAGGCACCGTGCCAATGGGTACCGGTGAGTTGCGGATGATCCATTCGCGCGTTTCGTGTATGTTTTTGCCGGTGGACAAATCCATTACCGTGTCGCCACCCCAGCGGGTACCCCAGACCATTTTTTCCACTTCTTCGGAGATGGAGGAGCCTAAAGCCGAGTTGCCTATGTTGGCATTAATTTTCACCAAAAAGTTACGGCCTATGATCATGGGCTCAATTTCTGGGTGGTTGATGTTGACCGGAATGATGGCGCGGCCCATGGCCACTTCGCTGCGAACAAACTCCGGCGTAATTACTTTAGGAATGCTGGCACCAAAATCTTGGCCTTTATGTTGCGTTTGCAAGAGCTCGCTCATGTTTTCGCGGCGTTGGTTTTCACGTATGGCGATGTATTCCATTTCCGGCGTGATAATGCCTTTGCGGGCGTAATGCATTTGGCTGACGTTCATGCCTTTTTTGGCGCGCCGTGGTAGGCGAGATAAGTTGAAGCGCATGGCAGCGAGCTCGGGGTCGGTCTGGCGGGCTAGGCCAAAGCTAGAGCTGGGGCCAGCCAATTGCTCGGTATCATTGCGCTCTTCTATCCATTTTGCTCGCAGTGCCGGCAACCCGCTGCGTATGTCTATCGCAACAGCCGGGTCGGTGTAAGGACCGCTGGTGTCATAGACCATCACCGGTGGGTTTTTTTCCGCGCCAAAGCTAGACGGCGTGTCGCTTAAGCTGATCTCGCGGAATGGCACTTGGATGTCCGGGCGTGACCCTTGCACGTAGACTTTGCGTGAATTGGCAAAAGGCAAGGTGGTGGCTGGGTCGATTTCCGCCGTGCCACTATTAAAGGGGTGTAGAGTTTTTTGCAGATTTTTATCCGTGGCATTCATGGTGCATTCCTATTATTTAATCAACATAGAAAAGCAGCGATTGCACACCCGATAGTTTGCTGGGCTAACATTGCATGCTTTCCTACGGCGGCATGACCCGCGTCAGGTTCAAAGGGTGTTTCTCACTAATTTATCGGGTGCAAGCGCACCATTAACTAGACCCCTAGCAATAGACGAAAATTACGCTAAAACGGCAGTAAAAGCAAGTTTTATGCGTGCTTGGCCTGCTCAAGTAAGGGCCAGCAAACGGACTACTTTGCTATAATGGGCTGACCTTTAAGCGTTGCCAAGCTGGCAGCGGTGTGTAGAGAGCCGTCCAATTTGTTTAACTTAAATCGACCGTATCGGTCCTGGCGTTTTTGGCTAGGGCATTTGATTTTGCCCTTGCTAGCAGGGGTATTGTTGGCCCTCGTTTACCCACAGACGGGGTTAGATCGCTGGTTGATTGCCCCTTATTACGATGCACTGAGTCAAACTTTTCCGTTAAGAAACCACCCAGGCTTAGAAGCGGTAATGCATCAAGGTTTAAAAAACCTGATGATAGGCGTGAGTTTGCTGGCATTGGGCTTGTGGGCATACGGCTTAAAATTAGGCGCCACTCAGCGCACGTCGCGACTGCAAACTTGGCTACAGGCTCAGCATCAGTCGTTTTTATGGGTGTTTGTTGGGATGCTCATCACCACCAGTGTGGTGGCGTTATTGAAGCACGCAAGCATACACGACTGCCCGTGGAATCTTGAAGGCTATGGCGGTAGCCAGCCCTATATCGCATTATTTGCTAGTTTGCCCGCTGGTGTAGCGCCTGGCCATTGTTTTCCAGGTGGCCACGCCAGTGGTGGCTTTGCTTTGCTGGCGATTTATTTTGCTTTTCGAGACAGCGCCCCGCGCATCGCCAAATGGGGGTTTAATTTGGCGTTGTTGTTTGGCTTCGTCATGGCTTACACGCAGATGGTGCGTGGTGCGCATTTCATGTCGCACAATTTGTGGACTGCATGGTTGGTGTGGATGCTGCTGCTTGCGCAATATTTAATTTGGCCACCGGCCGCGCCCAGTCCATCATCAACAAAACGGGCTGGCAAAAAAACGTGGCCTTTACTGCGTTTTGTTGGCGGCAGTGCCATGGTCATTTGGCTAAGCCTACGCTTGATTTTGTGGCTGAATTTGTACTGGACTCTAGGCTACAATCCCTTGTCACTGAGCGATGCACTGGGCATGTTGGGCTTAGGTTTTTGGTTTGATCTTAATACCTTGGCGTATGTGTTGGCGCCCTTTTTTCTACTGTCGTTAATGCTGCCGCATCGTAGCCGCCAACAAAACTGGGTGAAATCGGCCCGGCGGTTATTGGCATGGCTATTGATCTTTGGCTTGTTGTTTGCGGCCATTGCCGAATTTGTTTTTTGGCAAGAGTTCACCACGCGTTTTAATTTTATTGTGGTGGATTATTTAATTTACACCAAAGAAGTCATCGGCAATATACGCCAATCTTATCCGGTGCCGTTGATCTTGCTGGCGATTGCGCTGGCGGTCAGCCTGTTGTTATGGTGGGCCAGTCAAAAAATAAGCTTTACGCACGGTGGCCAGGCCACCAAGCAAAAAGGGCGCTTGTTGCTGTGTGCGCTTGCATTACCTTGGCTCAGTGGCTTGCTGGCGAATGTCGATCAAATGGTATTTAGCCGCAATGCCTACGCCAATGAATTGGCCGGTAACGGCTTGTTTAGTTTTGCTGCGGCCGCCAGGCGCAACGAACTGGATTACGATGCATTTTATTTAACGCTAGATTCCAGCAAAGCCCAGCAAATCTTGCAAACCTTGCACGCCGACAGGCGACCCACAGGGGCGCAGCCAATTGAGGTCGACCCACCGATTAAGCCATTTAGCCGGCGGCCAAAAAATGTGGTGTTGATTTCGGTGGAAAGTTTGTCGGCCGACTACTTGGGCGTGTACGGCAATAGCGAAAATTTAACCCCCTATCTGGATAAATTGGCCGCTGACAGCGTGTTGTTTGAGCGTGTGTTTGCCACTGGCACGCGTACTGTGCGAGGCCTAGACGCCCTGTCCATTGCTATTCCGCCGATTCCTGGGCAGGCCGTTGTGCACCGGCCTAATAGCGACCATTTGGCCGGCATAGGCGAGATTTTGCACGAGCGGCACTACGCCACTTTTTTCATTTACGGCGGTTACGGCGTGTTTGATAACATGAACCACTACTTTGCTAGCAACCATTACCGCGTGGTAGACCGCACCGATTTTGCTGAAAAAACCATCCAATCAGAAAATATTTGGGGGGTGGACGACGAGAGCTTGTTTCATCACGCCACGCAGATTTTGGACGCGCAGTTTACAAGCCAACAGCCCTTTTTTGCTCACATCATGACCACCAGCAACCACCGGCCGTATACTTTTCCAGTCGGTAAAATTGATTTAACCCCAGGCACCAGGGAAGCCGCGGTCAAGTACAGCGATTACGCCATAGGCCAATTTATCGCCCAGGCCAAAACCAAAGCTTGGTTTAACGACACTTTGTTTGTCATCGTCGCCGATCACTGTGCGGCGGTGGCGGGTAAAACCAAATTACCGGTAGCCAAATACCGCATTCCTTTATTTTTCTACGCACCGGCTTTGTTGTCTGCTAGGCACTATACGCGCCTGGCCAGTCAAATTGACATCGTGCCTACGCTGCTTGATGCCTTAGGCGAACCGGGAGCCGAGCATTTTTATGGGCAGTCGCTATTTCAAGCCGAAGCAAAAAATTGGCCAGAACGGGCTTTTATCAGTAATTACCAATCTTTGGGTTATTTGAAAAATGGCACTTTGACGGTGTTGATGCCTAAGCGTCAGTTAGAAGTGTATAGAGTCGATAGGCAAAGCTTGGAGTCTACGCCGATTCAGCCTGTGCCCAGCTTGCTCGAAGAGGCGGTGGCGTATTACCAAACGGCCAGCCGCGCCTACAAAACCGGGGCGTTAAAAATGGCCCCAACAAAAGAACAGTAAAGCCAATGCAATTGCCATTTATAGCTTATCGTCCTGCGCTATAATAATGCTTATATTTTAGGAAGCATGACTCATGACACAAAGCCAAACCAGCCGATTTAGCAACGCACACGATGCGGCTAGATTTAACATGATAGAGCAGCAAATTCGCACTTGGGAGGTGCTCGATCCCGTCGTGCTGGATTTGTTTAATGCCGTGCCACGCGAGGCCTTTGTCGCCGAATCGCAACAAGGTTTGGCCTTTGCTGACATCGAGTTGCCCATAGGCCATGGCCAATCCATGCTGTCGCCGAAAATTGAAGGGCGCATTTTACAAGCCTTGCAAGTCAAGAAAACCGATAAAGTTTTGCTAGTGGGCAGCGGCAGCGGCTATTTGACAGCCTTACTGGCTAAGCAGGCGGCACACGTTTATGCAGTTGAAATCGTGCCCGAGTTGTCTGCTCAAGCTGGCCTGCGTTTAAAACAACAAAACATACACAACGTCAGTTTGATGGTGGCCGATGCCGTCAATGGCTATGCCGCGGAAGCGCCTTATGATGTGATTGTGTTTGCTGGTGCCTTGCACCAATACCCAATGTCGGTTGAACAAATGCTCAAAGTAGGCGGTCGTATGTTTGTGGTGCACGGTAACTTGCCGATTATGCAAGCCACCTTAAGTCAGCGTGTGAGCGACGGTCCGTGTCGTCAGGAAACCTTATTTGAAACCTGTTTGCCTTTGTTAACGCATGCCCCGCTTGCGAGTCAATTTGAATTTTAAGCCCAGTTTATTGCCAAGACTAGGGCTGTTGACGGCTGCATTGCTGTTGGCCGCGTTGTTGCCGTCCATGGCCGCCGCTGAAAACGCCAGCCTGCAAGCGCAGCCGCTAAGCCTGCTGGATGTTTATCAGCAAGCTTTAGCGCACGATGCAAGTCTGGCTTCGGCCTTAAGCGCTAACCGCGCGGCGCAAGAAATCATCGAGCAAGGCAAGGCTTTGTATCGACCCACGGTAAATTTCAATGCCGATACCAATGCGATCAAATCCGACATCCATTATTTGGCTACGCCGGGTTCGAGTAAGTCCAGTTTTGAAAATTACAAATACGGGGTGGATGCCCGTCAACCCATTTTTCGTAAACAGAATTTAATACAAATTGAGCAAGCGACCACTCAGGTTAACATAGCCGATAAGCAGCTTAATTTAGCCCAACAAGCGCTGATGTTGCGCACCACGCAAGCCTACTTTGATGTGTTGATGGCGCAAGATAAATTGGCATTAATCGGCGCGCAGAAACAAGCGATTGCCAGTCAATTGGCGCAGGCCCAAGCCAATTTTGATTTAGGCAGTGCCACCATCACCGATGCCAACGAAGCCCAAGCCCGTTACGATTTAACGGCATCACAAGAGATTGCGGCGCTAAACGAATTTGAAATTGCCAAACACGCGGTGCAAGCCATCACCGGCATGTTGCCGGCACGCTTGGCCAGCGTCAAACCGCAGCTTAAAGCCAATGACATGGGTCAAAACATGGCCACTTGGCAAGAGGTGGCATTGATCAATAATCTCAACATACAAATTCAGCAAGACACGGCCAAATTAGCCGAACAAGACTTGGCGCTTAATCAAGCTGGCCATTTACCCACTTTGGATGCGGTGGCAAGCTACACCAATTCCTATGCTAACGGCAGTGTGTCACGTTTTGGTACCGGTAACGATTTGCATGTGGGTAGCATAGGCTTGCAATTGCAAATTCCGCTTTACGAGGGCGGTGCCACCAGTTCGCGCGTGCGGCAAGCCATGCTAAATAAACAAAAAGCCCAGGATGACTTGGATCTGATTCGCCGTCAGACTGAGCTTGATACCCAGCGCGCTTACCTTAATTTAAGCAGCAGCATCGCCCAATTGAAAGCCTTGGATCAGGCGGTGTTGAGTAGCCAAAGCCAATTGGATGCCACCCAGTTAGGCTACCAAGTAGGCGTGCGCACCAGTGTTGATGTGTTGAATGCGCAGCAACAGTTGTTCAGTGCCAAGCGCGATGTGGCTCAAGCGCGTTACAATTATTTGATCAACATCATTCGCCTAAAAGCCGCGGCAGGCGTAGTGGCCGCGGCTGATTTAGTGGACATCAATCAACAGTTGGAATAAAGCATGGCAGCCAATCTATTAAAAGTCGACTTAAGTCAGTTACTCATTGTGGATGTGCAAACGCGCTTAATCGGCGTGATGCCTGAAACCGAGATGGCCGCTTGCCTTAAACGCGCCGGCATATTGGCGCAAGCGGCCAACTTGTTGGCGGTGCCCATTATTTTGACGGAACAGTACCCGAAAGGCTTGGGCCATACTGATCCGGCCTTATTGGCCACGCTTGGCACGGTGCAAGCCGTGGAAAAAACCGCCTTTTCTTGTTTGGCGGAAGCCAAAGTTAAACGGCAATTTAGCCGTGATCGCTCACAAATCGTGCTAGCCGGTATGGAGGCACACATCTGCATCTTGCAAACGGCGCTGGATTTAATTGCGGCGGGTAAACAGGTGTGTGTGGCAGAGGATGCCATTATTTCACGCCAATCGGCTAACAAAGCCAATGCCGTAGCCAGAATGCGCGATGCCGGTTGCATAATCAGCAACACCGAATCCATCGTATTTGAATGGTTGGGCAAAGCCGAAGGCGATGCCTTTAAAACCATTAGCCAATTAATACGTTAAAAAAGCGGGCTAGCCCGCTTTTTTAACGCCTAGGCTTAGTTGGCCATGGCAATTATTTGCTCTAATGTAACGTAGCCTTTTTTCTCCACATCGATCTTATCAAAGCCTTTGGCCACTCTGGGCATGCCGGCTTTGGCTTCGTCTAAGCTTAATTGGCCATCGGCATTTTTATCTGCCGCTTTAAATTTGGCAGCAATTTCTTTGGCTTTAGCACTGTCGTCCGCTTGCGCTACGCTGATTAGGCAAAAACTGGCCGCGACCAATAAAAATTTAGCTAACATTTTTTACTCCTAAAATTAATAATGAATGATTCTGTGATTTAATTGTGGCACACATCTTAATTATCTGGAAACAAGCTTATGAAACTGACCGTAAATAATCCCTTGGCTATGGCTAGCATGGTGCTGGCTTCATTGCTTAGCATGGGCGCTCAGGCGGCCACCGATTTAGTTAAAGCAGACAAACCGGAGTCCGGCTTTTTTAGTGATTACACATTGCTAACGCCAATTAACAGCCCCGAGGGCACCAAGGCGTTTCGCTATACCAGCACTAAATTTGATCCAAGTAATTACCAAGCAGTGATGATAGATAGTGTCACCATTAACCAGGCCGGGGTGGACGATAAAATCACTGCCGACACCATGGAGAAAACCAGGGCCACCTTGGAAGACGGCATTAAGCAAAAAATCAGCAAAGTCATCGCGCTGACGGATAAGGCTGGGCCGGGCACATTAAAAGTGAACGTGTCGATTTCTGGCGCAGACATTGCTGGCGAGGGCTTTAAGCCAAGAAACATTTTGCCGGTGTCGGCGGTATTGAAATTGGCTTCTAAAGCCGCAGGCAAAGATAAAAAGACCGCGCTATTGTTAATTGAAAGTAAAGTGAGCGATAGCCTAAGCGGTGAGTTGCTAAAAGCCACCATGCTCACCATCAGCAGTGACAGCTTTAGAGATCAGGCTGAAGCGGATCAAGAGCTGACCGGTTTGGCGAAAAAAGTGGTCGACCTGGCCATGAAAAACATCAGCTTGCAACCCTAGCCCTTTAATGCGTCGGCCACCAGCTTAAGGGTTTTTTGTGTGGCGCCTCGTGATGCTTGGCACAGGGCTAAGCCTTGTGCACCCATGGCGAGGCGTTGGTCGGGCTGGCTGAGCAGTACTTGCAGGGCCAGGGCTATTTCTTCAGGGTTTGTAACACGCCATGCTGCGCAAGTGGCCATGGCTTTGTTGGCGGCGTCAGCAAAATTATAGGTGTGCTTGCCCAGTAATACCGGTTTGCCAAGGCACATCGCTTCAATTAAGTTTTGCCCACCGTACGGCAGCAAACTGCCGCCAATTAAACACACATCGGCACTGGCGTAATAACTAAATAATTCCCCCATGCTGTCACCTAAAATGACTTGGGTGTGGAGCGCTACCGGCTGATTTAACGCTGAGCGTTTTTCATAAGCCAGCCCGCGTTTTTTTAGTAGGGCTTCCACTTGCCCAAAGCGTTGCGGATGACGCGGCACGATGACGCTAAGTAGGTCGGGGATGGTCGCTTGGGCTAAGGCCTCTAAAATCAACGCCTCTTCACCGTCGCGGGTGCTGGCGGCTAAAAATACCGGGCGAGCACTGCCAAATAAACCGCGTAAATGCAGGCCCTGCGATTGCGCATCACTGGGGATGGCTACATCAAATTTCAAATTACCTAGGGTGGTAAGATGGCTGGCACCCAGTTGTTGAAAGCGCAAGGCATCTTGGTTGGTTTGCGCAGCGATTAAATCTAAGCTTCGTATGCCGTCCCGGGCTAATTTACCTAATTTGGCGTAGCCGGCAGCAGACTTTTCTGAAAGCCTAGCGTTGGCTAGCAGCATGGGAATCTGCCTGTGTTGGCAAGCGGCCAGTAAGTTAAACCAAATTTCCGTTTCCAGCAGCACGCCTAAGCGTGGATTAAACTGCTTCAAAAAACGCTGCACGGCAAAAGGCAGGTCGTAGGGCAAGTAAGCCCGTTGCACGCGGTCGCCAAACAATTGCTCGCTGGTGGCCCAGCCACTTGGGCTACTGTGGGTGAGCAATAAGCCGTGTTGCGGGTAAGCCTCTAACAGGGCCGATATCAGTGGTGCCGCGGCACGCGTTTCTCCCACTGACACGCAGTGCAACCAAATGACGCCTGACTGGCATGGTCTGGTATAAAAGCCAAAACGCTCTTGCCAGTGTCGCCGATACGCTGCTTGTTTGATGCAGCGCAGTGCCAGTTTGCCGGCCAGCCATGGCAGCAAGCAATACAGTAGTGCGGAATAAAGAAAGCGGGGCATGCAGCATTTTCGCATAAAAACCCAAGGCGGTTTTAGGCAACGTTGGGCTAGGCATAAACTAAACTTTTTTACTAGAAAATTATTTTAATTTATTTTTTTATCAATAATGATAAGCAACTGATTCTCAGCTATGGCGCTATGCAAATGGCGACGCCATTTGCTAAAAAAATTGGCTAAATTAGGGCAAAAAATACGATTTAAAATGGGGTTGACGCCCACAAAATAAAGGCATAAATTGCTGCTTCAGACACAACATATTGTGCTTTTACCCAATACTGTTGTCAAAAATAAAAGTTTTTAATTAAAAATCACGGGCTTAGCGTGTAAGGGGATTTTTCTCACGCTAAGCTTGCCGTTTAGGGAGAAGCATTCATGCTTAAAGCCGTTGAATCAGCAAGCACAGCACAGGCAAATTCAGAAAAAGAGATATCCATACAGCCTGTGTCGCTGGACATCTGGGATAAAAAATACCGTTTAAAAACCAAAACCGGTGAGCACGTTGATGCGGACATGGATGCATCTTATGCGCGCGTGGCGCGGGCGTTAGCCGATGTGGAAACTTCGGAAGAAAAGCGTGCCGAGTGGCATGAAAAGTTTTTATGGGCCTTGCGCCGTGGTGCCATTCCGGCTGGCCGCATTACTTCTAATGCCGGTGCCTTAGAGCACAAGCCTGCCACCTCCACCATCAATTGCACGGTGTCTGGGGTGATTACCGACAGCATGGACGACATCTTAGGCAAAGTGCACGAAGCCGGCCTTACCTTAAAAGCCGGTTGCGGTATCGGCTACGAGTTCTCCACTTTGCGACCAAAAGGTGCGTTTGTGGCTGGTGCCGGGGCTTATACCAGCGGCCCATTGTCCTTTATGGATATCTACGACAAGATGTGTTTCACCGTGTCTAGCGCCGGTGGCCGTCGTGGCGCACAAATGGCCACCTTTGATATTTCGCATCCAGACGTGACCGATTTTATTAAAGCCAAGCGCGAAAACGGCCGTTTGCGTCAATTTAATTTATCTTGCTTGATTACCAAAGAATTCATGGAAGCGGTTAAAGCCGATGCCGAGTGGAAATTGGCATTCCCAGTGACAGAAAAAGAAGCCATCGTTGATGGGTTAAATGTTAACGACGCCACCCAAGTGGTGTGGCGTGAGTGGCCGGTTAAAGGTAAATACTTAAGCAAAATCGACGGCGTCGATGCCGGTAAAGTCGCTTGCCGCGTGTATAAAACCATTAAGGCACGGCGCTTGTGGTATGTCATCATGTCCAGTACCTACGATTTTGCGGAGCCGGGGTTTATTTTGATTGATCGCGTCAATGAAATGAACAACAACTGGTTTTGCGAAAATATCCGCACCACCAACCCATGCGGTGAGCAACCCTTGCCGCCCTATGGCGCTTGCTTGTTAGGCTCAGTTAATTTAACCCGCTTTGTTAAGCAACCGTTTACCGATCAAGCCTATTTTGATTGGCAGGAATACCGTGAAGTGGTGGCCATTTTCACCCGCATGCTAGACAACGTGGTGGAAATTAACGGTCTGCCATTGCAAGAGCAACGCGATGAAATCATGCGTAAGCGCCGCCACGGGATGGGCTATTTAGGCTTGGGCTCTAGCCTCACCATGATGAAGATGAAATACGGTGAAGAAGATTCACTTAAATTCACTGAAGAGGTAACGCGCGTGATGGCCGAAGAAGGCTGGAACGTGGGCGTGCAATTAGCCGATGAAAAAGGCCCAGCACCCATCATGGACGAGAAGTTTGAGGTGACTGCCGACATGTTGGCTAAGCGTCCAGAAATGGCAGCAGACGGCATTAAAGTGGGCAGTAAAATTGCCGGTAAAGTGTTGCTAGGTAAATACAGTCGCTACATGCAACAGTTCCCTGAGGGCTTGCGCAATCAAATTGCCAACAAAGGCGCCCGTTTTACTCACCACAGTTCGATTGCGCCGACAGGCACCATTTCTTTGTCCTTGGCGAATAATGCCAGCAACGGTATTGAGCCCTCGTTTGCG